>Ga0208044_1000801_pt1 | contig 19911 bp, 15 predicted proteins | sample Sb_taG_8_FD_187712 | JGI IMG/M metagenome (GOLD analysis project Ga0208044, IMG submission 187712) | Peat soil microbial communities from Weissenstadt, Germany - Sb_50d_c_BC metaG (SPAdes) (version 2) | ecosystem: Environmental > Terrestrial > Soil > Wetlands > Peat | place: Germany... | reverse complement strand
AGCGGGAATCCCGCCCGGGCCAGGTTCATCGCCATGGGCAGGCCCATGCGGCCGGTGCCGAGGAAAGCGGCGGCTGGTGTGCGTGTCATGTCATCTCTCCGGAGTGCTTGAGAGGGAAAGAGTCCGACCACCGGACCACGATCATCCCGGGAGGAAGTTTGGCGGCGTTACCGGCCGAATCATTCGGCCGGTAACGCCGCCGGTACGTGAGGTCCTTAGTCCTCCGCCTCAGCCTCCTCCTCGAGTTCCTCCTCGAGCTCAGCTTCGGCCAGGGCGATCACGAACCCCAGTCCCTCGGCGATTTTCGCCGTCGCCGAGACGACGCGGGCTGTGCCTACGATGGGCGCCACCGCGACGAGAATATCTTCGACGTCATCGAGGGTGATGCCTGAGTCGGCCGCCGGTACGGCGTTGAGCGCGTAGGAAGCGGCGGGCGCGTCTACCGCCACGAGGGCGGCGGTCCGGGCGATCATGAGCTCGCGAGGGCTCAGGTCGCTGTTCTCTAGCGACGTGGCGGTCATCACCAGAAGCGTGTCGCTGACGGGTGAGTCATTTTCTGTTTCGTTTTCGGACATGGCGGTTCTCCTTTGAAAGTTCGGAAACTTGCCCCCCGTCCATCACGGTGGCCTTGGTTCACGCTACTCTCGCCAGGTGCACAGGCAACCTCAGCACACTGTTCGGCTAGCCCATCCGGTCCCTGTCCACGCCAGGAACACCACGAGGCCGCCAATCCTGCGGAAGCCGGGGTCTTACGGGTCTGAGTCGCAGCACAAATTCTAAGCGGCGAATTTGTGCTGCCCGGCTATTAGCGGCTTGTTTTTGCGGATATTAGCGGCCCATGTTGTCACCGCTCACAACGGACCGGCGCGAACCTTGTGGCGGTCGTCGTTGATTCCGTGCGCGTTAACACCGAGTATATCCATTATGGAAGGCGGTGTGATCCGCGATGGCCGGTTGCAATTCATTTGTAACCGGCACGTAAATAATGGCCAAGCGCCATTTGCCCTGGCGCCGGTCTCGTCCCGGCCGGCCTCTTGACCACCAGACCGCCCATTCCCGCGCGTCCGCGCCTGGGCGCCCGCCTGGCCTACCGCCTGCAGCACACGCTGCGGCCCCGTATCGGCCTGCGCTGGCTCAGCGCCAGGATCGAGGCGTCCGGGCCGGCCCGCGCACTGTTCGCCGGCGCGGAACGGCAGACCAAACAGGAACTGTTCGGCTGCCGGATGTGCGGCCAGTGTGCGCTGCCCGTCACCGGGTACGTGTGTCCGATGGGTTGTCCCAAGGAACTGCGCAATGGGCCGTGCGGCGGTGTCGGCGCGGACGGGTCGTGCGAGGTCTATCCCGCGTTGCGCTGCGTCTGGGTCGAGGCTTACGAGCGCGCGGCTAGCCAGGGCCGGGCCGCCGACCTGCGCCTCCTGCACCGGCCCATCGACCACCGCCGCTGGGGCGAGAGCTCGTGGCTGAACTACTGGCAGGGCCGCGACGAAGGATTGTGGGCCGCCGCGGTCGGCGATACTGGACATGAGGGCCCGAGCACCAACAGCGTCAGCATCAATCACCGGCACCGGCTGCGGGTCCTGGGGGGCTCATGAGCCTGCGCGAGCGTCTGGCCTCGGGCGGCTTCGCGGTCACCGCGGAGATCAGCCCGCCCCGCGGCGCGGACACCGGCCCGATCACAGCGACGGCCGCGCTGCTGCGGGACTGGGTCGACGCCGTCAACATCACCGACAACCAGGGCTCGAACGTGCGGCTGGCCAGCTGGGCGGGCAGCCTGGCCGCGATGGCCGCCGGGCTAGAGCCGGTCATGCAGATGACCTGCCGGGACCGCAACCGCATCGCGCTGCAGTCCGACCTGCTCGGGGCGTCGGCGCTCGGCATCCGCAACGTCCTGGTGATGACCGGCGACCACCCGAAGTTCGGCGATCACCCCGAGGCCAAGCCCGTCTTCGACCTGGACAGCGTCCAGCTGCTCTGGACGCTGCGCCACATGCGGGACGAGGGCGTCGTGCTGTCCGGCCGCCCGCTGAACCCGCCGCCGGACTGCTTCCTCGGCGCGGTGGAGAACCCGTTCGCGCCGCCTGCCGCGTTCCGGGCCGAACGGCTCGGCAAGAAGGTCGCGGCCGGCGCGCAGTTCGTGCAGACTCAGTTCGTCTTCGACACCGGTGCGTTCGGCCAGTGGATGGCGCAGGTCCGCGACCTCGGGCTGCACGAGCGGTGCTACATCCTGGCCGGGGTCGGCGCGGTCAGGTCCCGGCGGGCGCTGGACTTCATGCGGGACAAGGTGCCGGGGGTGCAGGTGCCCGACGACGTGTACCGCAGGCTGCACGGGGTCCCGGCGGACCAGACCGCCGCCGAGGGCGCGCGCCTCGCGGCCGAGACCATCCAGCAGCTGAGCATGATCGACGGCGTGGCCGGGGTCCACCTGATGGTGGCCGGGAACGAGCAGGCGGTCCCCGGCATCCTCGACGGCGCCGGCGTCCGGGTGGACCGCGATGGACGTTGACCTGCGCCCGACGAAGAAGCTGCGGGAATCCGCCGTGGCCCGGTCGGCGCTCGGCCCGATCATGGAGGCGGTCTGCGCCTCGCCCGTCGACCTGGCCAGGCTCCGCGTGGTCTGCGACTGGATCCAGTACAAGCAGAATTTCCGCGAGGCCGTGGTCAGCAGGCCGGTCGCGGACACGGACATCGAGATCGCCTTCGACCTGCGCCGCTGCGGCGATATAGACCTGGCCGCGCACGTCAAGCAGGCCCTGTCGGGACAGCCCGGGCTGGCCCTGGAGCCGTGGGTGCCCGGGCGGGACAGCTGCATCTGGCGGTTCAACGCACTGTACTGGCAGGCGCTGTCCGGCTGGGAGCAGGCCACCGGCCGCGAGTACGAGCAGGCGCTGCCCGGCGGCGAGAGCGACGCGCGGAACACCGAGGCCGCCCGCGAACTCATCTTGGAGCTCTTCCGGCTCTGGGACGAGCTCGCCGCGCGCCGCGCGCTGCCCGAGGAGCTCTACATCCTGGAACTCGGCGTCGGCAACGGCAACCAGGCCCGCACCTGGCTGGACGAGTTCGTCCAGCTCGACCGCAGGCACGGACGCGAGTACTACCACCGGCTTCGCTACCTGATGGGCGACTACTCCCCGCACGTGCTCGACCGGGCCAGGCAGGCCGTGGCCCACCACGGCGAGCGGGTCAGCGCGCTGGTGATGGAGGCCACCCGGCCGGCCGTCACGCTCGGCTTCCTGGCCGGCAAGGCCTTCCTGGTCTACATCTCCAACGTGTACGACAACCTGCCGACCGACGAGCTGGCCTGCATCCACGGGCGCACCTACCAGGTCGAGACGCAGGCCTTCCTCACCGAGGACGACGCCGGCCTGATCGCGGGCCGGTTCGGCACCGAGCGGGACCGGCTGGTGCCGCTCATCGACCGGCTGCTGCGGATCGGGCCCGAGCTGCTCAGCGAATCCTCCCCTGGGCAGTTCGCCGACCCCGGCCAGGCAGTCGCGTTCTGGCAGGCGGTATGGGAAGCGCTCCGGTTGCGCGAACGCTACGTCCCGCTGGAAGGCCTGGACAGCTACCAGATCAGCCCCTCGCTGACCGGCGAGATCCTGCGGCCGCTGATCGAAGGGCACGGTGACGTCCGGATGCACGTCAGCAACGGCGCGCTCGGCAGCTTCACCGGGACGCTGCCCCTGCTCCACCCGTTCGGCCGGGTCCAGTGCCACGACCTGTTCCTGACCGGCGGTCAGCAGTACCGCACCGGGTTCTACGGCCCCGGCAAGTACGACGGCTCCGTGGTCAACTGGGTGAACGGGCCGCTGCTGCAGCTGGTCGCGAGCCGCCGGGGCTTCGGCGTGGAGTTCACGCCGTTCCGGCAGCGGCCGGGGTCCAACATCACCACGCTGACCGCGCAGGCCAGGGACTGATCGCCATGGAGCGTCATTCAGAACCGACTAGCGAGCACGGGCCTTCTGAGCCCGTGCGAGCGGTCGGTGCAGGTCAGGTCGGCGAGAACCCCGACGTAGATCTGAATGACGCGAACATTCGAACAAAGAACAGAGTCCTGCTGCCGACGACCGTGGTGGGTTCCTATTCCGTGCCGGAATGGCTGGAGCGGCTGAAGACCGAGTACTACCAGCGCCGGATCAGCGCGCAGCACCTCACCGAGATCCACGAGGTCGCCATCAAGGCGGCGGTCAAGGACCAGGAGCTGGCCGGCATCGACATCGTGTCCGACGGCGAGCTGCGCCGGGACAACGACGTGGACTACTTCCTGGCCCGGATTCCCGGCGTGCAGATCCCGCAGCGCGCCAAGACCGACTACTTCGACTACTACGAGGCCGAGGTCACCCGGCCGCTGCCCGAACTGCCCGGCGGCGCGCAGACCAGTCCTGGGCTTGGCCTGGCCGACGATTTCCGGTTCACCCGCCAGCTCACCGACAAGCCGGTCAAGTTCTCCTTCACCGGCCCGTTCTCGCTGTCCCGGCGGATCCGCGACGAGGCCTACGCCGAACCCGGCGAGCTGGTCCGAGCGCTGGCCCGCAGGCTCAACGCCGAGGCGCGGGAACTGGCCGAGGCCGGCGCCGACCTGCTGCAGATCGACGAGCCGTTCCTGGCCGGGTACCCGGAGCACGTCGAGCTCGCGGTCGAGGCGGTCAACATCGTGACCGAGGGCGTGCCGGTCACCTGGGCCTTGCACGTGTGCTACGGCAACCGGTACGCGCGTCCGTCCTGGGAAGGACACTACGACTTCCTGTTCCCCGCGGTGAAGGCCGCGCGAGTGGACCAGATCGTCCTCGAGTTCGCCCGCAAGGGCCTGGACGACCTGCGGCTGATCCAGCAGCACGGGTGGGACAAGTGGCTCGGCCTGGGCGTGATCGACGTCAAGAGCTCCGAGGTGGAGCCGGCCGAACTCGTCGCATCCCGGATCAGGCGCGCGCTCGACTACGTGCCGGCCGACCGCCTGATGATCAACCCCGACTGCGGGCTGCGGCACCTCGCGCCCGAGGTGGCCCGGCAGAAGCTGCGCGCCATGGTGGCCGGCGTCGCGCTAGTCAGGGCCGAGCTGGCCAGACCAGAATCATCTCAAGCACAGGGAGGCGACAAGCCATGAGCGGCGCCGGCGACGGATTCCTCTTCACCTCGGAATCCGTGACTGAGGGCCATCCGGACAAGGTGGCCGACCAGATTTCCGACGCGATCGTGGACGCCGCGCTGACTGAGGACCCCGGGTCGCGGCTGGCCGTCGAGACGCTGCTGACCACCGGGCTCGTGGTGCTGGCCGGCGAGATCACCACGAACGCCGTGCTGGATTTCGCCGCGATCGCCCGCCGGGTGATCTGCGAGATCGGCTATGACACCGGCGACTTCGGCTTCGACGGCAACGCGGTCGGGGTGATCACGGCGCTGGACCGGCAGTCGCCCGACATCGCCCGCGGGGTGGCCGAATCCCACGACATGCGGGCGGGCAGCACCGATCCGTTCGACGCGGTCGGCGCGGGCGACCAGGGCATGATGTTCGGCTACGCGACCAACGAAACGCCCGAGCTCATGCCGATGCCAATCGTGCTCGCGCACAAGCTGGCCCGGCGGCTCGCGGAGGTGCGCCGCAACGGGCTGCTGCCGTACCTGCGGCCGGACGGCAAGACCCAGGTGACGGTGCGCTACGACCCGGACGGCAAGCCGGCCGGCGTGGAGAAGGTGCTCATCTCCGCCCAGCACGAGGACGGGGTGGAGCCGAAGCTGGCCGACGCGCTGTGGGAACAGGTGGTGACCCAGACGCTGCCGCCCGGACTGTACGACGCCGGGGCACTGCGCAAGGAGTTCTACGTCAACCCGACCGGCCGGTTCGTGATCGGCGGTCCGGTCGGCGACACCGGCCTGACCGGCCGCAAGATCATCGTGGACACCTACGGCGGGTTCGCCAGGCACGGCGGCGGCGCCTTCTCCGGCAAGGACCCGAGCAAGGTGGACCGGTCCGCCTCGTACGCGGCGCGCCACGTGGCCAAGAACATCGTGGCCGCCGGGCTCGCCGACCGGGCCGAGGTGCAGGTGGCCTACGCGATCGGGGTGGCCCGGCCGCTGTCCCTGCTCATCGAGACCTTCGGCACCGAGAAGATCGACCGGCCGCTGCTGGCCCGGCTGGTCCGCGACCATTTCGACCTGCGGCCCGCCGCCCTGGTAGAGGCGCTGAACCTGCGCCGGCCGATCTACCGCCAGACCGCGGCCTACGGCCACTTCGGCCGCAACGAGCCCGGGTTCACCTGGGAGAACACCGACAAGGCCGCCATCCTACGGTCCGCGGCAGGCTTCGGCTAGAGGCCGCCAGCCCGGCCGCAAGAGCGCACTGCCGTCCGCCCGGGCGCCCGCCCGCCCGTTAGGCATCCTGTCTGCCCTTGCCCTTGTGGCCAGGCTCAGGAATCCGCTGGGCGTTTTTGGTTGCCGTGTCATTGTCCGGCGGGATCGGCCGTGGGAATCTCCGCATTAGCGTGCATTAATGGCCAGTTTCCACGATTCGCGCACCTCAAGGCTGCCGCAAGGAAGGGGCCGTCTGTGCTGGCCGCAGTGACCAGATCACCGGGCGAGATGGCGATCGAGGACGTTTCAGGACCGGGCCGCGCCCGCGCCGGGTACGTTATCGTGCGGCCGGAGGCGGTCGGTATCTGCGGCTCTGACTTCCACCTGTTTTCCGGGGACGTGGGCGCGCTTTCCGGTGCCCGCGACTTCTATCCGCGGGTCCAGGGGCACGAGGTGGCCGCGGTCGTCGAAGACGCCGGGGACGCGCGCGGCCTACGAGAAGGCGACCGGGTCGCGATCTGGCCGCTGCTGCCGTGCGGCCACTGCTACCCGTGCCGCACCGGCCGGCCCAACGTGTGCATCAGGTTCCGGCTGGTCGGCGTGCACCTCGACGGTGGCCTGGCCGAACGGCTCGAGGTCCCGGCCGGACTGGTCTTCGCGGTCGGCGACCTGGACCCCGACTGCGCGTCCTTCGTCGAGCCCGCCTCGGTCGCCGTGCACGCCCTGGCCCGTGGCCGGCTGACAGCGGGTGAGCAGGTGGTCGTGTTCGGTGCCGGGCCGATCGGCCTGGCCACGCTGGTAGCGGCCGTGGACCAGGGCGCCCGGGTGCTGTCCGTCGACCCGCTGGCCAGCCGGCGTGAGCTCGCCAAGCGGCTCGGCGCCGAGGTCGTGACCTGGGTGCCGGAGCCAGAGCTGACAGACCAGGTACACGACTGGACCAAGAGCGAGGGGCCGCCGCTGGTCATCGAGACCAGCGGCGAGGCCGCCGTCCTGCCGCAGGCGGCCGAACTGGTGGCGGCGGCCGGCCGGGTCGTGGTCGTCGGCATGTCGTCCGGCACGGCGCCGGTGCGGCCGGGCGCCTTCCCGGAAAAGGAAATAGACGTCATCGGCTCGAGCTGCGCGACGGCCGATGATTTCCGCGCGGCGATAAAGCTGATCGCAGCCAACCGGGCGGCCGTAACCGCATTGTTCTCGCATCATTTCCCGCTGGCCCGCGCCCCGGAGGCCTTCGAATTCGCGATGAGCAGGCCACCTGACGCGATCAAGATCGTGGTGACTGTGAATTGAGAAAGCACCAGAGCTAATTACCTGAAAACTCACCGCCCTGAGGGGGACAGATGAAAAGACTTATACCCGCACGGCTGGCCCGAAGAACGATCATGCTCGCCGCGGCTATCGCGCTGGCGGCGGCTGGCTGCAGCAGTAGCAGCTCGACCAGCACGCCGGCCGCCACGTCGACTACACCGGGCACGTCGGCCACGTCAGCCACGCCGGGCACCACAGCCGTCAGCACGTCGCAGTGCGGCAGCAAGCCCGGTGTGGCGGCGACCGGCACCCCGATCGCGCTCGGCGCCATCGCCACCAACCAGCCGGGCACGTCGTTCACCGACATCCCGAACATGGCGAACGCGTACTTCGCCTGCGTCAACGCCAACGGCGGCATCAACGGCCACCCGATCAAGCTCTACATCGAGACCGAGCAGACCAACCCGGCCCAGATCGCGGCCGACGCGAAGCAGTTGGTGCAGACCGATCACGTGGTCGGCATCATCGGCAACACGTCCATCATCGAGTGCTCGGTCGACAGCAGCTACTGGCAGAAGCTCGGTTACTACATCATCGACTCCGGGATCGCGCCCGAGTGCTATTCGACCCCGAACAGCGCCGCGGTCAACATGGGCCCGCGGTACAGCTCGGACGGGGCGGTGCAGTACGCGCTCGCCCAGCACGCCTCCAAGATCGTCTTCGACCAGTCCAACGTCCCCGGCACCGGGTACATCGCGGCGGGTCCCGCGGCGCTCGCGAAAGCCGCGAACGTACCGATCGTCCAGCTGACCGAGAACGTGCCGATCTCCGACGCCGACTCGGTGGCGATCAAGGAAGTCGACGACGCGGGGCCGAACGGCGCCGTGGTGCTCAACTTCACCCCGCCGGAGGCGCTGGTCATCCTGCAGGCGGCGCAGAAGCTCGGCCTGGAGGACCGGGTGAAGCTGTGGGGCTGCTCGACGCCATGCAACACCGACTTCCTGGCCGCCTCGCTGGGCCCGAAATGGAACAGCAAGCTGTTCGTCAACGCTGAACTGACCCCGCCGGACACGACGAACACGGCCACCATGAACCTGTACAAGGCGATCCTCAAGCAGTACGGCTCGGCGGTCTCCGGTGGCATCGGCAGCTTCAGCCAGATGGGCTTCACCGAGGCCGAGATCGCCGTGCACGCCCTGGAGTCGATCACCAGCGGCTCGTACACGGTGGCCAGCGTCAACACCGCGTTCAAGGCGGTGTCGGGCTTTAACACCGGGATGCTGTGCCAGCTGTGGACCTACGGTAGTTACCCCATGCACATCCCGAACAACGCCGACTACACAGTTACGCCTGACAACGGCAAGATGGTGACGGCGCAGGGCTGCACGCAGATCTCGTCGGTTGACCCGCAGATCGCGCAGTACCGGGGCGTCGCCGGCACCGCGCCGTTGGCCCCATGAGCCTTGCCGTCGGCTGGCTCGTAAGGTACTGCTTATGCCGTCCTGGCAGGACTTCGAGCCGTTCATCGTGAGCGGCCTGGCCCTGGGCGGGGTGTACGCCCTGTCCGGGGTCGGGCTGGTCGTCCTGTACCGGGCCACCGGCGTGCTCTACCTGGCCTTCGGGGCGGTCGGCGCGCTGGGCGCGCTGATCGCCTGGTCCCTGCAGAAGGCCGGAACGCCGGGCTGGCTGAGCTGGCTCGCCTCCGTGGCCGTGGCCGCGGCGGTGACCCTCGGCTACGGGATCCTCTTCGGCCCGGCCCTGGCCAGGAGGGACCCGCTGGTCAAGGCGGTGGCCACCATAGGGCTGACGCTCATCTTGTACGGCCTGATGGACCTGCTCTGGACGACCAGCGGCGGCCAGGCCCGCTCGATCACGCTGCCCACCGACGGCAGCGGCTTCTCAGTGGGCCAGATCCAGGTGACCTGGACGCAGGTGATCGCGCTGGCGGCCGGCGTGGTGCTCACGGTGGCCACCGGCGCGTTCCTGCGGTACACCAAGCTCGGCACGGCCATGCGGGCGATGGCCAACGACCGGGACATCACCGCCACCCTCGGCGTGCCGGTCCGCCGCGTGGAGGCCGCGGCCTGGCTGGGCTGCGGCGTGCTCGCGGGCATGGCCGGGCTGCTGCTGGCCGACCTGGTCGCGCTCGACGCCACCACCCTCACGTTCCTGGTCATCTCCTCGCTGGCCGCGGTGCTGATCGCCCGGCTGCGCTCGATCACGGTCACGTTCATTGCCGCGATCGTGATCGGCCTGCTGCATGACCTGCTGACCCCGGTCAACTCGCTCACCAACTACCGCGACATGACCCCGTTCGTGATCGCCGCCGTGGCGCTGCTGATCCTGTCGCGGCACCAGGTCATGTCGCAATCCCGCGAGGAGGCCTAGTGCCGGCCACGCTGGAGCGGGCGAGCCCGGCCCGGGCGCGCACCCGGCTGAGCCGCCCGCAGCTGATCAGGGCAGCCATAACCGCCGCGCTGCTGCTGTTCGTCCTGCTCGGGCTGCCGCAGCTGATGAGCCTGTACTACATCGACACGATGACCCAGGTGGCCGTGTACTCGATGGTCGCGGTGGGGCTCGGGGTGCTGGTCGGCCGGGTCGGCCTGGTCTCCCTCGGCCAGGTCGCGGTGCTGGCCATCGGTGCCTGGGTGGCCGCCAGGCTGCTGTTCGCCACCACCCAGCCGTTCCCGCTGGTCCTGCTCGAGGCGGGCCTGATCACGATGGTGCTCGGCGTGGTCATCGGGCTGCCGGCGTTGCGGCTGCGCGGCCTGTACCTGGCGCTGATCACGCTGATGCTGGCCGGTGCCATCACGGTGGTGCTGGCCACGGTGAACTTCCCGAACGGCGGCCACGGCTTCCTCGGCTACAACGGCAGCCTGGTGCACATCCCGCCGATCCGCCGGCCCAGCATCGCGACGAGCGACCCGGCCTACTTCCGGTACTCGGTGGTGGTCGCGATCCTGATGTTCGCGCTCGTCCTGGCCCACATCAAGACCAGGCCCGGGCGCGCCTGGGCGGCCATCAGGCAGAGCGAGCCCGCCGCGCTGGCCGCGGGCATCAACATCTGGTTTTACAAGCTGTGGGCGTTCGCGCTGGCCTCGTTCATCACCGGGGTGGCCGGCGGCGTGCTGGCCGGCGCGGTGCACTACCTGTACTCGATCGGCTTCCCCACCCAGGACTCGATCACGCTGCTGGCCGTGACGCTGATGGGCGGGGTGTACAGCCTGTGGGGCGCGGTGGTGGCCGCCCTGCTCTACCAGTTCCTGCCGGCCCTGCTGAACAACTGGGGCGTCTCGGCCGACTGGCTGATCATCTTGTTCGGGGTCGGCGTGCTGCAGGTGCTGACCACGGCGCCGGCCGGCCTGGCCGACCAGGTGCCCAGGGACCTGGCCCGGCTGGGCCGCTTCCTGCGCAACCACGTCCGCAAGGCCGCGCCCGCCCCGACACAAGGCAGCACCAAATGATCGAAGTCGACGGCCTGACCGTCCGCTACGGCGGCGTCACCTCGCTGGACGACATGAGCCTGAGGTTCGAGCAGGGGACCTGCGGGCTCATCGGCCCGAACGGGGCCGGCAAGACCACGTTCTTCAACGTGCTGAGCGGCTTCGTCCGGCCCGCCGCGGGAACCGTGCGCGCGTTCGGGACAGACCTGCTCGGGATGGCCCATTTCCGCCGCGCCCGCTGGGGGGTGCGCCGGACGTTCCAGACCGAACAGGCCATCGAGGAACTGTCCGTGTTCGACAACGTGGCGATGGTGCACGAGCACTCCGGGCTGGGCGGCGCCTCCCGCCGCGGTGACGTGCTGGACGCGATCGCGTTCACCGGCATCGACGTCGACCCGGAATCCCCGGAGGCGAAGGTGCGCACGCTCGGGGCCGGCCAGCGGCGCCTGGTCGAGGTCGCCCGCGCGGTCGTCGGCCGGCCGCGCCTGGTGCTGCTCGACGAGCCCGCCGCCGGGCTGCCGGACGAGGAGACCAGCCACCTGGCCGACGTGATCCGCCGCATCCCGGAGCGTACCGGGGCCCTGGTCATCCTGGTCGACCACGACATGAGCCTGGTCTCGGCCTGCTGCGCGACCACCGCCGTGCTCGACTTCGGCAGGCTGATCGCGTCCGGCCCCACCGCCGCCGTCCTCCGCGACGACGACGTGATCCGCGCCTACCTCGGGGTGGACCAGTGAGCGCCCTGGTCCTAAGGGACCTCACGGTCGAGCGCGGCGGTCGCGCCGTGGTCAGGGACGTCTCGGTGGAGATCGCGGCCGGCCAGGTCACCGCCCTGCTCGGCCCGAACGGCGCGGGCAAGTCCACCCTGGTCCTGGCCGTCGGCGGCGTGCTCAAGCCGAAGGCCGGGGCCGTGCTCCTCGATGACGCTGATATCGCCGGCCGCCGGCCGGAGCGGATCCGGCAGGCGGGCGTCGCGATCGTCCCCGAGGGCCGCCGGCTGCTGCCCGACCTGACCGTGGCGGACAACCTGCGGGTGGCCAGCTACGCGCTGACCCGCGAGCAGGCCCAGTCCGGCCGGGACCGGGTCCTCGAGCTGTTCCCGCAGCTCGAGCGGCGGCTGACGGCGACCGCCCGGACCTTGTCCGGCGGCGAGCAGCAGATGGTGGTGCTGGCCCAGGCGCTGATCGGCCAGCCCCGCTACCTGCTGATCGACGAACTCTCCCTCGGCCTGGCGCCGGTCGTGGTCAGCCGGCTGATGCCGGTGATCGCCGCGGTCGCCGAATCCGGCACCGGCGTGCTGCTGATCGAGCAGTTCGCCACCGTCGCGCTCGGCCTGGCCCACCGCGCCCACATCATGGAGGGCGGCCGGATCCGCTTCTCCGGCCTGGCCAGCGAACTACGCGAGCACCCGGACCTGCTCAGGTCCGCCTACCTGCTCCGCGGCAGCAAGGCTCAAGGTCCGCTCCCTGAGACAAGGCATTTATCCCGAACGGACCGTACTGCGTGCCCACCGCCAGGGCGAGCCAGCGGCGGCTGGCTCCGGGCGGGCCAGCAGGAATGCTGCTACCGCGTCGGCGAAGCCGTCCGGGTCCTCCCAGAAGAGCAGATGACCCAGCTCGGGGAAGGTCACGAGCCGGGCCCCCGGGATGCGGTCCGCGAGCAGCCTGCCGTTGCGCGGGTCGACGACCCTGTCCGCGCCGCCGTGCAGGACCAGAGTGCGGGCACCGATGCGCCGTTGCCGGTTCCAGCCGGCGTACCGTGCTCCCGCGGCCGCCTGGGCCGGCAGCACATCGGCGTCCGCTGGCCGGGAGCCCTGGAGCTCCAGCAGGCGGGTCACGAGTTCCGGATGGTGCCGGACGGTACCCGCCGCCAGGGCGTTTTCCGTGTGACGGCGCCGCGCCGCCTCGGCCGTCATGCGGGCGGAGGAGGCGATCGCCCGTAGGGAGGCGGCCGGCATGGGGTAGGCGAAGGGCCACCCCGGGGCGGTGCACGCCAGGACGAGACCGTCAACTCGCTCCGGGTGGCTGAGCGCGAACTCCTGGGCCACCATGCCGCCCAGGCTCGCCCCCAGCACGTGGGCCTTGGCGATGCCGGCGGCGTCGAGCACCGCGACGATATCGCCGGCCATGTCGGCGACGGTGAACGAGCCGTCCGGCCGGTCGCTGTGCCCGACACCGCGGTTGTCCACCAGCACGAGCCGGAAGCGCCGCTGCAGTTTCCGCAGCACGGGTTCCCAGCCGAGACGGTCCAGGCCCATCCCCTGGATCAGGACCAGCCACGGCCGCCGCCGGTGCACGGCGCCGCGCAGCTCGTAGGCGATCCGCAACGCGCCGCTGCGGGCGTACCGGGTCCGGTTCACCTCGCCGACCGTCCGGTGCATATATCAAGCATGTGCTAAGTATATCAATCAAACCCGGGAGGGTGCCCTCGCCGGATGAACAAGGTGGACCGTCACGACCGCCTAGGCAGGTACAGGTCGGTGATCGTGCCCTCGAACGCCTCGGCGGCCAGGGCGACGGTCTCGGACAGCGTGGGGTGCGGATGGATGGTCAGGCTGATGTCGGCCGCGTCGGCCCCCATCTCGATGGCCAGCGCTGCCTCGGCGATGAGGTCGCCGGCGTTCGGCCCGACGATGCCGCAGCCGATGGCACGGCCGGTCACCTCGTCGAACAGCACCTTGGTCAGCCCTTCGGAGCGGCCGAGGGTAAGCGAGCGGCCGCTGGCGGCCCAGGGGAAGACTCCCTTGCCGTACTTGACGCCCGCCGCCCTGGCCTCGTTCTCGGTGACCCCGGCCCAGGCCACCTCGGGATCGGTGTAGGCGACCGACGGGATGACGCGGGCGTCGAAGAAGCTGTTCTTACCCGCGATCACCTCGGCGGCGACCTTGCCCTCGTGCATCGCCTTGTGCGCCAGCATCGGCTGGCCGACGACGTCGCCGATGGCGAAGATGTGCGCCACGCTGGTCCGCAGTTGCTTGTCCACACCGATGAAGCCCCGGTCATCGACCGTGACGCCCGCGTTCTCGGCGCCGATGAGCTTGCCGTTGGGGCTGCGGCCGACGGCGACGAGCATCCGGTCGAAGGTATCGGTGGCCGGCGCCTTCGGGCCGTCGAAGGACACGACGAGGCCCTCGGGCCGGGCTTCGACGTCGGTCACCTTGGTCTTGAGGTAGATGTTCTCGTACTGCCGGGCGACCCGTTTGGCTAGCGGGCTGATCAGGTCCTTGTCTGCCCCGGGAATGAGCTGGTCCATCAGTTCGGCGATGGTGACCTTGGCGCCGAGTTCGTGGTAGACGGTGGCCATCTCGAGCCCGATGATCCCGCCGCCCAGGATGAGCAGCCGTTGCGGCACCCCGCCGAGCTCCAGCGCGCCGGTGGAGTCGAGGACCCGCGGGTCTGATTGCGGGATGAACGGCAGCGTCAGGGGTTCAGAGCCGGCCGCGATGATCGCCTGCTCGAAGTCGACGGTGGTTACGCCGCCTTCGGCCAGCTCTACCTGCAGCTGGTGCGGCGAGCTGAACCGGCCGTAGCCGCGGATGGTGGTGACCTTGCGCTGCCGGGCCAGCCCGGCCAGGCCGCCGGTGAGCCGCCCGACCACGCCGTCCTTCCAGGCCCGCAGCTTGTCCACGTCGATCGCCGGGGCACCGAACGCGATGCCGTGCTCGCTCATCTCCTTGGTTTCGGCGATGACCCTGGCGGCGTGCAGGAGCGCCTTGGACGGGATGCAGCCGACGTTGAGGCACACTCCGCCGAGGGCCGGCCAGCGGTCCACGAGCACGACCTTCTTACCCAGGTCGGCGGCCCGGAACGCGGCCGTGTAGCCGCCCGGCCCGGCGCCGAGGACGACGACGTCCGCGGTGATGTCACCGGGCGCCGCTGCAGTGCTCGCCGCCGCGGCTGGCCGGGGCGGTGCTACGGCTGCCTCGGGCGCCGGGTGCTCACCGGTGCGCAGGTCGGCAATGACATGGCCGGCGGAGACGTGGTCGCCGACGGCGGCCCGGACGGCGGTGATGGTCCCGGCCATGGGCGCCGGGATGTCCAGCGTGGCCTTGTCGGACTCCAGGGTGATCAGCGGGTCCTCGGGCGCGACCACGTCACCGGCGGCCACATGCACCTCGATCACCGGCACGTCGATGAAATGGCCGATATCGGGGACCATGACCTCGATGACGTCGTAAATCCCGCTCGGCGAGCCGTAGCCGGGTGGCTCGGCCGGCGCGGGGGCCGCGTCCTCGGTGACCCGCTCCCGCACCGGCGCGGCGGCCGGGCCGCCGGACGCCGACGCGGCGTCGAGCCGCAGGATGAGGTCCCCGGCGGATACCCGGTCGCCGACCCGCACGGCGACCTCGCTGACCGTTCCCGCCGCTGACGCGGGAACGTCCAGCGTGGCCTTGTCGGACTCCAGCGTGATGAGCGGATCCTCGGCGGCTACCACGTCACCGGCGGTCACATGCACCTCGATGACCGGCACGTCGATGAAGTGGCCGATGTCGGGAACTGTGATATTCACGTCAGGCTCCAGGGAAGAGGGTGCGTCGCAATGGTCCGGGCGGCGGTCAGAGCAGGAGGGCGCGTATGTCTTCCAGCAGCTGGCATAGGTACCGGGCGAACCGGGCGGCGAGCGCCCCGTCGATGACCCGGTGGTCGTAGGACAGCGAGATCGGCAGCATCAGCCGCGGCACGAACGCCGTCCCGTCCCAGACCGGTGCGGTCCTGGCCCGGACCACGCCGAGTATCGCCACCTCGGGGGCGTTGACGATGGGCGTGAAGCCGGTCCCGCCGATGCCGCCCAGGCTGGAGATCGTGAAACAGGCGCCCTGCAGGTCGGCCATGTCGAGCTTGCCGTCCCTGGCCTTGGCCGAGACGGCCCCGAGTTCCCGGCTGAGTTCGGTGATGCCCTTGCGGTCGACGTCGCGGATCACCGGCACCACCAGGCCCTCGGGCGTGTCCACGGCAACGCCAAGGTGGTAGTAGCTCTTGTAGATCAGCGCGTCCTTCTCCGGCGTCAGCGAGCTGTTGAACTTGGGGAATTCGCGCAGCGCCGAGACGCTGGCCTTCATCAGGAAGGCCAGCAGCGTCACCCGGTAGCCCTCCGCCCTGGCGGCCGTGTCGAGCTCCCTGCGGTAGGCGTCCAGGTCGGTGATGTCCGCCTCGTCGTCGTGGGTGACGTGCGGGACGTTGAGCCAGGACCGGTGCAGCGCGGCCCCGGACAGCCGCTGGATGCGGGACAGCGGCCGGATCTCGATCGGGCCGAACTTCGAGAAGTCCTGGGCCGGGACCTCCGGGATGCCGCTGCCGGCCGCGACCACCGCGCCGGCCGCCGCCGGGGCCGCCGCCGGCCCGCGCACGCCGGCGATCACGTCCTCCTTGGTGATGCGGCCCTTCGGCCCCGTCCCGGACAGCGCGCCCAGGTCAAGGCCGAGCTCGCGGGCCAGCCGGCGCACGCCAGGCCCGGCGTGCACCCCGTCGAAGTCCGCGGGCGGCCCGGCCGCTTCGGCGGTCACCGGCGGCCCGCCCTCCGCCGCCGGAGCAACCGGGACCACCGGGGCAGCCGGGGCCTCCTCGGGTGGCTCCTGCTGGTCCTCCAGCGGTGGCGGCTCGACATCGGTGCCCCCGGTGTCAAGCAGCAGGATCGGTGACCCGCGGCTGACCAGGTCGCCGACCTTGACCCGCAGCTCGCGGACCGTTCCGGCGGCCGGAGAGGGGATGTCCATGGTGGCCTTGTCCGACTCCAGGGTGATCAGCGGGTCCTCGCCGCTGACCACGTCGCCCGGCGCGACGTGGATCTCGATGACCGGCACGTCGGCGAAGTCGCCGAGGTCGGGAACGCTCACTTCAGTCGCAGCGGACATGGCTGCCCTCCCTTGTTGGCTGGGCCCTCAATGGCTGGGCCCTCACGGGCCGGGGCGGGTTCATGCCCGCGATGGGTCCGGCTTATCCGGGTCTATGCCGTACCGCGAGATCGCGTCGGCGACCGTGGCCGCCGGGATCGTCCCGTCCTCGGCCAGCGACGCGAGCGCGGCGACGGCGACGTAGTGCCGGTCGACCTCGAAGAAGCGCCGCAGGTTGCGCCGGTAGTCCGAACGGCCGTAACCATCCGTCCCCAGCACCCGGTAGCGCCGCGGTACGAAGGCGCGGATCTGGTCGGCGAAGGACTTGACGTAGTCGGTCGCCGCGATGACCGGGCCGGACCGCCCGGCCAGGCAGTCCGCCACATAGCTGCGCCGGGGCGGCTCGGCCGGGTGCAGCATGTTCCACCGCTCGGTGGCGAGCCCGTCGCGCCGCAGTTCGGTGAAGCTCGGCGCGCTCCACACGTCGGCGGCCACGCCGTAGTCGGCGGCCAGCAGGTCGGCCCCGGCCAGCACCTCCCGCAAGATCGTGCCGCTGCCGAGCAACTGCACCACGGGACCCGCACCAGAGCCGGAGCCGGGGCGGAGCAGGTACATGCCCCGCAGGATCCCGCCCTCCGCGCCGTCGGGCAGCGCGGGATGCTCGTAGTTCTCGTTCATCAGCGTGAGGTAGAAGAACACGTCCTCCTGCTCGGCCAGCATCCGCCGCAGCCCGTCCTGGATAATGACCGCGACCTCGTAGGAGTACGTCGGGTCGTAGGACACGCAGGTGGGGACCACCGAGGCGAGCACGTGGCTGTGACCGTCCTCGTGCTGCAGCCCCTCGCCGTTGAGCGTGGTGCGGCCGGCCGTCCCGCCGAGCAGGAAGCCGCGGGCCCGCGAGTCCCCGGCCGCCCAGATCAGGTCCATGACCCGCTGGAAGCCGAACATCGAGTAGAAGATGTAGAACGGGATCATCGGGATGTCGCTGGTGCTGTAGGCGGTCGCGGCGGCGATCCACGACGCCGTCGCGCCGGCCTCGTTGATGCCCTCCTGCAGCATCTGGCCGTCTGGCGCCTCGCGGTAATACATCAGCTGGTTGGCGTCCTCGGGCTGGTAGAGCTGACCGGCCTGGCTGAAGATGCCGAACTGGCGGAACATGCCCTCCATCCCGAACGTCCGGGATTCGTCGGGCACGATCGGCACCACGTGCGGGCCGAGGGACTTGTCCCGCAGCAGGGTGTTCAGGATCCGGACGAACGCCATGGTGGTGGAGATCTCCCGGCCCGGCGTGCCGCCCAGCTGCCCGCCGAACGCGCTGAGCTCGGGCACCGTCAACGTCTGCGTCGACCGCCTCCGGCGGGAAGGCAGGTACCCGCCGAGGGCCTCCCGCCGCTCCCGCAGGTAGGCCATCTCCTCGCTGTCGTCGTCGAAGCGCAGGAACGGCAGCTCGGCCAGCTGCTCATCCGACAGCGGCAGGCTGAACCGGTCCCGGAACCTGGCCAGCGCCGCGTCGGCCATGTGCTTCTGCTGGTGGGTGATGTTCTGGCCCTCGCCCGATTCCCCCATCCCGTAGCCCTTGATGGTCTTGGCCAGGATCACGGTCGGCTGGCCAGTATGACGTACCGCGGCCGCGTAGGCGGCGTAGATCTTGACCGGGTCGTGCCCGCCGCGGTTCAGCGCCCAGATCTCGTCGTCGGTCATCCCCGCGACCATCTCGAGCAGCTCCGGGTACTTGCCGAAGAACTTCTCCCGGACGTACGCGCCGTTCTTGGACTTGAAGTCCTGGTATTCGCCGTCGACGCATTCCTCCATCCGCTTCAGCAGCAGGCCGGTGGAGTCGCGGGCGATGAGCGGGTCCCAGCCGCTGCCCCAGATCGCCTTGATCACGTTCCAGCCCGCGCCGCGGAAGATGCCCTCGAGTTCCTGGATGATCTTGCCGTTGCCGCGGACCGGGCCGTCCAGGCGCTGCAGGTTGCAGTTGACCACGAAGATGAGGTTGTCGAGCTTCTCCCGGCTGGCCAGCGCGATGGCGCCCAGCGACTCCGGCTCGTCGGTCTCCCCGTCGCCGAGGAACGCCCAGACCTTGCGGTCCGCGGTGTCGGCCAGCCCGCGGCAGGCCAGGTACTTCAGGAAGCGCGCCTGGTAGATCGCCATGATCGGGCCCAGGCCCATCGACACCGTGGGCATCTGCCAGTACTCCGGCATCAGCCACGGATGCGGATACGACGACAGGCCGCCCCCGCCGGTCTCCATCCGGAACTTCGTCAGCTGCTCCTCGGTGAGCCGGCCCTCCACGAACGAGCGGGCGTAGATACCCGGCGAGGAATGTCCCTGGATGAACAGCAGGTCGCCGCCGTGGCCGTCGGACGCGGCCCGGAAGAAATGCTGGAAGCCCACGTCGTACAGGGTGGCCGCGGACTGGAAGCTGGCGATATGACCGCCGAGCTCGGAGGACTCCGCGTTCGCCCGCAGCACCATGGCCAGGGCGTTCCACCGGATCAGCGACCTGATGCGGTGGTCCATGGCCAGCTGGTGCGGGCTCAGCCGGTCGGGCGAATCGGGCGGGATCGTGTTCAGGTACGGCGTGGTGGCGCTGTAGGGGACCGCCGCGCCCTTCCGGCGGGCCTCCGCGACCACCTCGTCGAGCAGGAAGAACACACGGTCCGCACCCTCATACGCCAGCACGGAGTCGAGCGCCTCGAGCCACTCGCGGGTCTCGGCCGGGTCCAGGTCTTCCAGCATCAGCGTCCCCATGCCCTCTCGTCGGTCTTCCAAGCATCCGCCCGGCCCGGCCCCTCGGGCAAGGAACTACCCTAGGCAGTGATGAACCCGCTTGATCAAGTCGCCTCGTGGCCGGCCACCGCCGCGGCCGGCGTCGCGTCGGCGGCGGGCGCGATGGAAAAAACCGGTCCTGCTGATCAGCCCTTCCGTTGGGCCTCTGTGACCAAGCTGCTGGTCGCGCTGGCCGCGCTCGACGCCGTGCAGCGCGGTCTGCTCGACCTGGACGAGCCGGCCGGGCCGCCGGGATCGACGATCCGGCACCTGCTGGCGCACGCATCCGGACTCGCCTTCGACAGTGACGCGGTCCTCAGCCCGCCCGGCCGCCGG
>Ga0208044_1000798_pt1 | contig 19969 bp, 12 predicted proteins | sample Sb_taG_8_FD_187712 | JGI IMG/M metagenome (GOLD analysis project Ga0208044, IMG submission 187712) | Peat soil microbial communities from Weissenstadt, Germany - Sb_50d_c_BC metaG (SPAdes) (version 2) | ecosystem: Environmental > Terrestrial > Soil > Wetlands > Peat | place: Germany... | reverse complement strand
GGGCTTCATCCCCACCGGCTGGTATCCCACGGCCGTCGCGGTTTCGCCCGACGGCAGGAACCTGCTAATCGGCGTCGGCAAGGGGAACCAGACGAAGCCGAACCCGATCAACGTCGACTTGACCAAGCACAAGACCGAATATGATCCGGTCGCCAAGCGGAGGATCCTGCCGTTCCCGTACATCGGCACAACGCTTTCGGGCTCCCTTTCGATCGTGCCGGTCCCCGACGACAAGACCCTCGCCGGTTACACCGAGACGGTTTACAAGAACTGCCCCTACCCGGATAAGCTGCTGACCGACGCCCCGCACCCCGAGAAAACGGCGGTCCCCACCAGGGTCGGCGATCCCTCACCGCTGAAGTACATCCTCTATATCATCAAGGAGAATCGGACATGCGATCAGGTCTTCGGCGACCTGACGCGAGGCAACAGCGACCCCGCGCTGGTCATGTTCGGCCGTGACGTGACGCCCAACCACCACAAGCTGGCCGAGGACTTCGTCCTGCTCGACAACCTCTACTGCAACGGCCATGTCTCGGCCGACGGCCATCCCTGGTCGACCATGGCGTACAACACCGATTACATCGCCCGCAACTGGGCACTCACGTACTCGTCCCGGCCGGGGATCGACGACGACGAGCAGGGCAATCTGTCCAACTCACCCTCAGGCTATCTCTGGGACGCCTGCGCCCGCGCCGGGTTAACCTACCGCAGTTACGGCGAGTGCGCTCGCCGGGTTAGCCAGCCCGACGGCTCGTTCCGGGTCGAAGGCGCCGTTCCGGGTCTGATCGGCCACATCAGCCCCGATTATGGAATCTCCAGAAAACCCGGCCGCCACAGCCGCGACACCGACAACGCCGAAACGTTCATCAAGGAGTTCCAGGACTTTGAGAAGAACGGGAAGCTGCCTCGCTTCATGGTGATGAGCCTGGGCGAGGACCACACCACGGGTACCCGCCCCGGCACGTTCACGCCGCAGGCTTGCGTGGCCAGCAACGACCTGGCGCTGGGCCGGATCGTCGAGGTCGTAAGTCACAGCAAGTCCTGGCCCGAGACGGCGATCTTCGTCATCGAGGACGACGCTCAGAACGGCCCCGACCACGTCGATGCTCACCGCACGGTGGGCCTGGTCGTCAGCCCGTACACCAAGCGGAAGCACCTCGACAGCACCCAGTACAGCACGGTCAGCATGATCCGCACGATGGAACTGATCCTGGGGCTCTCGCCCTTGAGCCAGTACGACGCCGCGGCCCGGCCGATGTTCGCTTCCTTCACCGACCGGCCCGACCTGACCCCCTACACCCACGAACCCGCTCGCATCGACCTCGACGCCGTCAACACGCCCATGGCCTACGGCGCCGAACGGTCAATGAAGATGGACTTCGACGAGTACGACCGCATTGACGACTTCGAGCTCAACGAGATTCTCTGGAGAGCCATCAGGGGCAAGGACACACCCATTCCCCCGGCTGTTCGGCGGGCGATTGCGTTCCGGCCGGCCACGCAGCAGGTACGGCCTTGAGCTGCAGTCCGAGTTCGATCGTCCCACCCGTGACTTTCCCTGTATCCGACTGAGCCATACGTCGTTTCCACACCGGCCGACGATCGATGGGTCGAAGGGACTTCTGGCTCCCTCTCCCCTCGCGGGAGAGGGTTGGGGTGAGGGGGGCTGGCCACGACCAACCGCCTTGTCCGAACGGTCGAGCTGACTGGTGCGACCCCTCTCCCGCAAGGGGAGAGGGCGAAATAACCAACTGCCTCCCATGACCTTACAGTTAATTCAACGGTGTTGGGCCAAGGGGACCGAGGAGAAGCCTGATGGTTCGCGGTGAACCACGAAGTTCAGAGGGTCCGATCCACGGCCGCGGCGATCCGGCGGCACTGATCCATGAGCTGTCCGAAGGCGGCCGGCGTGATCGACTGGGCGCCGTCGCTGACAGCGTGTTCTGGGTCTTCGTGGACCTCAAGGATCAGGGCGTCGGCGCCGGCGGCGACGGCGGCCCGGGACATCGGGATGACCAGCTTCGATTTGCCGGTGCCGTGCGACGGATCGACGACGACCGGCAAGTGACTCTTGTCGTGAAGATAGGGCACCGTGGCCAGCGGGAGCGTGAACCGGGTGTGGTCCTCGTAGGTGCGGATGCCCCGCTCGCAGAGCATGACATGGGGATTGCCCCGGTCGAGGATGTACTCGGCGGCAAGCAGGAACTCCTCCAGGGTCGCGCTCATCCCGCGCTTCAGGAGAGCGGGTTTACCCGAGTCGCCGACGGCCTGGAGCAACTGGTAGTTCTGCATGTTGCGGGCACCGATCTGGAGCACGTCGGCGTACTCGGCGACCATGGGGACATGCTCCGGAGCCATGACCTCGGTGACAATCGCCAATCCGGTTTCGGCCCGCGCGGTGGCCAGCATCTTCAGCCCCAGCTCCTTGTGGCCCTGAAAGCTGTAGGGGCTGGTCCGGGGCTTGAACGCGCCGCCCCGCAAACCGGTCGCGCCCAGATCCTTGAGCTTGCGGGCCAGAACCACGATCTGCTCTTCGCTCTCCACCGAACAGGGGCCGGCAATGACCGTCACCCTGGTGCCGCCGACCTCGAGGCCCCGGGCCTTGACAACGGTTCGTTCGCGCGTGAGCTCCGAAGAAGCACGCTTGTACGGGGCCATGATCGGCAGGACCTTCTCGACCCCCTCGCCTGGCTCGAGCACCTCGGTCAGCCCCGCCCGTTCCTGGCCAAGCGCCGCAATGACTGTCTGGTGCTTGCCGTGAATCACCTGGGGCGTCAGCCCCAATGCGGTGATGCGCTGCGCCATGTGATCAATCTGAGCCATCGTCGCATCTACTTTCATGACCACGATCACGGTCGTTCGCCCTCCCACAAGGTCGATGGCGTTCCTGGAATCCGGCTCTGACCTGGACACCGGGCTGGTACCAGTCACGCTGCCAACAATTGATTCGATCAATAGAACACGATCAACAAAAAAGCCCCGAAACCTGAAGGGCAGGTTCCGGGGCCTGGGTGTATGCTTGGAAAGTCGAGAGGGGTCAGGTAGACACGCCGTCCTCAGCCCGGAAACCTGTTGTGGGCCTGGTAAACGCCCGGGACCACCACCAGCCGCGGTCGAAGGTCAAACCATGAAATGTTGACGTCGCGTGCCCGGACACCGAATACCCCTGCTTCACCGAGCGATCCGTTGCGAGAAGCTCACACGAGATCAATCCGACCGGACCCGAAACCTGGAAGAATCGGGCCCGGTCGAACCAAACCGTAAGGTTATGGTCAAGAATGCGGCTGCCCGACGGGCAACCCGTCGGCTGCCGTTAGGCGAGCCGCCCCTGGTTCTCACTACACACGCGATCACCTCCTTTCGTTCTAGCCACCCCGATCCCGCGGGAGTCCAGCCTCGGGCGGTTTCGGGCCCTAGTCCGTCGTGCCACGGTAGCACGACCCGAAAGTCGACCGAGCGTGTGTTCGGCTCGGAACGACACATTGAATTTAGCCACCAAGCCATCGCAGATCAACAGGAAACCGCGGCGAAGAAAAAACACGGCCGCTCTGCGCCGGGCAGCACCCGCGTTCTTACCGTTCACCGCTTGAGTGTTTCGATCTCCGCGAGAACTCCGCGGCAGCGAGCCGCGACCTGATGCAACCGGGAATCCGCGGAATCGCCCGCACAAGTTGCGATGATGGCATGGTAGTACCAGAGCACCTGATCACGGCCGGCGTGGAACTCGTTCCACACCACGCGCCCTTCGCGAAGGTCGATGTCGATCGAGATCAAGTTATGAAGCTTGTCCGCCAGCCTGCTCGAGCCGGGAAGTCATGAATGGTGCGAACGAAATCAAGCAGAGCAATCCCTTGAAGGGCCGTTCCGGTTGGCGGTTTCGGCCGATCGACTGGCCGGTCTTCGAAAAAAAAGAAAAAGGAGCTCCCCTCCGCTGGGCCGAATCAGACAGAGGGGAGACATCCTGAGGATGATCAGTGATGAGGATTCCGGCCCAGCGGCGATGGGCCCATGCGGATCAAGGCCTCGATATCAGACTGCGGCGTTGACTTCCTGGAGATGGCGCCGGACTTGGCGGACAACCTCGCTCGCATGGGTCAGGAAGCCGATGTGCCCGGCGCCTTCGACGATCTCGAGCCGGGCGCCCGGAATCGACTCGGCAAGCAGCTTCTGCCGGGACGCCGGCACGATCGCGTCCTTGGACGCGGCTAGCACCAAGGTGGGAACATCGATCTGCCAGAGCCTGTCGGAAATGTCAAAAGTCTCAAGCTGGGCCAGACGCCGAGCCATGACGCTCTGGTCGGTCTCCCAGATTCGTTCGACCACAAAGTCCGTCAGAGGTCCCGGCTCGGGCTTCGCTCCGTGCAGGAGATTGAAGAACTGATTCACGAACTGGTTGTCCGCCGGCAAGGGGAACCGTTCCAGCACTCTGCGGGCGATGGAGGACCCGATCGTGCTCCCGAACTTGGCGTCTGCCCCCTGCACGATGAGCGCACCAAGGCTCGAGGGATGCTCGACCGCCAGTTCCAAAGCGATGGCGCCTCCAAAGGAAACGCCGAAAACTGCTGGACTCCTCAGACCCAACTGCTCAATCAGAGAAGCGAGGTCGTCGGCATACCCGGCGATGTCCCAGACATCACTATGCTGTCCACCAAGACCGGGCGAGGGGAAACTGTCGCCTCTCAGACCGTAAGTAATCACCTCGAAGCGACGTGCCAGGCGACGTGCCAGGGGAAGAAGCAGCCGCCAGCTTCCCGCCAAGCCGGGCACAAGGACCAGCGGCTGGCCCTTCCCCATGCGGATAACGTCCACGAGCTCGCCGCCAAGACGTACACGAGAGCGCCGTCCCTCCTCCGGGACGGGGAGCCCCATCGACCACGTGCTCTGCCACTTCGCTGCTAACCTCATGTTGTTTCCTCAGAGCGAGCGTCAATCCGGGTTTTTTCCTGGTGCTATTCGTTGCGGCCGCAGGGTCTGCCGTGCCATGATCGTGGTCGGCGGAAGCATACCCAAGTCTATTTAGAGCAGTTAACATGCCGCTCGAGGAAAGCGATCTCAGGGGGAGGCTTCGACCTGTCCGAAGGTCGTTTGGAAGCAAAGCAAGTCCGTCACACACCAGGCAGCGAGATCGTGTCGGGCGCCGAAAAATCGATAACGCGGGCGATTCACGGAAGTATTCGGTCAATTCATTTTATCCACACTACCCAAACTATCCATATCTCAACAGAATCTGTCCGAGTTATAGGAGTGACAGGAAGCTCCTCACGAAAGTCTGGTCTGGTTCTGGAGTCTTGTGAGAGTCCTGTTGAAAACCTGGCTGCGAATGAAGAAGCGGAGCTGTTAACGAAACTTCGACAACGAAACGCTTGCCTTTCGGCGCCGAATCGTTAAGTTGGAGGATAGATCAGCCAGCAATCGAACGCCGTGTCCTGCTCGGGCTCACCTTGATCGGCCCATCTGGCGGCGCACCCCTGAACGGCATCCCTTGATGACCTCGATGGACAAACATCCCCTGGAGAATGGAGGCCCTGGAAAGCCGATCGTACCGGCACGTTCAGGATTTGCTTCCACACCACTGCGGGGCAAATGGCGAGGGGGAGAGCCTTTGCATGCCACCCTGGGCTCGTCCTGGGGCCGGACCTGGCTGCGAACGCTCTGTCTGGCCTGCTCCGGGGTAGTACTTTTTTACTCCGTCATGGTGTTGATGCAGGTCGCATGGATGGGCACGATAGGCGTGCGCTGTCTGTTCGGAACGGACGTGGAGGAAGAGGTCCCGGCGGATTTTCGCTGGACCCGGACCGCGAACGTCGTGGGAGGGGCTACCGAGGGCGCCGTCGCGCCGGCCGCGGAGGCGGACGATCGGCCTCAGATTGGCGACAAGTTGCTTTCGATCGGACCGATCGTCCTGCGAGAAGGGTCTTATTCCGACTACATCCAGGCCCTGCGTGGGCTCAGCGACCAGGTTGGCCGCACCGTCCTTGTGACCTGGAAAGACTCGAGGTCCCAGGAGATTCGTGCGGCGCAAGCCGTGGTCCGGTATACGCCGACTCGATCTTACGTCTGGTCCTGCGTCTGGTTCTTGCAGGAACTGTTGATTTTCGCGGTGGGCGCACGCGTTTTCTGGAAGCGGCCCGACGACGTTTCCGCCCGGCTCTTCTTCGTGCTTTGCCTGGTGACGGTCGGCGCCTACATGGGCGGCTACCACTGGACAGAGATCGTGGTTCGCCCTGCCTTGATCTACCCCTTCGTGTTCTTCGCTCTCCTGGTACCGGTGGTCAATTTGCACTTCTTCCTGGTCTTCCCCGGGCAGAACCCCGTGTTACTGCGTCATCGCCGCCTGGTCTTGATCGTGCTCTACGGGATTCCCGTGGTCTTCCTCGCTGCCATCTGGGGCAGCATGTACATGTCACATTGGTTCCGGCTCTATGACACCGGGGTCCGAACGACGGCGGCGGAGCGGGTCATCCGCGGCCTGGCGCTTTGCTACATTGCGATCGCGACACTGATCTTCTCTCTCTGTATTCCCTGCCTGGTCTTCAGCTATCGCCGGGCCCGCACCCGGGCGGAGAAGAACCAGGTCAAGTGGATCTTGCTGGCGTCGCTCATCGCCTCTGTGCTGATTGGTTACATGCTCTGGCAAGCCTGGAACGACACGGCGAACCTGGGCCGCGACAGCAATGCCTGGCCGATGGTGGGGGTCTCCTTACTTTACACGATGGCCTACGCCTTCAGCATTACCCGGTACAAGCTGATGCAGGTCGAGGAGATCATCAACCGCAGTGTGGTTTACTTCGCGTGCAGCGTGGCCGCCGGTCTGACCTACTCGGCCGTGCTCCTGGCCAGCGGCTGGTTGATCGGGGATCGCCTGCTCTCGACCAGAACCAACCCGACCTCGTGGGGGGCGATGGTGGCCGCCCTCTCGGTGATCGTCGTTCTCATTCTTTCGGAGGTGGCTCGAGGGCGATTCCAGCGGGTGATCGACCGCCAGTTCTTTCGCGAGAAGTACAAGTTCGACCAGGCCATGCAGAAGATGAGAGTGGCGGTCGGCAGTCTGGTCGACCGGATCACGCTGGGCAAACGGCTGCTGGAAGGGGCGGTGGAGGTCCTGCGGGTCGAGTGGGGAGCGCTGTATCTCTGCGAGCCCTCGGAAAAGGCGTTTCACCTCGTGGTCTGTCACGGGCCGACGCCCGATCAGCAAACCCTGGCCATGGACAATCCCCTGGTGGTTCGGCTCCAGCAGACCCCGACGGCGCGACTCTCCCATGCGCTGGCGGCGGGTGCGAGCTCCGATCCCGCGACCGACGCCATGATCGCCCTTGGGGGTGAAGCGGCCAGCTCCGTGGGGGGCGGCGGCCAGCTCGCGGGCTTGCTGATCCTGGGACCCAAGCGAAGCGGAATGCCATTCGAGGACGAGGAGATGGCTTTCCTGGGAGCGCTCAGCTCGGTGGCGACTCTGGCACTGCACTCGGCCGGCATCCAGCAAACGCTGGAGACCTTGAACCACGAGCTGCGCGACAAGGTCGAGAAGATCGCCGAGCAACGGCGGCGAATCTTGATCCTTCAAGAGCAGCTTCGAGACCGGGCCGAGCGTGATCGGGACGGTCTGATCCACTCCGGCATGGGTCCCTCGGCGCTGACCGGGGAAAACCCCCAGGATGATCCGGTCGACGCCATCTTCGATCAGATCAAGGGCTCGAGTCCCGCCATCCGGGCGATGATCGCGATGGCCAGGAAGGTCGCGGCCAGCCCATCGGCGGTCCTGATCCGCGGGGAGAGTGGAACGGGCAAAGAGCTTCTGGCGGCCGCGATCCACGCCGCCAGCCCGCGCGCGGCACGCCCCTTCGTCAAGGTGCATTGCGCGGCACTTTCACAGAACCTGCTCGAGAGCGAGCTGTTCGGCCACGTCAAGGGGGCGTTCACCGGCGCCGACCGCGACCGCGTGGGCCGGTTCGAGCAGGCCAACGGCGGGACCCTCTTCCTGGACGAGATCGGCGACATCAACCTCGAGGTCCAGACCAAGCTCCTCCGGGTGCTCCAGGAGATGTCGTTCGAGCGCGTCGGCAGCTCGATACCGACCAGGGTCGATGTCCGGATCGTGGCCGCCACTAATCAGAATCTTGAAGCCCTGATCGAGGCAGGGCGATTCCGCGAGGATCTTTATTACCGGCTCAACGTGATCCCCATGCAAACGCCAGCACTCCGCCAGCGCCGCGAGGACATCTTCGAGCTGGCCCTCTTCTTCGTCAACGAGCATGCCGAGCGGACCGGAAAATTTCTGACGCACATCGAGCCCGAGGCCGTCGAGATGCTGATGGCCTACGACTGGCCGGGCAATTGTCGCGAGCTCGAGAACGTGATCGAGCGCGCGGTGATTCTCGCCGACGGTCCCGCCTTGACGATCGACGATCTGTCTCCGGACGTACGTCTGCCCGGGCGGCGGCGATTCCGTCCGCGGATCGCCGTGGCGACTGGACCCCTCGACGGGGACAATGTGGCGGCTGGGTCGTCAGCCGCCGACGGGTCCACGTCCTCACCGGCTCGTTTCCAGACACGTAGCCGGCCGCGTGGATCGGAACCCGTCACGGACGAAGGCGGTGAAGAGTGGAATAGTGAATACCTGGCCTACGAACGACAGCGGCTGGTTGAGGCCCTGAATGAGGCTGGGGGCAACAAGAGCGTGGCGGCGCGGCTGCTCGCAATGCCGCGCAGCACTTTCTTCAGCAAGCTCAAGAAGCACGGGATCGTCTGAAACCAGGGCTGGGGCGCCGTCAAAAGCGAGCCATCGAACCTGGCAGGCGCCGCCTGCGGACGATGCATTCGAGCCGCGCCAGAATCCGTACTGCAGAGGGAATCGGTGGTCAATTCGTGGCACGGGCACCTTAGCCGGTGGAGTTATCGACTATCGGCTCGAAGCCCATGCCACGTCGCGATCGAAAATCGCCCAACATATTCGTTGGCAGTGCCTTACTTCGACGACCCATCCTTGGCCAGGGTCATGCTCGTCACCGTGTCGGTCGCTTGCTCGAGCTCCTGCCCCATCACCGAGATCGACATCTGTAGCTTCTCCTTCACCCGGGAGGAAACGACCCGGCCGGCCTGGGGATCGAACTCGAACTCACCCGTGGCTTTCTGAGAAGTAATCTTCACCGCGACGTTGCTATCGGCGGCTGGCTCCAGAGTCACCTTGGTGTCCACCGAGATCTGGAGCAGGCCAGCCTCCTTGGGGGAAGGTCCATCGAATGTGTAGGTCTTGTCCATCACCATGGTTCCTATTGGGGAGGGGACTTTCGCTTGCTGCGTCCAGCTCTTTCCATTTTCTAACGGCCCCTCTGCCAAGGTCAGGCTCGACTGGCTGATCATGTTCTTCATGCCTTCCTCGGGGGCCATGCCGCCCGCGTTTGGCGCTGGACCCGCCTGGCGCAGCGCGTCGAGCAATTTCTGTGGCACCTTGATTTCGCTGAGCTCGCCCCGCCCGTTCATCTTGAAGGTGAATTCCGCACCCACAAGCGCCTTGAGCATCGGGATCATCAGCGACGCGATCTGTCCTTCGGGGTCCTTGCCCGCCTGCGAGTCAAACTCGAAGGAACTGCCGGGGACCTCGACCTTGGTCCGAACTCTGTCGATCGTTTGGCTCAGCTCGGCCACACCATCGCTGGCAACGTTCTTGACGCTCCAGTGCAGATCAACCGTTTGGTTGAGGCTGGTCTTGGAATCCTGCCCCATCCCCTTCATTCCCTGTGTTGTCTCCTGCACCATCGTGTAGCGTAAGGTCTCTCCGGATTTAAACTTCCAGCGCAGGGTCTCGGCTCCGTGCGTGGGCTGCGCCGCGGCCAGTCCGAAAGTGGCGGCCAGCGCCGACAGCACGATCCGAATGAGAATCGCCCCCGGGCACACCGGCCGCCGAAGCTCCAGTCCTGCAACCATCATCCGCTTCATCGGTTCGATCCTTTCATAGACAATCCCTCTGGCGGTCGCTCGCACGCGGGCAGATCACGTCGGGTTCATGGGGACGACGACGCAAGTGGCATTCCGACGAGTCGCTGCAGATCTTCGATCAAGTCGAATGTCGACACCGGAACAGGTGCAGACCATTTTCCCAGCATAGTCGGTTCCGCTTGCAAATTCACCACGGTCCAGCTCAATCATCAATGTTGGCGTCAGGATCGAGGGGATGGATCGGGTTGATCGGTCCACCGCGGTAATGATAGCGCAGGAGGTAGGACATCAGCGCAAAATCGTAGAGAGAGTGAGTCACCATCACCGTTAGCAGGTTCCCTGTAAGCAGGAAGGCCCCTCCCAGATAGAGCCCCACGACCGCGGCAACGACAATGTAAGGCATCGAAATTGGATGCAGCAGACCGAAAAGCAGACTGGCGAACAAAAGGCCCCAGCCGATCCCCAGCCAGGCTCCCATCGAAGTCTGGATGACCCCTCGGAAGAGCATCTCTTCTCCCACACCTGCAGACAGGGCGATCAAGGCCATGTCCGACCAGGAACTCCCTGCCAGCAAGGGGATGAATTCTTCCTCGCAGAACATCTTGATTTGCCTCAGCGGGCCGATCGGCCAGCGGAGGGTGAGCAGCAGGAAGAGGAGAACCAAGGGTACGGCCGCCAGAACTCCCCAGAGCGCATCCGTTGCGCTCCAGGCGAACTGTGCCAGAGGATTATGCCCCAACCACCACCCCAGGAATAAAGACAGAGGGGCCAGTCCACCCTCGAAGAAGACGGCGAACATGATGATCACGTCGCGACCCGGTTGATCGTCTTCGTTCTCGACTTCCAAGAGAACCTCCCGATCCTCGACGGGGCTGGGTCGCTCCATAATCGACTCCTGGAGGGAGAGCGGCGTTTCCTGGATCGATGGAATCGGGCACCAATCAAGATTCAGCGGATTCATTGAAGCTAGCGGCTGGAAGCGTGATTGTCGATGCTCATTCGCTCGGACACTCGATCGATCAATGGCTCATCCTATTGCGCACGAGGCTTCCAAAGCCGCCCGCAAACCGGGCGTTCGAGCAGTCCCCGGCACCGATCGATCTCAATCGAACGGGTTTTCTCCACCAACCGCGGCCCCTGGCTTGCCATCGTTACCCGAGATTAATCCAAGGGCCGATTCACCCGAAGTCGCCTGGAGCTGCGGTTCTTTTTGAGCAAATGCAAGTTCCGGGCCTCGTTCTCGGCAACCTCAATCAGGCGCCCCAGCTAAAGGGTAGCGCATGCGTCAGAAAGGTAGGGCTCGATTCGAAGGGTAGCCCTTGATCCGATCGCTGGTTCGCGCCAGGGTCACGGGCCAGATGGGGGTGGCTGGGGGCAAGGTCGATCTGCGATCCCCGGTCACCCGGCAATCGAAGCGACGGGGCGAATTCGCACTCTCTCTTCCGGTCACTGGCTGCTGATCTTCTTGACTCGCGTCTCTGCCAGGCTGACCCGGCGTGGCTGGATTCCGTTGTTGCGGACAACGTAAAGAACAGCGCCCTGGGTCTGGACAGCCTCGGGCTGGCGCAGCACGTAGAGGATATTGTCCGGCCGGATCGTCTCCCAGTGGCGTGTGCCGGCATTCATGCCGACCAGGATATCGCCTTTCTGGATGGCGGCCTGGGCCGCGGGACTGCCGGGCAGAACGGCCTCGATGTACAGACCGCCCCGGAGCTTGGGCGAGACCGCCGAGACCCACTCGGTTGAGACTGGCATCGTCTTCAGACCGAGAATCTCCCAGACCAGGTCACCGGGCTCGCTGCTGGCTACCACGCTCATTCCCCGGGGGAGGGGCTTCACGTCCAGGGCCAGGGATTGATCGGCTCCGCCCCTGCGAATCAGCAGGTTTGTCGGTCGGCCGGGGTGAGAATCCAGTAGCCCTCGTTCCAGGTCGAGCATGCTGGCAACAGCCAGTTCACCCACCCGCACTACCTCGTCGCCGGTCTTGAACCCAGCCGCGGCACCCGGGCTTCCCGGCTGCACCTCCGTGATCACCACGGTCCGCTCCGTCCCGCGGAGCAGATCGTCGACCACAAGGCCATGCCACGTGGAGGCAATCCGCCGAGTGCTCAGCATCTCGGCGGCGACCCGTTTGACCTCGTCAATGGGCAGGGCAAAACCGATTCCCTGGGCCCCGGCGCGAACTGCCACGTTGATACCGATCAACTCGCCGTTGATATTGATGAGCGGACCACCCGAGTTTCCGGGGTTGATACTGGCGTCGGTCTGGACCAGGTTACGGTAGACCTGCTCGTCCGAGAGCGTCACATCACGATGCAGTGCACTGATGATTCCGACCGAAACCGTGTTCTCGTAGCCAAACGCGTTGCCGATCGTGATGACGGTTTCTCCGACCATCAGGTCTGCTGAGGTGCCGATCGTGATGGCGCGCAACGGCCGTGCCGGCTCAATCTTCAACAGAGCCAGGTCCATCACGGGGTCATACTGCAGCACCCGCCCGGAATAGGTCGTACCGTCGGCGAGCTGGATCTCAATCCCTTGAACCTTGTCGACCACGTGGTGGTTGGTCAGGATGTAACCTCGGGAATCGACGATGACACCGCTTCCCATGCCGCTGATCCGAGGACGCTGGTTCTCCTCGGCGGAAAATGGCCACCGGCTGTTCGACGCTGCTTTCTTCTCGCTAGAGATATTCACCACGCATGACTGCGTCTTATCGACCGCGTCCACGATGGCCGTACGCCGGACCGTGGCCACCGGGCCGGGCCCGGCCGCAACCGGCGCGGACCCTAACGCGACCGCCGCCACGCTCAGACTCAGTGCGAACTTTCCCAGAAATCCCTCTCTGCGTCGCGACAAGGGCATTGGCACGGCGGTCGTCCCCACTGCGTTAGACCGAGGCTGTTCCTAAAGTCATCCCAACCTCCAAGGCCGGTTCGGACACCCGGCATCTCGTCGGTGATGCTCATCCTTGCCTGGTTTTGGATCGGTTCCCCCTCTTCCCGGCTTGAACCTTGTCATATCGAAAACCCCCAGCTTTCCCGAACACCGTAATTATCCGCAACTCCATCACAGACTACCCAGGATTTCCAATCGCCGCAGAAGCGCATCCATTCCTGATCGGCAGCCCGGCACGGGAACGGTACGCCCGGGTTGACGCAGGCATGACTCAGTGGCCACAACAGTACAGGAATCGAAGGGATCACAACCTTGACCCGGACATGCGCGAACTGACCTCGGCAAAGCGACACCGACTTGGCACTGCCGTAGACCAAACATCGGAGGTAAGCGGGTTCATGGCGGAGAAATCAGCACGTCGGCAAAGGCTCGAACAGAGTTTGGCGGAGGATCCTGGCGACACGTTTCTACGGTACGGTCTGGCGATGCAGTGCTTGCGCGAGGGAGATTTAGACGAGGGACGCGAGCGGCTTCGCTCCCTGATCGCGGATCACCCCGATGATCAGATTGTCGCCTATCAACAACTGGGGCAATCGTATGCCGAGACGGGCGAAACGGCAGCGGCCATGACCATGCTCCAAACCGGCATCGTCAAGGCACGGGCACGCGGGGACTGGCATGCAGCTTCAGAGATGGAGCAAGTGGTCAATTCGCTGCCGTGACCGATCGGCAAAGAGGACGTGCGGATTCCTGGACCCGCGGGGTGATTCCTCGATCTCCCGCAGTGTCGTGGTCGGTCGCACAATTCATGACCTTGATTTTGGGGCAAGGGAGCAGGCAGCGTGATACCACCGTCAGGCGGTAGCGTCGGGGCTGCGGCCGATTTGTCGGGGTCTTCCCCGCAGGCACGCCTGTCCCCCGACGGTTTAGTTGCTGGCACTCACGCGCTGTTTACTTTTCCCAATCGTGTCATCTTCGGTGTCGGGACGAGGGCATCACTGGCGGCCGAGCTGAACCGACTGCGAATCACGCGGCCGTTAATAGTAACCGACGCCGGGCTGGTGGCCTCGGGTCTGGTTGCCGAGGTCGCGGCCTTGATCACGCCGGTGGTCCTTTTCCAGGGAGTACAGGGCAACCCGACGGAAGCGGATGTCCTGACCGGCCTTGAGCAGTACAACACCAATCGTTGCGACGGTCTGATCGGTCTGGGAGGAGGTAGCTCGGTCGACGCCGCCAAGGCGATTCGCCTTCTTGTCACCCATCCCGGCCGTCTTGCCGATTATGATTACACGCAGGGTGGGCTCGATCGGATCACGTCCGACCTGCCGCCCTTGGTGGCCGTTCCGACGACTGCGGGCACCGGCAGCGAAGCAGGGCGAGGGACGCTGATCCAGCTTCCCCAGACCGGACGCAAGACGATCGCCTTGAGTCCTCATCTGCTTCCCAGCACGGCGATTTGCGATCCGGAATTGACCCGGGCACTCCCGCCCGTCATGACCGCGGGAACCGGCATGGACGCCCTGAGTCATTGCGTGGAGAGCTTCCTCGCGACCACGTTTCATCCGATTTGCGACGGGATCGCCGTCGAGGGACTGCGCTACGTCTTCAAAGGGCTCGAGGCGGCCGTGCGCGAGGGGACCAACCTGGAAGCAAGAACGGCCATGATGGCCGGGGCCTTGCTCGGGGGGATCAGCTTTCACAAAGGTCTGGGGGTCGTTCACTCGCTCTCCCACGCCCTCGGGTCCGAGGGCCGGGTGCATCATGGAACGCTCAATGCGATCCTCCTGCCACACGCCCTGCGATTCAATCGCGAAGTGGCCGAATTCCGCTTGAGCGAGCTGGCGACTCGGGTCGGCCTGGGCCGGGGCGGCGACGGCGCCGGACACCTCATCACCCTGACCGAGCTCGTGCTCGCCCGGCTGCCTCTTCCCCGCCGTCTTGGCGCCCTCGACGCGTTGCGCCGCGACAGGATCGCCGAATACGCTCGCCTCGCGATGCTCGACCATTGCCACCGCACCAACCCCCGCCCTTGCACCCAGACGGACATGGAAAACCTGCTGGAGAGAGCGTGGTGATGGACCAGTCGGTACCTCATGGGACCTTCCGGCTGACGAAGCGGGCATCGGGTTGCCGACGGTTGGCGGGGTGGCTGGTTTTGAGGCGCCCATAAGTGGCTGGTGTTGGCGCGCCCAATGACAAACAAGGATTAGGCCAAGCGGAGCCGAGGCGATGATTCACGACGGGCAGGTATGTCCGCTCGATTCCAGCGTGCTCGTTGACTTGTCCGGCTCGAACAACGCAGAGGGCATCAACCTCTCGGTTTGTTACTGCCCGCGGTGCGACGTGGCAGTGGTGTACCTGGCCCTGGTAACGGCGGTGACCCCGCCAGCGGTCCTGCAGTGGCGCCGCCGCCAAGGGCTACTCGAACTGCAGGAGGAGGATCGCGGGCGGTGGGAGAAGTTGCCGCGCCAGTTCCGCGAGGCCTGGGAGTCGAATATCCGCTAGGGGTCCCCTGGGGTCAGACCTAGTTATTAGTTGGCCAACGTGCATGATTGCAAGTTTGGACGCCGATGATTGCAAGTCGGTACATGTAGCACGAGTGTTGGGTTAGGGCCAGAATGACAAGAACGATGATGATCGTCTCAAGCGTATAGCGAGGCATGATCGAGAACCGTACCCTCATCCTAGATGTCCGTTTCGTAAGTCCTTAGCCAGTTTTCTTGGTCTGTCGCTTATACGGCCTGGACGGTCGCCGATGGTATCTCGATCGTGCCGTCATGGTTGTGGCTGATCCGCAACCGCTCAACGGTGACTTCGCCGAAGATTGTTTTGAAGGTAAAGGGTCGTGTCCCCCGGCGCTGGATGCCAGCGCCGCCTTTGCCTTGCCGGTGCTGTAGAGCCAGTTCTTGATCGGCCTTCTCGATCAGGACTTGGAAGAGCCGGCGCTGGACTTCGAGACCGGCCTGATGAACGTACGCCTCGATCTGGTCGGGGAGATGCTCGTCCTGTCGTGGCATGGGCAAGGACATCACCAGCGACAGTTCGAGCGAGAACGCCTGACCGGCTGGCTTGACGGAGCTGAGGGTGATGGTAGTCTGAAGGCCGTCGGTGGCACGCATGGTGTGTCTCCATACTGGTACTGGTACTGGTACTATGGGGGTCCATCCTGCGTGCTTTTTAATCGATGGACAGGGATACTCGCCACCCCGGCCCGGAATCCCGCCGGAAACCACTCCCCCTATCTTGCACATCCTCCCCCTCATCGCGCACCAACTGGCGAGCGCCAGGGATTATTCGGTTCGGCTGTTGCAACAGTCCGACGACCGAAGATTAATTAATCTTTGGAACGATTCCAGGAATCGACACCTTGGACTCCCGCCCCTAGGATGAACCTTGGAACGCGGCAGAGGCCTGCCGTGCGGATTTTCGGGACAGGTAACAACGGATATTCGACCAATGCCGGAAAAGGATCCGCTCTGGTACAAGGATGCCATCCTCTACGAGGTTCACGTTCGCGCCTTCTCCGATAGTTACGGCTCCGGGCACGGAGACTTCCAGGGACTCAACCAGAAGCTCGACTACCTTCAGGACCTGGGGATCACGGCCGTCTGGCTCTTACCCTTCTACCCGTCGCCGCTGAAGGATGACGGCTACGACATCGCCGACTACACGAACATTCACCCGCTCTACGGCGATCTCGAGGACTTCAAGGCCTTCCTGGAAGCGGCCCATGAACGCGGCATCCGGGTGATCACCGAGCTGGTGATCAACCACACGTCGGATCAGCATCCCTGGTTCCAGCGCGCCCGGCATGCTGCCGCCGACAGCCCGGAACGCAATTTCTATGTTTGGAGCGACAACCCCGAGAAGTACCGAGACGCCCGGGTGATCTTCAAGGATTTCGAGCCGTCCAACTGGAGTTGGGATCCGGTCGTCAAGGCCTACTACTGGCACCGCTTTTACTCCCACCAACCCGACCTCAACTTCGACAATCCGGCCGTATGGGAAGCACTCCTGCCGGTTGTCGAGTTCTGGTTCGCGATGGGCGTCGATGGCATGAGGCTCGACGCCGTGCCCTACCTTTTCGAACGCGAAGGAACGGACTGCGAGAACCTGGCCGAGACCCATCAGTTTCTCAAGGCGCTGCGCGCTGCCGTGCAAGAGCGGTTTCCGGACCGCATGTTGCTGGCCGAGGCCAACCAGTGGCCGGAAGACGCCGTGGCCTATTTCGGCCAGGGCGATGAGTGCCACATGGCCTTTCACTTCCCGTTGATGCCGCGCCTGTTCATGGCGCTGCACCAGGAAGACCGCTTCCCGATCCACGACATCATGGACCAGACGCCGTCCATTCCGGAAAACTGCCAGTGGTGCCTGTTCCTGCGGAACCACGACGAGCTGACCCTGGAAATGGTCACCGACGAAGAGCGTGATTACATGTACAGGGCTTATGCGCAGGACCGGACTGCCCGCATCAACCTGGGCATCCGGCACCGGCTGGCTCCGCTCTTGCGCAACGACCGTCGGCGGATCGAGCTGATGTTCGGTTTGCTGTTCTCGCTGCCGGGCACTCCGGTCATCTACTACGGCGACGAGATCGGCATGGGAGACAACATTTACCTGGGCGACCGCAACGGTGTGCGCACGCCGATGCAGTGGTCGGCCGACCGCAATGCCGGGTTCAGCCGGGCGAACCCGCAGCGGCTCTTCCTGCCGGTCATCATCGACCCGGAATATCACTACGAGACGGTCAACGTCGAGGCCCAGCAGAGCAACCCGTCATCGCTGCTCTGGTGGGTCAAGCGCCTGATCACGCTGCGCAAGCGGTTTCGCACTTTCGGGCGGGGCACGTTCGAGCTGCTTCGTCCCGACAACCCCAAGGTCCTGGCGTTCATCCGCAAGCTGGATGATGAGCGGATCCTGGTCGTTGCCAACCTGTCGCGGTTCGTGCAATACGTGCAGCTCGACTTGAAGGATTACGCGGGCATCGCTCCCGAGGAGGTGCTGGGCCGGACGCCTTTCCCGCGGATCACCGATCAGCCCTATCTGCTGACCCTCGGCCCGCACGGATTCATCTGGTTCTCGCTTGCCGACGGCCTCGTCGATCCGGCCGGCAAGAGAAGCGCCGGCGTGTCGGCGATCGACACGCCCGAGGTCGTTCTGCCGGTGCTCCCGGGCAAGGCGACCCTGGCCAGGCGGTTCCGTCCCGGGCAGTGGGACGAGATCGAGGCCATCCTGCCGCAATACCTCCTGCGCAGCCGGCTGCTCGAGCGCGGGGCGCGCATCTCCTCGGTCGCGATCGTGCGCGCGGCTCTGATCCGCGTGGGCCAGACCGACGTCTGGTTCTTGCTGATCCGGGTCGAGACCAGGGACAGCATGACCGAAACCCTTTCACTGGGCCTGACGCTGCTGCCCGAGCAGAACACCGACGCGTTGCTGGTGCCGTGGCAAGTGGCCGCGCTGGCGCGCGTCGTCGATCCCGAGCCGGGCCTGCTGTGCGATGCGCTGGCGGTACCGGATTGCTGTCGGGACCTGCTCCGCGGCATCCTGACCGGCCGGTCGCGGCGCATGGAAGACGGCGAGATCGAGGCGACGCCGCTTGCCGGCCAGGCCGCGGACACTGACGGCCCGGTTGACACCGCCGGGCTTTCCCTGGCGCTGCGGCGGAGCGAGCGCAACAATCGGGCCATCGTGTACGGCGAGTCTTATGTCTTCAAGGTGTTTCGCCGGATCGAGGAAGGCGTCAACCCGGACCTGGAGATCGGCCGCTACCTGACCGAGCAAACGGATTACCACGGAGCCGCCGCCGTGGTGGGATCGATTGAGTACCGCCGTCGCGGCGGCGAGCCATTCACCCTCGGCGTTCTACATCGTTACATCGCCAACCAGGGGACCGCGTGGCAGTACACGCTGGACCAGCTCAGCCAGTACTTCGAGCGGGTTGCCGCCTTGTCGCGGGAGCTGCCGTCGGGCCCGCCCCGGCCGGTTTCGCTGCAAGACCCATTGGAAGGCACTGAAGTGGCCGGGACCTGGCGAGAATTGATCGGTGGTTATCTCGACACGGCCCGCCTGCTTGGACAGCGCACCGCCGAACTCCACCAAGCCCTGGCCGCCAACCGGTCGGATCCAGCGTTCGCTCCGGAGCCCTTCGGTAAGCTTTACCAGCGCTCCATCTACCAGTCGGTGCGCAACCTCATCGGCCAGCTCTGCAATCGCCTGGCGCGGCAGCGGCCGGCCCTTCCGGAATCGACCCGGCAGCTCGCGGATCAAATCATCGGCCAGCACGACGCCATCCTTCAGCGGTTTCAGGCCATTCTCGATCCCGCGCTGAAAGGCCAGCGGATTCGCTGCCATGGCGATTACCATCTGGCGCAACTGCTCTACACCGGCAAGGACTTCATCATCATTGATTTCGAGGGAGATAACACGCGAGCCATCGGTGAGCGGCGCGTCAAGCAGTCGCCGCTGCGCGACGTGGCCAGCATGGTCCGCTCATTCGACTCCGCGGTCCAGAGTGCTCTCTGCGGCATGACCGACGACCGTGGGCGTTCTCCCGGAACGATCCGGCCCGAGGATCGACCCTCCCTGGAGCCATGGGCCCACGCCTGGTACGATCACGTGGCTCGCCAGTTCGTCCAGACCTACATCCAGGCTGTCCAGCACACGGGGTTACTGCCCAGGACGGAAGCCGCCAGTTACACCCTGCTCGAGCTGCTCTTGCTGGATAAAGCGTTCTCGCAGATTGATGCCGCTCTGTCCGAACGCCAGGACTGGGTACGGATCCCGCTGCGGGGCGCGGTGCGTCTGCTCGGGCAAACGCCGGCCGATCAAGCACGGCGTGCATGATCTCATCGGCCAGGCCGTGCGGTCCACCGAGGCGGCAAGGGGCGACGAAAACTACGAGGAAAACCCGCAAAGAGCTTCACCTGTCACCCGCTTTCTTTGCTACAGTCTCAATTCAGCTCGTCCGATGAGCGGCCGCACCCACCCTTCTGGCGAGCCAACCGGATACCATCCGGAGAACGTACATGCCGAGGGAGGAGGGCTGCGGGGATGGACGGCACGGACCAGGACCAGGGTTGGAATCCAGGGCGGAGGCTACCGATCGGCGCCGAGGCGCGGCCGGGCGGGGGGGTGC
>Ga0208044_1000797_pt1 | contig 19977 bp, 12 predicted proteins | sample Sb_taG_8_FD_187712 | JGI IMG/M metagenome (GOLD analysis project Ga0208044, IMG submission 187712) | Peat soil microbial communities from Weissenstadt, Germany - Sb_50d_c_BC metaG (SPAdes) (version 2) | ecosystem: Environmental > Terrestrial > Soil > Wetlands > Peat | place: Germany... | reverse complement strand
TGCCATCTGCCATCTGCCATCTGCCATTACGATGCCATCTGCCATTACGATGCCATCTGCCATGCGACGCCTTGAAAACGATCGCCCGGCGGGGGACCTTCTTGGCAATGACCCCGGTTTGCGGAAGAATACGGTCGTGCTTGGGACCATGAATGGTCATCTTCGCGAGCCACACACTGAGACGCTCTCGGCGCGCGGGCCTCAGCTCGCCTCGGCCCCTGGGGCCCGGCGATTCTCACTCCGAGGAGGCCAAGGACGTGGACCCGCTGCCCGCAACCGCTTCCAATTCCCCTGCAACATCCACGGCGGATCGGCCGGCGGTCGCGGATCCAGCTCCGAGCCCGATCGCGACCATAACTCTGACCCCGGACGAGGAGGTCCTGGTCCAGGCCCTGATCAAGCGTGGACTCGTCACTTTCGACCAGGTTCACTCGGCCCAGCAGTATGGATTGGAGCACCAGCGCGACCTCCGGCAGTCGATCCTCGAGCTCAACCTGATCTCGCCGGAATTGCTCAACGAGCTTGCCTTCGAGCGGCTTACGGCCATGGCCCAAGACGTTCCGGAAAAAGAGGTTCCGGCCAAACCCCAGGCGCCAGTGCCGGTGCACACGGTGCCGCTCTTGCCGAATCGCACCCAGCATCACCGCGACGTGCGCAAGGAACTGCAAGAGACCACCTTGACCGCCCCTTTGCCGCAGGTCGTCGGCCAGGTCCTGGAACGCGCCATCGACTGTCGCGCCACCGACATCCACTTTGATTCCCAGGAGACCGGGCTGAGAGTGCGCTATCGCATTGACGGCCAGCTCCAGGACATTCTCTTCGTCGAGCCGTCCATGGCCACGGCCATGCTCAGCCGGCTCAAGGTGATGGCCAGCCTGAACATCGTCGAGCGCCGCCACTCCCAGGACGGACGGATCTCGATCATGCATCACAACAAGCCGCGCGACCTCCGCGTGGCCACCTTCCCGACGATCTACGGCGAGAAGATCGTGATCCGGATCCACGAAGTGCTGACCGCCGTCGCCGGCTTTGCTCACCTGGGCATGAGCCAAGAACAGGCCGAGGTTATCGATCGCCTGATCGCCCAACCCTATGGCGCCGTGCTCGTGGCCGGCCCGGTCGGCGCGGGCAAAACATCGACCCTGTACAACTGCCTGGAACGGATCAACTCGCCGCTCCGGAACGTGATGACCATCGAGGATCCGATCGAGCACCGGATCCCCGGCGTGAATCAAACCCAGGTCAACAGCCAGGGAGACATGGGCTTCAGCGAGGGCCTGAGGGCCATGCTTCGCCAGGACCCGGACGTCGTCATGATCGGCGAGATTCGCGACGAGGAGACTGCGCGGATCGGCATCCGCGCCGCTCTCACCGGGGTCCTCGTCTTCAGCACCCTGCACGGGTCTGACGCGCCCAGCACCATCAGCAACCTCTATAACTTCGGCATCCCCGGCTACCAGCTCTCCAGCAGCCTGCTGGCAATCGCGTCACAGCGCCTGGTCCGCAAGATTTGCCCGTATTGCCGGGTCACCTTCGCGGCCGATGAAAAAGTCTTGCTCGGTCTCGAGCTCGATCCGGACGAGCATCGCGACCTCCGGCTGCATCGCGGCCTGGGCTGCCCGGCCTGCTTCCAGACCGGCTACATGGGCCGCACGGGCATCTTCGAGATCATGATGGTGGGCGAGGAGTTGCGTGATCTCATCTTCCAACAAATTCCCAAGGACGTCCTCCGCCGCGTCGCGGTTGACCTGGGAATGCGAACGTTGAAGCAAAGCGCGGTCGATAAGATTCTGGACGGTGCGACGACGGTCGAGGAGGTTTACCGCGTCGTCTCGTTCTGAAACCGGGATCAAGGAGTGCTCGGAGGGGAAAAACCGTCCGTTCCGAGGAACCCCGGACCAAGTCGAAGCGAACCGGCAAGGAGGTCGGCGATGCGCGGCGTATTCTCGAGAGTTGGTGGCGCCCTCGTGGTGCCAGGATTGCTGGTCCTTGTGTTCCACGCGGGATCAGCCCAGGCCGACGATTCCAGTTTCTTCGGCCGGCTGTTCCGGCTGGGCGGAAGCTCGTCATCATCGTCGTCGTCATCGTCGACGTCATCGGCAAACTCGACCAGCGCGGGCCAGTCCGGGTTTCCGGGAAGCCAGGCACCCTCGTCAGCCTTCGGCGACATCGGTACCGGGGGCTCGTTCTTTCCTTCCGGCAGTGCGGCGTCCCGCACACCGAATCCGACCCCGGCCGTCGGACCGGTCTCGTCGGAAGGGCCGTCCACCCCGGATCTTTCACGCTCACAGGATGGCCAGCCCCGGCTCAGTCCGCGGCCGCGAGTCAGCAGCGCGGTCACGACCGCCGACCCGCTCTTGACCCGCATGGCCCTGGGCCGGTCGAATGATGGCAGCCAGTTCGGCATGTTGCTGCAGGTCTTCACCGACGGCACCGTGATCGACTCGGAAGGAGTCCACCGGCTCAGTGCTGCCGAACTCCGGCCGCTTGTCGAGGCGACCCAGAATAGTGAGCTGTCGCGCGTTCGAGGCCACTGCGGCACGCCCTCCAACGATTTCATCGAGTACGTTCATATCGTCATCTTCGAGCGCCGGATGGGCCGCCTTCAGGCCCACTCGTTCTCGTACGCTGGCAATCCTCAAGGCTGCGACAACGGGGTCCGCTACTTGCACACCGCGCTGGAAAACCTCCAGGCCAAGCTCAGCCGCCAGCCAGCCGCAACCGCGGCCACAGGCGCCCTCGGCTCCCCGCCGGTGTTGGCCCCGGTCCCGGCTGCTACGTCCCTCCAGCCCGCCACGCGCTCGATTTCGACCTCGACCTCGACCTCGACCACAAGCCCGGTCAACGGGCCCGCGATCGCCCCGCCGCTGCCAGACCCCTCCGCCGGTCCGGGTCCCGGTTCGTCCACCGGCAGCGTCATCACCCTGACGCCAATCACTCCGCGTTGACCATGGTAACCGGCGACAGGATTGCGATGGTCACGGGGGCCGGCTCCGGGATCGGCAGGGCCACTGCGCTTGCTCTGCTGGATGAGGGATACTCGGTCGTGCTGGCCGGGCGGCGGCGTGAGGCCCTTGAGCAGACTGCCGCCCTCGCACGAGCAGGGGCAAGATCGCTGGTCGTGCCGGCTGATATCAGCGACCCGACGTCTGTCAGCGCGCTCTTCGCTGCGACGAGAGCCGCCTTCGGCCGCCTCGATCTGCTCTTCAACAACGCCGGCACAGGCGCTCCGGCGGTCTCGCTGGAAGACCTCCCGTTCAATCAGTGGCTGCGGGTTGTGGACGTGAACCTGACTGGTACGTTTCTCTGCACTCAGGCAGCCTTCCGCCTCATGAAGGACCAGGAGCCGCCAGGCGGCCGGATCATCAACAACGGATCGATCTCGGCCTATTCACCCCGGCCAAATTCCGCACCGTACACGGCGACGAAGCACGCGATCACCGGGCTCACGAAAGCCACGGCTCTGGACGGACGAAAGTACGACATCGCTTGCGGGCAGATCGACATCGGCAACGCCGGCACCGAGATGACCGCACGCATGAAGGAAGGCGTGCTCCAGGCCAGTGGCGAGATCGCACCCGAACCAACCATCGACGTCATCCACGTGGCGCGCGGTGATTTACATGGCGCGCCTCCCCCTGGACGCCAATGTCCTTTTCCTCACGGTCATTGCCACCAAGATGCCGCTTGTGGGACGAGGCTGAGAGCCATCGATCGATGAAGCCGGAGGGTAAGCCACGGGCTGTAGCATGAAGGACACCTTGAGCTCTTGTCTGCATCGAGGTGCCTCGATTAACTAAGCCCAGCCATCCATCGTGTGCCTCCGGGTTCTGAAGGCGGTTGAAAACAATAAGCGGGACATGATGCCCGGCAGAAACCTGAAACGAGGCTTCCCTTACAGACCGATCTCGCTAATACACTAATTAAGAATAGTGGCCAAGTACCTCTTGCTTTATCCGAGAATGGCGTTTATTATAGTATTCGAATGGATTATCGGGTCAGGTAAGGCAACCGTTCGACGTGGTCGACGTTCGATTGTCGACCGCCATGTTTGGCTATGCAGCCAGTTCCTCTAGGTCGAGGCTAGAAGACGACTCATAAGATGGGAAAGAGGCGCCTCACAGGCGGGAAGGAAACAGAATTACGAGGTGCAGGCCGAGTCAGGGAAGAAGTCGCCACCCCGACTGGCCTGGCGCGGCAGGGAGTCGGCTGCGGCAACGAGATCAGGTTCATCGCCGATGATCAGCCGCTGATGAGCATGCTCCATGTCGGTCAAGGGTGAGCCCCGTGCCACGCTGCACGCGTCCGGCACTCTCAATTCATCGTCAGATGAGGCCGGGGCTTGATGCGCTGAGATAGCGGCGGAGGGTTTCCTGCGCACTCACACAAGAAGACCAGGCATTGATCGAAGGACCGGTTCCCCCCATCCAGGAAGAGAATCTCGATTGCCCTGGAAGATCCCGGACCACACACGACATGATTCCTGAGTCCAGTATTTCAACGTAAATACTTGGCCCTAGCAGGGTTAGCCCGCCTGCCTTGAGAGCGGGAAGCACGATCGTTAGGACTCGACCGGCCTCCGGCTGGGCGAGACTTGCTCGCTAGTTCCCGCGCGATCAAACCCGCAATCCAGGACGCAAGTCCAGTTGGATGACTGTGCATGTTTAAGGGAGAAATCCATGGGTCTCCCACGGGATCACTGCGGCAAGACAGAGTGTGAACCGCATCGAAGTCTCTCAACCCCGCAGGTACGGTGTCCGGCTGACGCGCGGAGCGGCACATTTGAAGGCTGGAGATCCACGGCCGCCAATGGCACCTCCGAGGGCGATCGCTCGACGTTGCCGACTCGAGCCGGAATTGCCGTGACCTCCATCGCGCTCGCCTTGCTCTTCGTGTCGTTGCTGGGAACCAGTAACACCGTTCTTCTCTACTGCGTGATCGTGGCCTTCGGCATTGGCTGGCGAATCCGCCACACCGGCCTGCTACTGGTCGCGACGGTCGCGGTGACCGCGAACACCGTCGTCCTACCCTCTGTCCTCATGTCCTCCTCGTCTGGCGCTCTCAAGTGGACCTGGCTTCTCATCTGGTGCTTGGAAGGTCTGCTCATCAACTGGCTGCTGATTCAGCTCTACAAGGATCTGAATGATCGATCCTCCTCAGGGGATCTCCCCCCCTCAACGTCCGGCCTCAGCCCAGCCGAAGAGTCGATCCAGCATTTGTTGATTGAATCATCGAGTCAGAGCCATGAACGGTTACGCTTGATGGTCGAGAGCATCGGTGAATACGCCATCGTCATGCTCACTCCCGAGGGGAGGGTTGCGAGCTGGAACGTCGGAGCAGAGAGAATTCTCGGTTATCGGGCCGAGGAAATACTGGGACGGAACCATGCGGCGTTCTACGTTCCCGCGGACATCCTCCTCCGGATTCCCGAGCGCCACATCGAGTTGAGCAAGACAGAAGGGACATTCGAGGCCGAGGGTTGGCGTCGACGGAAGGATGATACCCGGCTCTGGGCTCATGTTGGCGTGTCCCCGATGCGTAGCTCCTCGGGGAGTCTGCTCGGATTCGCGGCCGTCATTCGAGACATGACCGAGAGGAGGCGAGCTGAGGAGTCGCTTCGCCAGGCACGCGACGACCTGGAAGCTCGCGTCCGAGATCGAACCGCGGAACTCGCCGCAACCAACGATGCGTTACACGCAGAGATGGACGAGCGAATCCAGGCACAGGGAGTTCTTCAGCAGCAGTCCCTGCTCTTGCAGTCGATTCTGGACAGCATCGGGGACGCCGTTATTGTCGCCGAGGGTGATGGAAAGCCCCTGACTTTCAACGCCGCGGCTCGCGCTCTGTTTGGAATCGGCCACGACTCACTGACCCTCGCACAGTGGCTGGACCTCGAGATTCTCCAGATCGCGAATCCCGAGGAGACACCCGGTACGATCTCGATGAGCAGAAGACCCTTGACCCTGGCTCTTCACGGGAAACAAGTCGACAATCTCGAGATCATCGTCCGATCACCCGGATCGGAAAGGGTCAGGTGGTTGCTGGCTAACGCCCGTGCGCTTCAGCATCCGATCGGTGGAAGCAGAGGGGTTGTCGTCGCATTCCGCGACATCACCGAACGCCGAGGATATGCTGAGGAGTTGCGCGCCGCAAAGGAAGTCGCGGAGGCAGCGAGCCGCGCCAAGGATCAGTTTCTGGCCATCTTGAGCCACGAACTGCGGACACCGCTCACCCCCATCTTGCTCGCCACTTCCGATCTTCTGGAACAGGACGATGTAAGAGCGGAAGTCCGATCCACCCTCGCGATGATCCACCGCAACGCCAAGCTGGAGGCCCGATTGATCGACGATCTGCTCGATATCACTCGCGTCACGACGGGGCGATTGACCTTGTCGCTCGCGTGCGTCGACGTCCATCGAGTGATCCAGCACGCGGCCGAGGTCTGCCGTGCCGAGATCACGGACTCTCAACTCGTGCTCAATCTCCAGTTGTCTGCATCCGGGCACTGCGTGAGCGGTGATCCCGCCCGGTTGCAGCAGGTCTTCTGGAATCTCATCAAGAACGCCGCGAAGTTCACGCCCCCCGGTGGGATCATCACGATCCGAACCTGGAATTCCTCAGGGCAGGAAGGGGCAGACATTCATCTCCTGGCAGAAGTGTCCGACACCGGCATCGGAATCGATGCCGATCGCCTGCCCCGAATCTTCAATGCGTTTGAACAAAAAGCCCCCGAACAGCAGCGGCGCTATGGTGGATTGGGTCTGGGACTGGCGATCAGCCGCTCAGTCATCGAAGCGCACGGCGGTCGCCTGACCGCCTCCAGCGCCGGCGAAAACCGCGGCGCGACGCTGACCATCGAGTTCATGACCCTCTCCGGCCCTTGCTCGAACATCGTCACGAGCGACGGCCCACGAGCCAGTCTCAAAGGCGCTTCCGGAGCACAAGGACTCACCATTCTCCTGATCGATGATAACCGCGACACCCTGAACTACGTGGCCTCCTTGCTCCAACAGCGCGGCCACCAGGTCAACCCGGCGTACAACTTCCGCACCGCGAGAAAACTGGCTGAAGCGAACACCTACGATCTGGTCATCAGCGATATCGAACTGCCCGATGGGAGCGGGCTGGATCTCATGCGCGAGCTTACGATCAGGCGACCCACACCGGGAATCGCCTTGAGCGGGTTCGGCGCAGCCGACGATGTGGCCATGAGCCTCCAGGCCGGCTTCGCCGAGCACCTCACCAAACCCATCGACCTTCGCAATCTTGAGGAGGCCATTCGAAGGGTGGCCAAAACGAGCGCTCTTGATCATCGCGAAGTGAAGAACGAACCGCCGCCGCTCGATGTCACGGCGACGAAGCCTTGCTACGCTGGCGTGGGCAGCCCGTCGAGCCCTGCCGAATCGCGTCGTCACAACGGTGACTTTTCTCAAGAGATCGAGAGGTGAAACTGGATCGAGCAGTGACATCGCCGAGCAGCAATCGCATTGGCGTAGAGGCAACGGGGCCTCGCTGATGATCGTTGAATGATCATTCTCAGTGCCCATTCTTTTCCAGGAGTCCGTTGAAGGGAGCTCACCATGACTGGTGATAGAGTACGAAGCCGTCTCTTTCATCGCGCACCAGGGTCGAAAGCCGTCCGTCCCCGCTTGGAGGAACTCGAGGATCGGTTCCTGCTTTATGCAACCACGGGAGACCAGTGGGCCAAGCCCAACCTGATCACTTACAGCTTCATGCCCGACGGCACGAGCCTCGGGGGCATTCCCAGCAATCTTCAGGCAACGCTCAACGCGCACTTCGCCACCGCGGCCTGGCAAGCGCAATTCGCCGATGCGGCGGCGGTCTGGGAGAAAGTGGCCAATGTCAACTTCTCGCTGGTCACCGACAACGGATCACCCCTGGGTGTTTCCGGCAACCAGCAGGACGACACTCGCTTCGGCGACATCCGCATTGGCGGCTATGCCATGTCGAGCAGCATCCTGGCGTTTGCTTTCCTTCCCCCCCCGGCGAACGGCGGCACCGACGCCGGCGACATATTCTTCAATACCACACAATTGTGGCAGATCAACGGAACGACTTATGACCTGATGACGGTTGCCATCCACGAATTCGGGCATGCGCTCGGCATGGGTCACAGTACCGACACCGCGGCTGCCATGTACCCGGCCTACATCACCACCAAGCAGGCCGTGGACGCCGATGACATCAGTGGCATCCAATCGATCTACAATGCCCGCCAGCCGGACGTTTTCAACGTCAAAGCCTCCAACGATTCGCCCCGCTCGGCCGCTGACATCTCCTCCTACATCGGCACCAACGGGCAGCTCACGCTTTCGGGGCTGGACTTGACCCCGCCCGTCACGATCGGCACCAACGATATCGAGTGGTACAAGATCACTGTTCCCGCCTCGACGACCGGGACGATGGTCGTCCGGATGCAGTCCACCGGCCTCAGCCTGCTGTCCCCGAGCCTCGCCGTCTTCAACTCGGCGGGAAACACGATTCTCGCGCAACAGATTTCATCCAACCTGGGCGATACGGTCACGGTCGCGATCAAGAATGTGTCTCACGGCCAAATTTACGATATCCGATGCCAGGGCTCAACGACGGGGAATTCGGGCTTCGGGGCCTATGGACTCCAGGTGAATTTCGGCTCGCTCACCCAGCCCTCGATCCCGCGGCCCAACACCACCGTCGCCCAAGCGCCGGATAAGGGCGGCGGCACGCTGAGCGAGAGTTGCGGTGCCGGTCAAGTCATCACCGTGGGCAGTGTCACAGGTCTGGGCGACCCCATGATGATCACCGAGAGCGACGATCGCCAACTGGACATGGGAACTGCCGCAGACCTTGCGCCCTGGACTCCGTTGTGGCAGCCGCCCCTTCCGATCACCGCTTTTCAATCCATTTTCGGAACCGATCAAACCAGCCAGGAGGTGATAACGACACTGGGTTTCTTCTCTGACGACAACGACCTCAATGCGATCTTACCGACTCTGACGCTGCCCAAGAACCGGAGGACCGAGGCGATGCATTACGAGACCGTCGATACCGTGGGCAGTGTCACGGGTCTGGGCGACCCCATGATGGTCAACGAGAGCGCCGAACGCCAACTGGACATGGGAACTGCCGGAGACCTTGCGCCCTGGACTCCATTGTGGCAGCCGACCCTTTCGATCAACGTTTTCCGACCCATTTTCGGAATCGATCAAACCAGCCAGAACGTGATAACGACACTGGGTTTCTTCTCTGACGACAACGACCAAAATGCGTTCTTACCGACTCTGACCCTGCCCAAGAACCGGAGGACCGAGGCGATGCATTACGAGACCGTCGATCGCGCGCTGGACGGCTGGAGCTTCAACCCCCAGATCTGAGGGCTCACGTGCCGGTGCGTTCTCCAGAACGCTCGCGCCAGAATGCCGGAGGCGCCCGGACCACGTTCAGTCCTTGCTGGGGAGGGTGGCTTCAATCGATCCGCGACGCGCCGACCGATCGGTTTCCCTCGCACCGCGCATCGCCCCGAGACCGGTTCGGGAGCCACTCCGATGTTTGATACCCCGTGCTCCGCGCGTCACGCCAGGACGAGGCATTTCCCGCGGTTTGACTCGCTGGAAAGCCGCATCGCCCTTTCGGGCGAGGGAAGCCCGGGCGGTACTCCCCCGTCTGCTCTTCTTGCTAGCACGACGGCGGACGTCGGTCCGCAGACGGAGCAGGGCCCCTTGTCTGTCAACCTCATTGACCCGGCCCCAAACTCGGTGCTCACCGCCTCTCCGCTGTCGCTCCTCCTCGAATTCAATCGTCCGATCCTTCCCGACGCTCTGGACAATGATGTCGTGGTCGTCCAGACCGACGCCGACGGCAACCCGACCTCATCCACGAGCCCTGATTCGCTCACCATGGACCAATCGGCGACACGGCTCTCCGCCTCCCTCACCGAGACACTTGCACCGGGCCACTACCAGGTGTGGATCCTGGGCAGATCGGCCATCACGGACCTCGATGGGAACTACCTCACCAACGGCTCCACCAATCTTGTCGTGGGCCAGTTCGATGTTGCTGCTCCCGGGGTCCGTCTGGCCGACGCGGTTAATCTTGCGAATCCCGGGTCGACCCCGGAGGAAGTCGCCGGTACGCTCGACTTTCAGACTCCTTCCCAGGCCGTCTCGCTGTATCGTATCCAGCTCGATCCGGGCCATTTCTGGCGCCTCGGCCTGGAAGTGACCGCCCAGGGGGACGGGGGAACGCTGGATACGGCACTGGCCTTGTTCGACGACCAGGGCCGGCTCATCGCCAGCGACAATGTGGGGATCCCGGATGCTCCGGAAGATCCTTACCTCTTTGCCGGTCTCCAACCGGGAACCTACTACGTTGGAGTCTCCGGCGTGGGAAACCTGCCCGGCTTGCCGGGTGGATACGACCCCGTGACCGGATCGCCCGGCTCAGTCACGCAGACTCAGAACGGCGGTCCCTTCACGCTCTACGTGGTCGCCGATCCCGTGGACACCCCGCCGACTGTCCTGGGGCTTACGCTTGACCACGCCGATCCTGCTGATTCCGCGCCGACCGGTTTTACCCTGGCATTTTCCCGACCCATCGCCGTGCCCGGCCAGTTCGGCGATCAAGAATCCTCGCTCAGCAACGCGATCGAGGTCGTCGACCAGGCAGGCCAGTCCTGGCCGGTGCAGGTCTCGAATTACTCGGAATCCGATGCCACGATCTCTTATCTTTTCGACACGTCCTTGCCGCCTGGTCACTACCTGGTCAAGTTGCCGGAGCAGGGGGGATTGACTGACCTTGCTGGTTTATCGCCTGTCGCCGCCGGACAGCCTTCAGGAGTCCTGGGACAGTTTGACGTGGCGGGGCGGCAAGGTGAGCCAAGTCCGCTCGATCTCGGCGCGCTGCTGCCCGCTGCCGCGGCCGCCGGTGTCCCGATCGACGTGAGCATGTCCCCGGGGCAGTCGATCACCTACAGAGTCGTGGTGACTGTGCCGGGTCAGTATGTCTTTCAGGAACAATCCAGCGGCGATCCGCCATCCGTTCAGATCACCGGTCCGGCCTTGGACCGACCGCTCTCGCCCACGGGAACGAACGACACACTCCTCTCACCCGGGGTCTATTCGATCCAATTCGAGGCTCCGACGGGTGGTCCTGTTCAGGTCCAATTGTTTATCCGTCTCTCATCGGACGAGACAGAGATCGTCCTGGCAAACGGTGTCGGTCAAGGCCCCGCGCTATCGCTGCGGCTGATCACATTTTCCGACGTCACGGGCACTTCACCACCCCTTCCGACCGCGCCACCGGTCCTTGGTCCGTTCCCGATTGCGCTTCCAGCAGCGATTGCATTGGGGACGACCGATTTCCTTGCTGGGTCCCTGGCCGGCCCGATTCGTGGCGATTCCCAGGCCTTGCTCGGTATCCCGATCACAGATACACCGGCCGCCACGACCTCTTACTCGGGCCTGGGACCCGATCTGGTCGGGCGCCCTTACGTCGCAGCCTATGGCTTGGAGAGTTCGGGGCAGGAGGCTGTTCCCGGCACCGAGCTGGGAAGCTTCCAGGGCGCGGTGCGTGGTCAGTCACTCAAGGCCTTCCCGGCTGGTCCCGCGAGATTCCCCTGGGAATCCGCCGGTTCGACCGGTGGGAATCTCGAGGACGCAGTGGCAAGTCCTCCTGCCCAGGCAACCATGATCAATTTCGATCTGCGCAAGGGAATCGCGACCGCTGAGGGATTGCGGCGATGGGCCCTCCAGCAAAGGAAATTCTTTCTGAGCTGGGCCGGATCCTGGTCCGGAGAACGACCCATCCCCGAGGATACCAGCATCCGCGCCACACGCCTGATCCCCGGGCTTGGCCCCCGCCAGCCCGGAATCGGATCGCAACCAAACCAGGTGGTCAGTACGGATGAGCCAGACCGGGCGAGCTCGTGGAACAACCTGCTCTCACCTCCCGTCGTGGTCCTGTCCGTTGCTGCGATCGCGCAGCTCTGCTGGCACTACGTGCGGTGGTGGAAGTCCCGCAAACATCCAGAACGAGAAAGAATCGCCCGGATTCCAACCCCGAGCATGGAATGGGACCGGCTCAACGTGTCTCTCTTGATAGGGTCACATCCTCGAGCCGGATCACATGATCTGGAGACTGTTCTCCGGAGGCCGCGCTCGTTCTGAACGATGACTCTACTGAGAAGCAGCCCTCTCCTGCTTCGCGACCTCATCTTCCAAGGATTCAGGGTTATGACCAGGACAGAGTCACAGGAAAACACGAGTGCACGAGCAGGCCCTTCCCCCGTCCGACCCGGTGAAGCCGAGCCGATCCCATCCTGTCGAAATAAAGGCCACGCTCGGCCGGTGATCCCGCAAGAACGGAGCGCGTCAGTTGCCGAAGGCTGTGGTTCAACCGGCGTTCTCCACCCGCGGGAACCGGTTGATTGCCAAGCAGCCGCACGCACCACCCAGGAGGCGGCAAGTCAGCCTCGGATTGGCTCTGATTTCCTGGGATTTCACTTGCTCGAGATTCTCGGAAGAGGCGCTTTTGGGACTGTCTACCTGGCTCGACAAGGAGATCTGGCAGATCGCCTCGTCGTGCTCAAGATCTCAGCCCGGCGAGACGACGAGCCACGATTGCTGGCCCAGCTCCAGCACACCAACATCGTGCCAATTTACTCGATACACTCGGCTCGGTCGCTTCAGGTCGTCTGCATGCCTTTTTTTGGGACGACGACGCTCCAGGATGTCAGCGATCATCTCAAAAGCCAGGTCATGCTGCCGGAAACCGGACTCGGCTTGATCACTTCGCTGATCGACAACAGGCTGGAGCAACAAACTCGGTTGACGACTCGATCGGAGCACGGGGGTGATCCGCCGTCTGGTGAACCCGGCCAGAACGACATACCCGGAGAATCAGAGCGGCCGCAGCCTCCTCTTTCCGACGAGACTCTGAAGTATCTGAAAGGACTCACCTACGTCCAGGCCGTGTTGTGGATCGGTTCCCGGCTGGCGAGCGGATTGGCTCATGCCCATGAGCGGAAGATCTTGCATCTGGATCTCAAGCCGGCGAACATCCTGCTCACCGACGAAGGTCAGCCGATGCTTCTGGATCTCAATCTCTCCATGGACCTGAAGCAAGGGACCAGCCTGGCCAGCTTCGGGGGAACGGCCCTGTACATGTCGCCTGAGCAGCTCGATGCGTTTCAAAGTGAGTCGCGGACGGTAGACGGACGAAGCGACATCTACTCGCTGGGAATCATCCTCTTTGAGCTCCTGACGCGGCGACGCCCTCTCGAAGTCACGAAGGGCCCAGCCGATGCGATCGTCGCCGGTCTGATCGCCAGCCGAAAAGCGCCCTGCCCCCCCGTTCGCTGCTGGAACAAGGCCGTGAGCCCTGCCGTCGAATCAATGATTCGACACTGCCTGGAACCCGATCCGGCACGACGCTACCAGGACGCTTATCAGCTTCAGGAAGACATCGAGCGGCATCTGTCGAACTACCCCCTCAAGCATGCGCGGGAACCATCGCTCGTGGAGCGGGCCGCCAAGTGGCGACGGCGCCATCCGTCTCTCATGAGCACGACCACGATGGCCATTGTGGCGATTCTTTCCGTGGCCCTGGTTTGCTTCTCAAGCTGGCTCGTCTTGAGAAATGCCAGAAGAGCCCGGGCAAGTCTGAATTACTTGAGATTCCACGAGAACTTCGAGAAATCTCAACTGCTCCTGAACACCGTTCACGATGGGTCGAGAGATCACCTGATCCGAGGCCTCCAACTGGCACGGTCGACCATGATTCCCTATCTCGACGTCGAGGGGGAGTTCATGCCTTCGGCTCCGGACATCGAAAATCTGTCGGGAACCGAACAAGCTGCCCTGCGGAGCGAGCTCGCGGAATTGATCTTGCTGGAGGTTCGTGCCCGGGTCGCTCTGATCGAGCAGAGCGAATCCGGGTCGAATCATCGCCAGCTTTATGAAGGGGGCATCCAGCGACTCGAGCAGGCCCGCGCGATTGACCCCCAGTTGCCGGCCGCGTTTTATCACGACCGAGCGCGACTGCTCTCCGCGCTGGGACGCGACGATGATGCCGCGCGAGACCGCAGCCGGGCGGGGCAAATGCCCCCCCGTTCCGCACGAGACCATTATCTTCTCGGAACATTCCTGCTGGCTCTGCATCAACCCGATCCTGCCGAAGTCTGGTTGAGCCGCGCCGTGGCTCTCAACCCGCGGCAATTCTGGACCTGGTTTGCACTTGGAATCTGCCACAGTGATCAGGGGAGGCACTCCGACGCGGCAGCCGACTTTGGAGTCTGCACAATCCTGGTTCCCCAGCTCGCCTGGCCGTACCTTAACCGCGGATTGGCCCTTTCCAGAAGCGGTCGGCTCACCGAAGCGGCGGCCGCTTACGATCGTGCACTCGAACTCGATGACCAGTTCGCGGAGGCGTGGGTGGATCGCGGCCTCGCCCTCCTCGAGCTTGGCCATCCCGAGCAAGCCTTGGTCGATCTCGAGCGAGCCATCGCCTTGAACGTTCGAGCCCCGGCGGTACTGGCCTCGCACGCTGAGGCGCTGGCCCGCGTAGGACGTCACGCCGACGCGGAGACCTCGTTTTCCGAGGCCATCCGGTCCAGCCCCAGCGATCCCACACTGGTCGTGGCACGTGGGTTCTCTCGGCTGGGCAGGGATCAGACCGGTGCCGCCGCTGACTTCAGCCGAGCCCTCGAACTGGACCCGAAGTGTGCCAGGGCCTACCTGGGAAGGGCGCATCTCGTCAGGACCCAGAATCAACGCGCCGCGCTGGCTCAGGTCGAGCGGGCGCTGGCGATCGACCCGGACTTCGGGGATGCTCTTCAGCTCCGTGCCCTGATCCGAGCTCGGATGGACGACCAGGGCGCCGAGTCGGATGTGGAGCGGATCCTCCGCGTTCCCACACCTCAGAGGCTTTATAATGCCGCCTGTGCCATGTCGCTCCTGACGCGCAGCAAGAGCCGGCCGAGGTGTACATCGCTCGCTCTGATTTACTTGCAGCGCGCGAAGGAGGCCGGTCTTCTCCTCGACCGCATCGCGGAAGATCCCGACCTCGCGCCTTTGAAGCATACCCCAGAGTTTGCAAGACTCCTCGCGGACACCCGAAAAACAGGAAAATGAGTTCAACCACCGCTCCTTTACCCGAGTCCTTATCTCGCGCTTCACTCCCTGGGAAACTGCTCTTCAGATGACCCCTGTCGCTGCATCGGGAAGCCTGTCTCCGCGTCTCTGGATCATCAGAGGCGATCCCGCTAGAATGAAGAATCATTCTTGAAAACGACCCGGCCCTGGCAGCCTGTCGCCAGGACGATGACTGGTCTGGGGAATGCTCTCGTGGCCGACACCGGCGCAGCCGATCAACTGGCACCACTTTCCGTTTCCGAGACCCCCGAGGCGAAATTTCGGGAGTTTCTGGAGATCCGTGGCGAGAAGCTGACCGAGCCCAGGCGCGTCCTCGTCCGCCAGATCTTCGATACTCACAAGCACTTCGATGCGGATGAACTGGTCCGCGATGTGCATGATTCTGGTCATGCGATCAGCAGGGCAACTGTCTATCGCACGTTGCGGCTACTCGTTGAGGCTGGCTTGCTTCGCGAGCTTCGCCTGACCAATCGCACCGCGTACGAGCACGACTACGGCTATCCGGCTCACGATCACATGCATTGCACCGTTTGCAATCGGGTTGTCGAGTTTCGCAACGACGAGATCCGCAAGATCCGCGATGCCGTCAGCCAGGCCCACGGCTTCCGCCCCTCCGGCCACCGCTTCCTGATCACCGGCGTCTGCTCCGCGTGCAGCCGCGCCCACAGTCCCCGGCGCCGGTTAGACCTGATCTGACGATCGAGCTCTCGGACCGGCTATTGCGGTTCAAGTGCAACTGCGTAGCCGCCCCTCCCGGTCCGCCTGCCAGACCTGGCCGGTGTGCACGTCGAGCGCCGTCAGCCATCCTCCGCCGTAGCAGCGGGTGTCGATGCACTTGACGTGGCCGAGGTCGAGAATCTCGCCGCTCTTCTGTGAGGTATGGCCGACGATTACGGTTTTGCCGGAATGATGGGGGTCTGGAATGCAATCGCGCAGCGACTCCCAACGAAGCGCTAGGTTCGGTTGCTGGCTCATCGGCAGGTGCGACAGGTAGGTCGCATGAAGGAAGATGTGGGTCTCGGTCTCGTGGTAATCAACGCAAGTCTCGAGAAACGCAAAGTGCTCGTCGGGGATCAGGCTCATGTCCGGCGGCGAGGAGGCGCCATAGGATGCCAGGGTCGCGAGGCCGCCCATGACGAGGAAGGCCGTGGGATTAGGACTGTACCGGGCCTGGAGAAGCATGTCGTCGTGGTTGCCCAGGATCGGAACCAGCCAGCACTGACCGGCAAGGGCGATCAGTCGTTCCAGGACACCCCGGCTGTCCGGACCGCGGTCAACGTAATCGCCGAGCGTGACGATGACGTCGTCAGGCTGGGGATCGATCGCGTCCAGAATCGCATTCAGGGCCAGGAGGCAGCCGTGAATGTCACCAATCGCGATGGTTCGTGCAGCCGCGGAGGTCGTCATTCCAGGTAGCCCAGATCCACCAGTCGCTGGCTGTGCATGGCCTGCTCCTCGACAGGAGATTTGAACCGCCGGTCGTGCCCGACGTCCCAAACATCCTTGGCAGCGGCCTGGTCTTTCGGGTTGATGTTGATCATCACGAATTCTTGTCCGGTGCGCAGAGTCAGGGGCCCAGGCTCCGAGAGAACTGCGTTCTCTGATGGGGCAGCAACGATGAAGTCCGAACCCGTAAGGTCGACTGTGCGGGCGACGCGATCGAGAGCCCCCAAAAGAGCCGAATCCGAGCGCCCGAGCGGCTTCTCATGGTGGGTCTCTGTCTTCATCGACGTGGTTTCTTGACGATGCTTCCAGTAACAAGCCGCAGATTTCCGTGCGGTTATCTCATTGTTTTAAATATAAAGCGAAGATTTGTCAAGTTTCGATGATGAAGCAGACCGGCGGCGGGCTCCCGAGTCGAGAACGCATGATGGCTGCCGAAAAGATTGCTGACCGCCAGCGCGCGCTTTCGTGGTGAGTTCTGCAACCAGCCGGGATTGCCGGCTCACTCAAGGTAGCCCAGGTCCGCCAGTCGCTGTTCGAGGATCGCCTGTTCCTCGGCAGTGTACTCAAACTGCCGCCGGTGCGGACCTTCGAGGGCGACTTCCGGCGCGTCGTGGCGAGTCGGGGTGAACGTGTGCTTCGAGTCGGCCTTGGTCGGCTCCCCGGTGATCGCTCGACCCTCGACGTGGGCCGGAATCGGCAGGCCAAGCAAGTTCAGGATCGTGGGAGTGGCGTCGATCAGCCGGGCCTTGAGCGAGCGGCCCGGGGCAAGCCCCGCGCCGGCGAGGGCGACGATGCCTTCGGGGCGATGGGTGCCGGGGAGGTTCGGGTCCGCCATGACCCAGGAGCCATTACCGGTGAGCCGCGTGCGAACCCAGTAGGGATCGTCGGGCAGCGCGATGAGATCGGGGTATCCTTCGCGAGCCGGGTCAAGATGATAGGCAAGGGCGGTGGGGATGATCTGGGGGAAAAGGGGCCGGCCTGTCTCGGGATGGCGGGCTTCGCCGAGCGCCTGGGCCGCGGCCTGGCAGGCGTCGTCGATCTGACGGGGAGTGAACAGTGGAGCGGTATGGCGAGTGAGTCCCTGGCGAGCCGCCGAGTTCACGTAAACCATGGCCGCGGTGTCCTGGTGAGGGGCAAAGGCCAGAGTCCGTTTCCAGTCGAACGGGAACTGCGAGGAGATCGACTGGTCGAACGAGGCCGAGCGCGCGGTCGGGTCGCCCCGCTTGGCGTTCCAGACGCGCAACCGGTCGCGAGCCTGCTTCATCCGCCGGCGCAGGTTGCCGGCCCAATCGGGCAGCCGGACGACCCCCGCGTCGACCAGGATGCGGTTGACGTCGATCCGTCCCAAACAGGGGCCGAAACCGTGGTCGCTGAGGGCCATGACCGCCGCGCCGCGGCGATCGGCCAGCTCGCACAAGAGGCCGATGGCCGCGTCCAGGCCCCGGATCACCTCGGCCGCCGCGGTGTTCCATGCCGGTTCGTCGATCCCGGTCTCGTCGACGTTCAGGTAGCGCCAGACCCGATGCTGAAACGGGTCGAGGTTCTGGAACTGAACCATGAGTACCGACCAGTCGGGAGCATGGCGGTCGGCCAGCAGCCCACCCTCGGCACGGCCGCGAAAGCTCTCGACGGTCAGGCGGGCGTTGGTTGTCAGCTCCTCGAGCGAGTGTGGGGCGTGCTTCCAGAAATAGCGCAGCGAGTACGCCGGGACCTCGGTCTTGAGCCGGGCCCCGAATTCGGGACAGGCCTGCAAGGCACCCTCGAGGTGCGGGGCGTCCATCCCCGAGACGACCACGCCCTTGAGGCTGGGAGGAGGGAAAAGACCGGGCAGGTTCAGGCAGGCGATGGTCCGGCCGGCGTCGGCAAGCTGCTGCCAGAGTGTGGGAACGCGGATCCGGCCCGCATGATTGACCTTCATTCTCCCCGCGGCCGCATCGTAATAGCGATGGTCGAACACGCCATGTCGCGGCGGGTTGCATCCGGTCATCATCGTCGTCCACGCGGCCGTCGTGACCGGGGGAATCGTCGAGGTCAGGGTCCCGTACGCGGCACCTTTGAGCAGCGCGTCGAGGTTCGGCATCAGGCCCCGCTTACGCATCGGGTCGAGCACGGTCCAGGTGGCGCCGTCCAGCCCGAGGACCACGAGACGATCGATCGGTTTCCGCATGCATCCGCCCCTTTCCAGTCTCATCGCGCGCCCGGCGGCCCGGTCCTACCCGCACAGCGGGCCGCTGCTCAGCCTGCCTGGGCCAGCCGGTCATCGATGGCGATCGAGAAATCGGCCGTGTAGTAATTGGCGATCTGGAACCGCTCGCCCTTCGACCGGTAAACCTGGCCCAAGGCGCGGCGCAGCTTGACGCCGACCGGCAGGCTCGAGCGGGCCTGCCGCAACCAGTCGTGATAGGCCGCGACGAACTTGCCGGCCCGCAGCGCAACGTCCGCCGGCGCGGGCGTCTTGATGCCCACGGCCATGACCGAGTGCGGGAACGAGGGGTGGCCCTGCGATCCCGCCACGCGCGCTGCGTAAGGAGCCATCAGCCGCCTCAAGCAGTTGGGCGTGAGCCGCCAGTAGTCGTCCGGATAGCCGTGGATCCGGAAATTGAGCGGAGCCGTGATCACGAATACCCCGCCCGGCTTGAGGATGCGGAAGACTTCGTCAAACGCTCTCCGCACTTCAAAGACATGCTCGAACGTCTCGATGCAGAGGACGGTTCCCGCCGAGCCATCCGGCAGGTTGATGGCCGAGACGTCCTCGACCCGGTCCACGCCCGGTCCTGGCCGCATGTCGCAGCCGACATAGACCTTGCCCGGGAACATCCCCCGCAGATTGGCGTAACCTTCCTGCCCCTCGACCTGAAACGAGCCGAATTCATACACCGGGGCCGGACAGTCGAAGGTCTCGGCCACAAGGCGGCAGAACGCCTTGTTGTGGTCGCGCATTGCCGTCGCTCCTCCATGAGCCGGGCGAGAGGGATCCGAATTGGCCGCAAGTGCTTGACCGTAAACCCCGACCCGCGGGCCGGATCTTAGCGCGAACACCCTTAACGGTCAAGCGGAACAGTCGTGCTCGTCTCGTCGTCACGAGCAATCCTGGCCCGAGGCGGAAAGACATCGAGCCGCCGATGAACGCGGGTCAACGCAGATCGGTTACTGAGCCCCGCGGTCGGAGAGTATGGCGGGTCAAACGACCACCGCACGAACCCGCCTGTACAAGGCCAACACCTCACCGGTACTGTACGCGCGTTTGGTAGGAAAAAGGAAGAAGCCTGTACCCGAAGGGCCGGCGCACGCAGACGATGGCTTCACCGCAAGCCGTTGCGGCCTTTCGGGTACAGGCTCTTGAACGAAGCCGCGGGGAACGGCACGCGGTTTGCTTTAATAT
>Ga0208044_1000795_pt1 | contig 19989 bp, 13 predicted proteins | sample Sb_taG_8_FD_187712 | JGI IMG/M metagenome (GOLD analysis project Ga0208044, IMG submission 187712) | Peat soil microbial communities from Weissenstadt, Germany - Sb_50d_c_BC metaG (SPAdes) (version 2) | ecosystem: Environmental > Terrestrial > Soil > Wetlands > Peat | place: Germany... | reverse complement strand
CACATGTCATCACCCAAGCAGACACAACAGAGGAGAGGCCACCGGTACTTGGATACCCCGTCAAATCGAGGACATCCCATCGATTATCTCGATCCAAAGTGCATCAAATAGCTTGATCGCTCTCACAATTTTTTTGGAAGAATCTTGCTTCCAAAAAAATTGACCAGCTCATTTAGTTCTTCATTTGTGTTGCCGAAATACTTAATCAGGCTACAGTCAGTGTCATTGAGTGTACCAACGAGGAAACATTCTTTCTCTAGTCCAGACACAAATGGATTACCGAAGGGCTTCCTCGTCTTCAGCTCAACGCAAAGTTTATGCCCTAGATAAATCTTGCTTGCAGCAAAGTTATTCTCCAAGCAGCCAGAAATCAGAATGGAGCTTCTAGAGCTGGTTGCATGATCTTTACAAATCTGCCTAACGACTAGACACTCAATGTCATTAGATTTTGACTTTAGTAAGTCTGCGATGTTTTCCTCTAGAATAGTGATAGGCTTTTAAAGGCCTAGTAGTATATTGGCTCCTTGAACGTCACAAGTAATCGATTTTTTTTGTACAGTGACAATTTTAGATTTTTTCTTGGCCTCGAATACTGTATGAGACTTAAGAGTCCATGCATTCAATAGTCGTGAAGGTGCTGAAAAGCGACTATTAAAAATGTCGGGGCGTTCTTTTCGATAGAAGGTGGTCATTGCAAATTCCTCATGTAAGAAAGTGAATGAAGAGGAAACCTAACTTGTTTTTAGACTGATCCGTGTATCACCTTTAGGCCGCATCTGTGCAGCCTAACGCGCATGGAACCAATCGCCGCAAGTGGAATTCTAGCAAGCGGTTGGTCAATTGTGAGGGTTCCTCCTGCGTGATAGGCTGTTTCAGCCTAACGCTCATCGGGCCGTCGAGCCAGAAGATCGGCGGGGCTGCGAACACCCCGCCCACCGCGGTTCAAAACGTGGGTGTAGACCATGGTCGTGCGAACGTCGTTGTGGCCCAGCAGTTCCTGCACCGTACGGATGTCGTAGCCGTCGGCTAGCAGGTGCGTGGCAAATGAATGGCGAAACGTGTGGCTAGTTACGCGTTTGGTCAATCCGGCCCCGCGCACAGCCAGAGTGACCGCCCTCTGGACTAGGGACTCGTCGATGTGATGACGACCCTGATCACCGGTGTTCGGATTGCGCCACCGGCGTTCCTGCGGAAACACGAACTGCCAACCCCACTCGCGATTGGCTTTCGGATACTTGCGGGCCAGGGCATGCGGCAACTCCACGCGGCCGTAACCCTCGGCGAGGTCTTGCTGGTGGACGGCCTGCACACGTCGGAGATGGTCCTGCAGAGGACGATTTACTGCCTGCGGCAGCATCGTCACACGGTCCTTGTCCCCCTTTCCTTCGCGGACGGTAATCTCCCCTCGCTCGAAGTCGAGATCCTTGACCCGCAGGCGCGGCGCTTCGAGCAGCCGCAGGCCGCCGCCGTATAGGAGCATGGCGATCAGCCACTTTTCGCCGCTGAAGTGGGCCATGACGCGCGACACCTCGTCCACGGTCAGCACGACGGGCAACCGTTTGGGACGGCGTGCCCGGACGACGCCTTCAATCCGGTCGAGCGGCTGCTCCAGCACATGCTCGTACAAAAACAAGAGCGCGGACAATGCCTGGTTCTGCGTGGAAGCCGCGACATGATCTTCGACGGCCAGATGGGTCAGGAAGCGGTTGACGTCGACTTCGGCCAACTGTCGGGGATGCCGATGCTGGTGGAACTCGATGTACCGCCGCATCCAGTGGAGGTAAGCCTCTTCGGTGCGCCGGCTGTAGTGCCGGACGCGGAGAACCTCAACGATCCTGTCGTACAGACGAGGCGACGGTCGATCCGCAAACAGGCGGAGCGGAGCGGGACGGAGTTCGGCGGTGGACGGCATGAGGACACCTCCGCAAACCGTGGGGGAACATCCCCCGATGATGGGATTCTGCTCTGTCCCGATGCGTCCTGTCAATCATTGGGTTCCGTTGATCTCTCCCAATTCGAAAACGGCGATCACTTCGATGAGTCCCTTGCAGTCAGTTTCGCCTCAGCCATCGTCGGCGACACGACCCATTGATCGCAACGGGCTGACGCGTTGCGCTCGTCGGTCCGACACACCGACGCGCCTTCAGGGTTGCCTCGGGTCCTATCGTGGCTAGGTCGGCTTTCATGTCGCAACACTGGTTCGCAGCTGAACGGCCGTCACCCTCGGCCTGTGAACGCGCACCACGCACCACGCAACATCGATGACAACGATATGCGCATAGATGGTAATGATTAATCGTTTACCTAGAGACCAAGAACTCCAGACGGGGATGGTTCCCTGTCATCAAAGCGGGATGGGGGGCCACCCCGGGGGCCACGCGACCGACGATTTGACAGTGTCATATTGCCGATGATATAACACTGTCATGAAGACAGGCCGCACCGAACTTTGGACGATTCATCAGCTCAGCGCCGAGGTCGAGCGGGTCCTGGCCGTTGACTACGAGGGTTCCCGCAACGGTCGCGTCCGGGACATTCCCGACCTGCGGACGATCCGCTATTACACGACGGCGGGCCTGCTCGAGAGGCCTGCCGAGATGCGGGGGCGAACGGCCCTGTACGGCCGGCGGCATTTGCTTCAGCTCGTGGCCATCAAGAAGCTCCAGGCGCGCGGGCTGAGTCTGACCCAGGTTCAGGAGCGGATCGCGGGTGCCACCGACGCGACGCTCCGACGTCTCGCTGGCTGGCGGGCCGAGGCGGATGTGGAGATGAACGCGGACTCCGCTCCTTCGCCCGGGACCGGGCGGAATGTCGCGGCGGGTCCGTTTTGGAAATCTCTGCCGGCGCCGGTCCCCACTCGGCCGCAAACGATTGATGAGTCAAGCGAGCGCAAAGCCGCCAAGCCTGAAAGGTCGAGCCCATTTCCTTCGTATTAGGAGATGACATCGCTCCAGGCCATCGGGCTGGCGGACCATGTCGTGCTCCTGGTGGACCCGGCGAGGCCCATCGGTCGGCAGGAGCTGCCGGCGATCCGCAAGGCCGCGGCACCCTTGATCCGCTACCTGAGAAAACAGAAGCTGATCCAACCACTCCTGAAGGGAGAAGGCGATGACCAGGCCGCTTCCCCAACTGACTGACGAGGAACTCCCCCGGGCGGCGAGCGACGACGAACCGGGCTTCGGATCGCTGGCCACCGCAAAGGGGCTTCTCCCCCTGAGAGCGATGGACATCCAGGGCCGGATCGACGGCCTGCTGTCCCAGGTGACCGTTCGTCAAACCTTCGTCAACCCGTTCGATGAGCCGCTCGAGGCGACTTACATCTTTCCCCTGCCCGACCGCGCCGCGGTCCGGGGCTTCCGCATGGAAATCAGCGGTCGAACCATCAAAGGGACTCTCGAGGAACGAGCCAAGGCACGCCAGGATTACGACACGGCGATCGCGGCCGGCCTGCGCGCGGCCATCGCCGAGGAGGAGCGGCCGGGCGTGTTCACGCTCCGGGTCGGGAACATCATGCCTGGTGAGGAGGCGTCGGTCCACCTCGACATGACCGGGGTGTTGCCCTATTCCGGCGGAGAGGTCACATTCCGATTCCCGCTGGTTGTCGCACCCCGCTACATTCCAGGAACCCCCCTCTCCGGCCGCTCGGTCGGAGACGGCACGGCCGTCGATACCGACGCGGTGCCCGACGCCTCGCGGATCTCTCCTCCGGTTCTCCTGCCGGGGTTTCCCAACCCGGTTCGCCTCTCATTGGCGATCGACCTGTACGATGACAACCGCTGCGTTGCCACCGATGGCGTCCGGTCGAGCCTGCATGCGATCCTGACCGAAGAGAAAGGGGGCTTTCGCCGGATTCGGCTCGAGCCGGGCGACCGCCTCAACCGCGATTTCATCCTCCGGTTCCGCCTCGGCAGTCGCGACCCGGCGGCGCCCATCCACTCCACGCTGACCTTCCACCCCGACGGCGAAGGCGACGGCCGCGCGGGAACGTTCGCGTTGACGCTGATCCCCCCAGCGGGGGTCGAGCTCACCAGCCGGCCCCGCGATGTCGTGTTCGTGCTCGACCGCTCCGGAAGCATGGAAGGCTGGAAGATCGTGGCGGCCCGCAGGGCGCTGGCACGGATGGTCGACACCCTCGGCCCGGCTGACCGGTTCGCCGTGCTCGCGTTCAATAACGTAGTCGAGACTCCGCCCGGCCTGGCCCTGGACCTTGTCCCCGCGACCGACCGGAATCGGTTTTCCGCCCTGGAGTACCTCGCCAGGATCAATGCCCGGGGCGGGACCGAGATGGCCGAACCGCTCTTGCAGGCGGCCGAACGGCTGATCGGCAAGAGAGCGGATCACCAGAAACGGCCGGCTCGGGAACAGCCCGGACGCGATGCGATCCTCGTGCTGGTCACTGACGGTCAGGTGGGCAACGAAGACCAGATCCTCCAGGCGCTCGCGCCTGAGCTGGGCGGCATCCGCGTGTTCACCCTGGGAATCGACCGCGCGGTCAACGAGGCGTTCCTGCGGCGTCTCGCCGAGCTGGGTCGAGGCCGGTGCGAGCTGGTCGAATCCGAGAACCGGCTTGACGAGGTCATGGAGGCGATTCATCGCCAGATCGGTACGCCGCTTCTCACCGACCTGGCTCTGGAGCCGGAAGGGTTCACGATTGAGCCCGATTCACTTGTGCCCGAGCGTTTGCCCGACCTCTTCGGCGGCGCACCCGTGCTGGTGCTAGGACGGTTCCAGGGTCAGCCCGCCGGCCGCCTGGCAGTGCGGGCGCGCGCCGCGGCGGGGCTTGCCTGGTGCCAAGCGCTTGAAGGAAACCCACGCGACAACCCGGCCATCGCCTCGGCTTGGGCCAGGGGCCAGGTCCGCAAGCTGGAAGACCGCTACGTCGTCGCGGCGGAAGACCTCGGCGCACTCGAGCGCCAGATCGTCGCGCTCTCGCTCCGCTTTGGCGTGCTCAGCCGGTTCACCGCGTATGTCGCCATCGACCACGCGGAGACCGCCAACAAGGGTGGCAAGCTGCACCGGATCACCCAGCCTGTCGAATCGCCGCAGGGATGGGCAATGCAGGAACGTGCGTCGCGGTTGCTGTTCCCACATGACTTGAGGGGCGAAAGCTTCAGCCTGGAACCGAAGGCGGTCTCCGCCGCGTTCGATCGCACAGCCCCGCTTCCACGAACCAGGAACAGGGCCGTGGCCTTAAGAGACATGCTTGCAGCCGCGCGCGGAGGAGGCAAAGGTCTGAACGTTCTCACAACGCTTTACCTTATCGGCGCGGCCATTGCCGTGTTGATGATATTCGCGAACTGGGAAGGATATACTCGGCAAGAAGGAGGCGGCGCGATATTCGCATATTCGCTGTTCTTTCTACTGTGGGGCGGGCTGATCTGGGCTAGGGGACGTTGGGGGCCATCCACGTTTTCCGGGTCCCGGAAAGTGGGTGACCCTTCCGCTGAAAAATGCGGAATCCGGAATTCGGAGTGGGGAATGGGGAAGGAGAGAAATAGCAGATGACAAATGGCGGATAGCAGATGACAAATGGCGGATAGCAGATGACAAATGGCGGATGGCAGATGACAAATGGCGGATGGCAGATGCCGGATGCCGGATGGCAAAAGGCGGATGGCAGATGCCGGATGCCGGATGGCAAAAGGCGGATGGCGGACGGCAGAAGGAGGACTGCGGATGACGGATGCGAGGTGAGATCGGGTGGGCGTAGTGACGAGCAGAGCGGCGAGACAACAGTGGCCAGTGGCACGAGAATAGTGGCCAGTGAATCTGAAGGGCGGGAGATAAAGCTCCACGCCCCACGCCCCACGCCTCACGCCCCACGCCCCACGCCCCACGCGCCCCACGCCCCACGCCTCACGCCCCACGCCTCACGCCCCACGCCTCACGCCTCACGCCCCACGCCTACGTGTCCTGCCTTGAAGTGAGGGTCGGGCATGGGCCATGATGTTTCCGTCGCCTCGCGGGTTGTCGCCTGCCGCCCGGGATAGGTTGCTTCCGGGTGTCGTGATCGAGAGCCGCGCAGACGTGAAAGGACCTGAGTCGATGCGGACCATTGTGACAGGCGGAGCCGGTTTCATCGGATCGAACCTGGTCGACCGGCTGCTCGGCGAAGGGGCCGAAGTGACCGTGGTGGACAACTTCGACGCGTTCTACCCCCGGGCCGCCAAGGAGTCGAACCTCGCGCTCGCCCTGGGAAATCCCCGTTGCCGCCTGGTCGAGCTGGACATTCGCGACTCCGGGCAGGTCGCGCGCCTTGTCGAGCAGTACCGTCCCGAGGTGATCGTCCACCTGGCAGCCCGCGCCGGTGTACGCCCAAGCATTGAAGACCCCGCGCTCTACTCCGAGGTGAACGTCCTGGGAACCGTCCACTGGCTTCAGGCCGCGGCCAGGCTTGAGCCTCGCCCGCGGTTTGTTTATGCGTCGAGCTCGAGCGTGTATGGCGACCGGTCCGATGCACCGTTTCGCGAGACCGACCCGGTTGACTTCCCCGTGAGCCCCTACGCGGCAACCAAGAAGGCCTGCGAGCTCCTGGCCTTTACCTTTCACCACCTGCACGGACTGCCCGTGACCGGCCTGCGGTTCTTCACTGCGTATGGACCGAGAAACCGCCCTGATCTCGCGATCGCCAAGTTCACGCGTCTGATCGATCGCGGCGAGCCCGTGCCCATGTTCGGCGACGGCACAACCCGGCGGGATTATACGTTCGTCGCCGACATCGTCGATGGAGTGGTCCGTGCCATTGAGCGATCTTCTGGGCATCATCTTTACAATCTCGGAAATGCCGATCCCATTGAGCTGAGGGAGCTGATCGACGCGATCGGAGCGGCGCTGGGGAAGACCCCACTGATCCAGCGGTTGCCCGAGCAGCCGGGCGACGTGCGCCAGACTTATGCCGACATTGATCGTGCATCGGCCGAACTGGGATACAGGCCGAAGACCCCCTTTGCTGATGGGCTGGCACAGTACGTCGCCTGGTACCAAGCAAACCGGGCATGAGCACACTGCGCGATGACATGGGCGGGTGAGAGGGCTCGCCGTTCTGCATGCATCTTAATCCGTTTGCACATAAGAACCGCAATGCTTGCCAAATAATCGGGCTCAACACTCCTTGGTCGGTCCCGTAAAGAGTTCGGTCGCTTGATTGCATGCTTCCATATCCGTGGGATCGCACTATCTCTTGAAGGAGCAAGGTCTTTTCGCGTCCAGCGAATGGCCGCTGTCGACCTTCAATATGATCCCGAGGCTTTCTCCAACTAATTGCCGGTCTTGGCTTTTGATCGCGGCACGGATCTTGCTTTACTGCAAGCGCTCAGCTCACGCCTCGATGCGTATCATCGATTTTCATCGGGCGGAGCAGGATTGGGAGCGAAGACAACGTGGGCAGCACAACATGGAGCATGCGACGAACATGAGTGTTGCCACCACCGTTCATGAGAGCTCTTTGTTGCTGACACTCGAGGAAATCAGCCAGCTCATCTCGCATTCGCACAATCCCCACGAAACGCTTGGGAACATCGTCCGGCTGATCCAGGGGAGATTCTGTACCGATGTTTCGTCGGTCTATGTCCTCGAGCCGGAAAGTGGAGAACTCGTGCTCGCGGCCACGGTTGGGCTCGACCAGTCTGGCGTGGGCCGGGTTCGGATGAGACTCGACGAAGGGCTGACAGGATTGGTGGCCGAGCGAATGAGCCCGATCATGGAGCCCGATGCACCCATTCATCCTCGCTTCAAGTATTTTCCAGAAGCAGGCGAGGATCCCTATCACTCGTTTCTGGGAGTTCCCCTGATCGAGTCTGGAATCGTGCAAGGAGTGCTCGTGGTCCAGACGATGGAGCGGCGTCCCTTCTCTCCGAACGAGATTCGGATGCTGGTCACTGTGGGTTCTCAACTGGCCCCGCTGGTCTCCGGCGCGCGCATGCTGGAGCGTGTAGCCTCAGCCGATGTCGATACGCGCGAAGCGTTTGCAACCGCGGGACAATCAAGAACGCCACGCTGGCTCAGTGGCTGTCCACTGTCGCCAGGAACCGGTTGCGGACAAGCCTATCTGATCGGTCAAGACGGAATCCTGGGGGAGATTCCTGACTCGGTTGCGACCGACCCCGCCGTCGAACACCAGCGGCTGAACCGTGCAATGGAAGCCGCCCGCGAGGAGATCACCCGACTGAGCCGCCGAATCTCGCATCTGGTGGGCGAGGACCATGGCGCAATCCTGCAAGCGCAGCTCATGATTCTCCAGGATAGCACGGTTGAGCGCGACCTGGCTGGCTGCCTGGCCGCAGGCTCCACCGCGGAGTGGGCCCTGACACGAACTCTCGACAAGTACGTCGCGACGTTTCAGAAGCTGACCAATCCATTCTTCCGGGAGCGAATCTTCGACGTCAAGGATGTCTTCCGACGAATCATGTGGCACTTGCGCCCCCAGGCAACGGCCGCAACGCTGGGCGCGGAGCGGCTCGTCTTGGTCGCCCAGGAAGCCTCGGTACTCGACCTGTTCTCGGTGGATCTCGATCACCTTGTCGGAGTGGTCGTGGAACACGGGGGCCCTCACAGCCATGCAGTGATCATCGCCCGCAGTCTGGGAATCCCGATGATTGGCCAGGTGCCGGGGCTGTTCGACAAGTTCAAGGCCGGGGAGCTCCTGCGTATCAACGGCACCACCGGACAGATCGAGCTCGATCCTGCTGTCGATGTCAATGGCGAGGTCGATGGCGGCGAGCCCTTGCCGCCCGTGGTCGAAGCTCACCGCAACGGTCAATGCTCGGCCACGGTTGCCGACCGACCCGGGATGCCCCGAATTGAAGCCAACGTCAACCTTCTGAGCGAGGCCGCCCAGGTCCTTGCCAGCGGGGCTAGTGGTGTCGGTCTGTATCGCTCGGAGATGCTCTTCCTGGCTCGCCGAACCTTGCCGACAGAGGAAGAGCAAGTCGAGATCTACCGCAAGCTGATCGATGTGCTGAAGGGCCGTCCCGCGACCATTCGCACGTTTGACCTCCGCCCGGACAAGCTGGCGCACGGATCCACCGCCGCCTCCTCAATGGCACAGACGCTCGACTGGCGGCTGGTGCTGGAGTCGCCGATCTTGCAGCGGCTGTTCAAGGAGCAAGTGCGGGCCATCTTCCGCGCTGCGGCGACAGGACCGGTTCGGTTATTGATTCCTCTGGTCACCCGATCAAGGCTGCTCGATTTTGCCATCGCGACGGTCGAGCAGGCTCGCCAGGAACTGCTCCGCGAGGACCTGGAGTTCGGGCGCGATGTCCCGTTGGGGGTCATGATCGAAGTTGCGGCAGTCACGCCGCTGATCGATGCGTGGTCAGACCGGGTCGATTTCTTCTCCCTGGGCACCAACGATCTGATCGCCTCGGCGTTGGGAATCAATCGCGACGATCCCGTCGGCACGCTGGGAGACGACATCCTCCATCCGGGCCTGATCCGGATGATCGGTGACGTGATCGCCTCGGCGCATCGCGCGGGCCGACCGGTCTCGGTCTGCGGAGAGATGGCGGCCGACCCGGAAGGAGCCATCGCACTGGTTGCTCTCGGCGCGGATTCTCTCAGTCTCGCGGTGGATCGAGTCGCCTCCATCCGCCAGCTCATGAGCCGGCTTGACGTCGAGTCGCTGTCGGCCCTTGGGACAAAGCTGCTCGAAGCTCGGACTGTTGATGAAGTAAGGGCTTTGATCACTGCAATCATCCGGCCAGTAAAACCGGAAAGCGTCCGGGAGGGACGGGCCGAGGTTGTTTTGCACCATCCTTGATGAAGCGTGAGATGGAACGCACGCGCGTCGAACTGTTCCTTGCCTGCTCGGGACGAGCGTGCAACTCGAATCCGCAGCGAATTCGGGATGTTCGCTGGTCAAGACCGGCTGTCTCGGCTGACCGCCGGTACCTCGACTTCCACGCGATCGCGTCCCAGCGACTTGGCCCGGTAGAGGGCCGTATCGGCCCGACTCAAGACCTGGGAGGCAGGCTCACCGAGGACGGCCTCCGTCACTCCAAAGCTGGCCGTGAGGTTGCGTTCGCCGAGGCTCTCGGGAGTTGCCGTCACGGCGCTTTTTCTGAGCCGCTCGGCGACCTGGGTCGCGGTTTCCAGGGTCAGACCCGGCAGCAGGACGACAAACTCTTCTCCACCGAACCGGGCGACCAGGTCCACTGACCGGCACTGGTTCTGAAGAACGGCTGCGAACTGCACCAGCGCCTGGTCGCCGATCACGTGCCCCCAGGTATCGTTGATCTGCTTGAAATGGTCCAGGTCGGACATGATCAGCGAGAAGGGCTGGCCGGAGCGGTCCAGTTTTTCGAGGAAGTGCGCGAGCATCCGGTCGAGGTAGCGGCGGTTTGCCAGGCCGGTGAGCGGGTCGCGGTCGGCGACTTCACGGATCTGGCGAAACGCACTTTCGACGACCACGCTGGAAGTCGCGTCGCAGAAAACCTCGACGCAACCGATCACTGTTCCGTCGTCATTGCGGACGGGCATGATTCGCGCGTCCACCGAGATCCGCCGTCCATCCTTGTGCCGGAGGAACAACCGCTCGTGGACCGGACGATCCTGCTTCATCGCTTGCGCCAGGGGGCATTCCCGGTGACAAAGACCACAGCCGAAAAGGTCGGCATGGTCCATCAGCCCATCGAAACAATGCCTGCCGATGACCTCTGAGTCGGAGTACCCTGTCAGCCGCTCCGCCGCTTTGTTCCAGTACAGAATAACTCGCTGACTATCGACGAAGTGCACCGCGTCGTGGAGCTGATCGAGCAACCGCTTGTAGAAATCGAGATCGAGGGGCGCCAGTCCATTCAATGCTGCCGGAAGCGGAGCCCGGGGCCTCTGCTTGCCATTCAAGCAAGACGCCGTCCCTTTGATCGCGGTGTTGGTTTTGCCCTGGCCGGGGGACGGTGGGAACAGTGAGCCATTCGTCGCCGCCGGTCCGTCCTCGATCATGCCGCCCGGCTTCGCGAGCAGGGAATCGGCGGTCCTCCGCTTGACCAATGTCACTTCGTTGCCGGCTTGATTGAACGTCACGGAATCCATGAACGACTTCATGAGCAGCAGACCGCGGCCGCTGGGACGAAGCAGATCCTCGGGCTCGATGGGACGGTGGGCCCGGGAGGTATCAAAGCCGCATCCCTCGTCGCGGATCACGAATCGCGACAGGTCCGGATCGTGGGCGATCAGAAACCGGATGCGGCGATCCCGATAGGGAGCCTGGGCGGCCCGCTGTCGCGCCAGTTCGTGGTATCGCCGATCGTCCTCCTCGCGCAGCTTGAAACTGACTTCGAGATTGCCATGGAACAGCGCGTTCCGCAGCGCCTCGTCCAGGGCGATGGTCGTGCGCATCAACTCGGCGGAGTCCCAGCGGTCAAGCTGGGTCATCTCGTCCTGCAGGAATTCGAGGAGCGGGGCAATGAGGTCTGGATCGTTGCCGAGTTCAAAGCGCGATTCGCGGATGACCAGAGACTGCAAACACCGGCGGCGCCGGCTGCCCGCCGTCGCCGCCCGGAGCGCGCGCGAAAGGACGGCATGAAGATCCTGGGCCAGCCTCTGCTTGGGAACGTAATCGGTAGCTCCAACACGGAGCGCCTTCATGGCCACGTCCTCGCTGCCATGTCCGGTCATGACGATCACGGGAACCTGAGGGTGCTCGTTGCGAATCGCCCGGACCAGGTTCAGGCCGTCCATTCCCTCCATCTGGAGATCGGTCAAGACAACTGAGGTGGGATGATCCGCCAGACGGGCAAGCGCCTGGGTTCCGTCCTCGGCGTAGGTCGCGTGACACCGCGAGTCCTGGTCGATCAATCGGCCCGCTCGCAGACGATCAATCGGGTTATCGTCCACAACCAGGACTTCCGCGACCAGGCCGACAGTCCTCGAGCCTGAAGAACATTCCGCATGGACGTCGATTTGCGCGCTCATGAAGTCCACTCGCTGGGGTTCAAAGTATGGAAATCTCATCATCGAGTCGGTCTGGGGGGGAAAGCACAAGCTCGGCCGGGCGGCGTATGGTTTCGGACATCAGGGTCAAGAGATCATCGGTCAAGGCCTTGACGGAAGCGAATAGCTCCCTGGCCTCGACCAGCCGACCGGCTTTGCTCAAACGCTCGAGCTCGTGCAGGGGCGCCAGGGCTTGCGGATCCAGAAAGTGGCTGACCGATCCCTTCAAGGTGTGCGCCGAGCGCGCGGTCGACTGACAATCGCCATGATCGAGCCCGTCCTGGACGCGCTGAAGCTGATCAGGAGCATTGTTCACGAAAAGCTCGATCAGGTCTCGCAAGAGACATTCATCGCCGCCGGCCTGCTCGAGGGCGAACGATTGGTCAAAGCCGCTGGCATGAGTGACGCGTAAGGGAACCATGCCGCCAGCGGCAATGGCAGCCATTGCTTTGTCCAGGTCGGCCGACCGGACCGGCTTGGAGAGATAACCATCGAAGCCGGCATCAAGACAGCGATCCTGGTCGCCTTTCATCGCGTGTGCGGTCAGCGCGATGATGGGTGTGGGCCTGCGTCTGGATTCTGCTCGTTCCAGCGTCCGGATCGCCGCCAGAGCCTCGAAGCCGTCCATCTCCGGCATCTGGATATCCATCAACACCAGGTCGAAGGTCTCTTGCCGGCAGGACTCCACAGCTTTCTTGCCGTTGTCCACCACGGTCACCTCGTGCCCACGCCGCTGGAGCATCATCGAGACGACCTTCTGGTTAACCGGGTTATCCTCAGCCAGCAAGACCCGCAAGGGGTTTTCCCCGGCAGCCACGGTGCCAGTGATACTGGAGCGTTCGCTGGCAAGCAGGGGCGCCGGCGCAGGGCGCTTCCTGGCATTCGCTCCGATCATCGAGATGAGAACTCGACAAAGGTCGGTTTGACGAACGGGCTTGGTCAGGATCGCGTGAATGCCCATGGCCCGCAGCGGATGGTCGATTCGCGGATCTCCCCCGGAAGTGAGGACGATCAGGGCCGTGTCGCCAATCGCCGGGTCATCCCGTATCTGGCGCGCCAGTTCCAGTCCGTCCATCTGGGGCATCATGTAATCGAGCAGGACGGCCGCGAATCGCCTGCCCCTGGCTGCCTCTGTCCTCAGGGCACGCAGGGCCGCCGGACCATTGTCCACCAGGACCGGGGTCATCTTCCAGGAAGTCAGCACTTCCTCGAGAATCCGTCGGTTCGTGGCGTTGTCATCGGCGACCAGAATCGACAGGCCGGCAAGCTGCCCGGTGTTCTCGCCGCCCAGCGGGTCGGGCAGTTCCCGGGCCCGCACCAGGCGGACAGTGAATCGAAACGTGCTGCCGCGGCCGATCTCGCTGTCAACGGTGATCCGGCCTCCCATGAGCCCGATCAGGTGGCTGGAGATTGCCAGACCCAGTCCGGTTCCTCCGTAGCGCCTGGTCGTGGATCCATCGGCCTGCTCGAAGGGCTCAAAAATCACATTGAGCCGATCTGGCGGAATGCCGACTCCCGTGTCGCTCACTGTGAAGACGAGGTTCACCTGGTCGTCGGGTTCAAGGCCGCAGACGCGCTCGACGGTCACGATGACCTCGCCGCGCTCGGTGAACTTGATCGCGTTGCCGACCAGGTTGATCAGCACCTGCCGGAGCCGATTCGCATCGCCGATGACTCCGTCGGCCACATCGGGCGTGATGCGGCAGGCCAGCTCCAGCCCCTTGCCATGGGCACGTTCGGCAAGCGTCCGGATCGTCCCTTCCACCGTTTCGCGGAGTCCGAAAGGGACAGGATCCAGCGCCAGCTTGCCGGCCTCAACCCGGGAGAAGTCGAGGATGTCATTGATGACCGTCAGGAGCGAATCAGCAGAGTGTTTGACGATCTCGAGGTATTCCCGCTGGCGGGAATTGAGCTCGGTATCGAGCACCAGCTCGGTCATGCCGATAACGCCGTTCATCGGGGTGCGAATCTCGTGACTCATGTTGGCGAGGAATTCGCTCTTGGCCCGGTTGGCGGCCTCGGCGACCTGCCGAGCTGCACCCAGGTTGTTGATCAGCCGCAACCGGACGATGCCCAGAGTGACTTCATCGGCGACGGTCTCCAGCGCCGTGACCGCCGCCGTCGACAGTGACCGGCGCCCGCTGATCGCGAGGACACCTTCGAGCGCTGATCCGTGGGCCAGCGGAAAACCCGCGACGGCGACCATGTCCTTATCAGGGCTGGATTCCTGTCTCTTTTCTTTCAGCTCCGGGTCGCCTCCGCCGACGTACCTGGAGCGGGAACTGGCGACGCGGGCAAGGACCATCGCTTCCCGACTCTCGTCGCGGGCTTCAATGGCCCCCGCGCTGGCCTTCAACTCCGCCGCCTGGCTTTCCGGGTCCACCACCCAGACCTGGGCCAGGGCCTGCAGTTTCCGGGAAAGGACCGACATACAGCCATGAAGCATCGCTTCGACCGACTCTTCGCGTGTCAGCACGCCGCCGACCTCGGCCAGCATCTGGGAAAGCCGCGCGCGCTCCTCCAGTTCGGCTTCGTACCATTTTCGCGAACTGAGATCACTCATCACGCCGACCGCGTGCCACTGGCCGGCGAGCCGGAAGGCGGAGACGCTCAGCTCGATGGGAAACTCCTCACCATTCTTGCGGATCGCCGCCAGTTCCATGATTCTCCCGAGCCCGGCTGTCTCGTCCGTCCCCTGGACGATCGGCAGAGCTCTGCGATAGTCGTCGTGAAGCCTTGGGGGAACCAAGCGGTCAAGGAGTGGCTGGTCCAGCACCTCCTCTCGCCGGTATCCGAACGTCCGCTCCGCTGCATCATTCCAGTAGGTGATGCGTCCTCCGTCGTCGGTCACGACGATCGGATGGAGTGCCGCCTGGGTGATGCCTCGAAACTTTTCCTCCGAGGCTCGGATCTGCTCGGCGCTCCGGGCTTCGCGGCGTAACTGCCACCAGAGCAGGGAGATGCCCGCCATGCTGATCGCCACGATGCTGACGGCCAAGCGCTGCTCGCCGGCGACTCCTTCGAGCCCCTCGGAGGCATCCATCTCGACACAAACCATGGTTGCCGCCTTGCCCGTACCTCGGATCGGTGCGAACGCGACGTAGTTCGAGCTGCCGTCCCGACCGGTCGTGGGGCCTTGCACCAAGCTGGTGTTGATCTCGAAGAGCGACAAGACCTCCTCGGGATGGTCGCGCTCGTACTCGCCGCTCGCAGGCTCCTCCTGGGCGTCATCGTCCGAGCTCAGCAAACAGTGAACGTGCGTACCCTGACGCTCCAGGATCGAGAGGCGGCAATGGCCATTGTAAATGGATCTTACGGTGCGGAACTGATCGCGAATTCGAGTCACCTCCGTGGTGGCGGCGCCCGCGGGCTGCTCCTGGAGGTGATGAATCTGCTCCGGGCCGAGCATGATGGCGAGCGATTCCGCCAGGCCCTGAAGATCCCTCCTCAATCGCCGGTTCTCCATGTCTCGCACATGGAAGACAAACAAGAGGCCGCCCAGCAGTGCGGCGACCAGCAAGAAAACCATGCGCAATGCTAATCGCTTGTCCACGGCGCGAGACCGTGGACGGGGCTTTTTCATTCGACCCGCTCCTTGAACGCGAGTTCCCAGCCGGCCGCAAACTCGGCCGGATCCGCAACCCGAACCACGCGTGACTGAGAGAAGGTTAGGACACAAACCTCGGAGCGGAAGTGAAAACACGCACGCCGCATAGCCGGGCAATCCGCCAATTCCGCTTGCACACCCAGGAATTCAGGTTGAGGAATCGACCGGTCTCAGCGATTCCGTGTCAACAGGCGAAGCCTGGACTTGAGAGTCCGGGAGAGACTTTGCAAGGTGAGTCTCTGTGCGGAGAGCGCCGGGTGAATGCAGACAGGTAACCCGGGAGAATCGGGCTGAAATCAATCACCCATGACACTCGCCCCGTTGCTGGCATCAGCACTCAGCGCGGCTCGACGTGTGTGTGATCAAAGCGCTTGATCAACGTGACTTCATTGCCGCGATCGTTGTAACGAAAATCATCCACGAGGCCTCGGGCGAGCATGATTCCGAAACCGCCTTCGCGAAGACCGAGTTCATTACGCAACTCGATGTGGCCGATTGGGTCTTCGTCGCACGCGGCATGTGGCAGGTTCCTGGGATTGAAACCCGGCCCCTGGTCCTTGATGATCAGCGTGACCGACTCAGGGTCGATGCGATAGGTGATCCGCAAGACCAGATCAGCGTTCTTGCGGTGACCCCACTCGATGGCATTTCCTCCCATTTCCAACACGGCCTGTTTCAAGTCCTTGATCTGGCGGTCGGTGAGTGGGGTATGGGCGAACAGGTCGGCGAGCATGTCATGGGCCTGTTCAAGGTAAGTCAGCTCGCTGCGAATATCGAAATTGATCTCTCCGTAGGTACCCCGCTTCAGGTGCTCGTCGTGCCAGAGGAGCGCCTTCTCGATGACGTCGTGGAGCTGATCGGGCGTGAATGGCTTGATCAGGTAACCATTGGCCCCGACCCGCACGCCCGCGGCCCGATGCTGCGCATCCTGGAGCGCGGTCACCATAACAATGGGGATCAGATTGGTCTCTCGATTCCGCTTCAACTGGTCGCAAATGGCAAAGCCGTCGACGTCAGGCAGCATGAGATCGAGCAAGACCAGTTCCGGTTTCTTCACCGAGACGGCAGGCCAGACCTGCGCACCCGAGTAAAGCTGGATCGGTTCGAAGTCGCGAGCCCGAACGAGACTGGCCAGAATATCGTTGGTGTCGCGCTCATCGTCGACGATCAGAACGGTGCGCGGCATGGGGAAAACTCGAAGAAACCACGAAATCTCGCACGTTTCCTGTTGCTTGCCACAATCGACGGCAACCTCTGCGCCATTTTCGCGCGCGCCAGCAAGCGTGACAAGGGTTTGCAATCGACCAGCTCTCCGGTTGGCTCGACGATCCCGACCTTCACGGCCTGCCGAGCCGGTCCCGGGCTTTCGTGCGTACCCGATATGCTGACCACCAGCTCGCTGGCCACTCGCGATTGTTCCGCTATGTTCCGCTTCCCGCGGCGACCGCTTTGCTCTTCCCGTCTCTCATTCGTGGAGACTTCCTTGATCACTCCTCGGGCCGCGCCATGTTCGATCGAGCTGGATGGAGTCCACGTCTCTTGCGAGAGCCTCGACCGACTCGTCAGAATACGATGACTGGTGGTACGACAGCTCTTGACGCCTCACGGCATCGGCGATCGCCACGTCGCCTGTCCGAACCAGCGTCTCACTTTTACTCGATTGACTGGACCGTGAAGACATGAATGTCATCAGGATCATCGACGCGTTTGGCTACATCATCTATGTGGCGCTTGGCTTTCTTGCGGTGTGGGGCGTTTACAATGGAATCTTGCTGTATCGAACCCTCAGCAAGAAAACCCTCCGGGATCCCGAGCAGCTCATCAAGCAGGTGCAGGAGCTTTGCCAGGCCCGCAAGTTCGATGCGGCCGTGAGTGTCTGCCAGAGCTCGATTTACTGGCACAAGGCGCTTGCCCAGCTCATCGCAGTCGCCCTTCGAAACAGCGACAAGGGACTGACGAAAATCAAGCAGTTGCTGGTCACCGAGTTCCATACCGAGGTGATCGCGGGAATGGAAAACCGGCTGGCCTCGATCTCGACAATCGTCAGGATGGGCCCCCTCCTGGGGCTTCTCGGTACGGTCGCGAGCATGATCGCTGCGTTCAACCGGATCGGCGGCGCCGAGCAGGTTAATCCTCGCGCCCTGGCATCTGACATCAGCCTGGCGCTCTGGGCAACGGGCGCGGGCTTGTTGATTGCCAACCCGATGATGCTCATCGGCAACGATGTCCATGCGCGGCTGCGCAAGCTCAGGGATCGCACCGAACGGCAGCTTCAAGACATCCTGGAGATTCTCGAGCCTCTCGAGAGTCCGGGGCCCGCTCCCATTTCCCGCGGCGTCCGTGCCGAGACCGGCACGCCGCGGGCGACGGCATCCCGCTCTTGATCGAGGCGGAATAATCGACGTCCCGACCGTTTGCCAGGATCTCCGAGAGTTCAGCGCACTATCCCCCGTCTCTATCCGCTAGCTCGGTTGATCAACATGCTGCTCCGCCGCGAAGCTTCCGAGGAACGTGACGAGCACATCGACATGACGCCCATGGTCGACGTCGTTTTTCAGCTCATGACGTTCATGCTTTTCTCGGTGCAAATGACCGGCGGCGAAAAGGTCGATGTTCCCCCGGCCCGGCATGGCGTGGGCATCCCGGAGTCGACGGCCACCTTCTTGACCCTCCTGAAGCCCGCGGTCCCCGGTGCGGAGCCACGGCTCCTTCTGGGCCACGGCGAAGGAGACGTGGTCACCCTGGACCAGGCCCGCAAGGCCGTGGCCGGCGGAGTCGGCGCAGGCCGAAACAAGGTAATTCTTCAGGCCGACGGTGATGTCCCCCACGGCGAAGTTATCAAGGTCTCGTCGGCCATGACCGAAGTCGAGGGAGTGACAGTCCATATCGGCGTCCAGGAACCTCAAGGCACAAAATGAAATCCTCCTTCCTCTTGCTCCGTGCAATCAAGCCTTCAATCACTTCAGCTTGACGCCAGGACAGTAAGGGCGGTAACCGTGGCCAACTGGGATATCTTTCACGCCGATCGCCTGGAGCTCGAGCGCGGGCAAAGTGCGCAGGCCATTCGCTCGGCCCTCGCCCGCGGCGACCTCCGCGATGACGACCTCGTCCGTCCGGCGGGAACCACCGTTCCCTGGGCCCGCATCGCCGACATCCCGGAACTGTTGGCCCCGGCGCCGGAACCCGCTCCGGAACCTGGACCGACCGCGCACAGACCATCTGCCGAGGCTCCCCGGCCCGAGGATCGACTGCCGGATTTCGAGGAGGTCCAGCCCAGCCTCGAGCAAGTCATCCCGCCCCCCAAGAAACACCATCCCACCGAGCTGCCCGGATCGTTGACGTCCGATGTCGCATTTCCCGTTCTCGATGAGCCCGAACCGCGCCCGCTGCGCGCTCCGGATACGTCCGTGCCTTCGGCGTCATCGCACGCATGGGATCGTTGACGTCCGATGTCGCATTTCCCGTTCTCGATGAGTCCGAACCGCGCCCGCTGCGCGCTCCGGATACGTCCGTGCCTTCGGCGTCATCGCACGCATGGGTCTGGGCCGATGATGATGATGATGACGAAGACGACGTGGACGAGGACGAGGACGATCTCAGGATCATCGAAGATCAAGGAGATATCGAGATCCTCGCCGATGACGCCCTCGAAGAACACGGCACCGGGTCCACCGGCGCGGCCGAGAAGCAACCGGCAATTCAGCCGGCGGTGCCCGGGCGTTCGAGCCAAGCTCGCTCTCGCCGTGTCGAATCTCACACCGTGGCCGAGCCCCGCGATGGTTGGGAACCGAGCGCAGACGATCTTGACCTGGACGTGATCGAGGGCAGCCGATCCAGCCGTGTGGCTTTGCCGGTCGTGCACTCTCGCGACCGCGACGGGGCCGTTCTTCCCGCCGCGGCCGACGATCAGCCCGAGACCGAGTTCTCGCTGTCGCGATCCGCGACTCAGAAGATCGAGGAGCTGGATCTCGCCCCCATGGTCGACGTCGCCTTTCAACTCGTCCTTTTCTTCATGGTGACCGCCACCACGGTACTGTACAAGACGCTGGAAATACCCAAACCTTCCGGAGAGGCCCCCGCCGGTGCGGTCGCCCAGGGCCGGTCGCGCTCGCTCGATGACCTGAAGGACGATTACATTCTCGTCGAGATCGACGACCGGGGAGCGATGAAGCTCGATCGCCAGCCCATCGAACCGGTGAGAGAGACGCTCGTCGAGAATCTCCGCCGCGCTCGCGAGAAGACCGGCCGCAAGTCGATGCTCCTCTCCGCTGACGCTGCCACCCTTCATCGCAACGCCGTGCTGGCGTACGATGCGGCCATCGAGATCGGCCTGAGCATCGCCATCGCCAAGCCTCAATCACCCCAGGGTCCCGCTCCGACTCTCCGGGGCACCCCGGCCGGAGCCCCCAGGCCAGCCCCCAACCCCTCTGCCGCCCCCGCAGCCCCATTCTGAG
>Ga0208044_1000780_pt1 | contig 20258 bp, 9 predicted proteins | sample Sb_taG_8_FD_187712 | JGI IMG/M metagenome (GOLD analysis project Ga0208044, IMG submission 187712) | Peat soil microbial communities from Weissenstadt, Germany - Sb_50d_c_BC metaG (SPAdes) (version 2) | ecosystem: Environmental > Terrestrial > Soil > Wetlands > Peat | place: Germany: Weissenstadt... | reverse complement strand
TGACCTTGAACAGCTCGCTGTGGTCCTGGGGCTGGGCGGCGGTGGTCAGCAGGGCGAGCGCGTCCTTGCGCGCGGTGACATAGGCGGCCAGATCGAAAGAGAGCCCGGCACCGACGGCGCCGCCGGCACGACCGGCCTTGGTAAAGGATTGGCCTCCCGGTGTTGTGACCTGCACGGCACCCGCGCCGCGGGCGGCCGTGCCGGCTGGGCCACTTACTTTTCGGCCCGCCCCAGCGTAATCGATCGTAGTCCCGCCTGCCGTCGTGCGCGAGCCGCTAGTTACTCCACCGGCCGCCGTGCGCCCGCCGGGACCGACAACGGCGCCGCGGCTCTGGAATCCACTGGCGCTGCCGCCGTATGGCCCAACGACACTACCGCCGCGAGCCCCGCCGGCAACACCGCCGCGCCTTTGACCCAGCAGATCCGAGTCCGTGAGGAAGAGCGCCAGCGTCGTGACCGATGCGAACAAGAGTATTCGCTTGTAGTTCAAGGAAGTGACCTCCGTCTTACTGAAGTTTCTGGATGCCTAACGCTGGAGATACTCGAACTTATTTCGCGCGGGTCACTTTGATTGGCCGAATGTCGGGCTGCTCCTCCCCATCCGCGGTGCGATCAACGGACTGCCAGAGGAAAGAATCTCTATCGATAGGCGTCAAAATGTTCGTGGCCGTCATTTCAGTCCCGTCGGCCTCGACGCCGCTGGCTTCGAGGACCCAGCGCTTGCTTTCCCTCGTCCAGGTCGAGCCGCCGAAGCCTCCGTCGCTTTCAAACAGCCATGAGCGCAAGCCCTCCGCGCGGGGATCTTTCGCAATGACCTGCGTTGCCGAAACCGTGCGCTCCTTTCCCTTGATCGTGAAGCGCGCATGGATAAACTTTTTGTTCTGATCCCACTCATAAGTCGCGAGCACCTCGGCCTCGTCGGTCTTGCTGATCCAGTTGCCGATGAGCCAGTCGATGTCCCCTAAGCTGGCCCCTGCCTCCGACCACTCGCGCAGCAGGGCGATGTGCCACTGCCCGTTCTCGCGGGCGAACAGGATGCTGTAGCGGCTGGATGTCGGTGAAGAGTCCTTGCCCTTTTGGGTTTGCGCGTGTCCTTCTTCGAGGGCAGTGTCCTGTGAAAGAAAGCGGATGGAATCGATGGTCATTTCGACCTTGGCTTGTCGCGCTTCCTTGAAGAATTTCGCGTACGCTTTCTCAATGGAGGCTCTACCGCGCAAAGTATTTCCGGCGTGCCCGACGTACTCCCCTTCCGTGGTCCAGTATTCCGCGACTGCCTTGGCGTCGCCTTTGGTCAGGGCGTCACCGAACGCGCCGGAGACCTTTCGAATCGCTTCCTCATCGGCTTTGCGGGTGGTGTCGCCGGCGTCCGCATTTGCCTTGGCCAGCCCCGAGGTTCTGTCGAGCAAGGTCACGACACTGACTGCCAAAGCGACCACGAGGCCGCCGCAGCACAGGAAACACGCTCTTTTCTTCATGGCATTCTCTTCCATATTCATTGGGTTTGTACACGAAGGAAGCTAAGTTGGTTGCCGCAACTTTCCGGGGCACCCCTGGCGAATGAGCCAACTTTGAGGGGCGCAAAAGATTGGCCAGAATAAAAGCGCGATGCTCCGCGCGGGGCCCTACTCGGCTCGTCTGCCTCGAGGTTGTCCGGCAGTCTCTGCGAATTCCGAACGCCCGCAGGTCAGCCGCAGGCATCTGGTAACCCTCGGATCGATACCAATCGGCATGCCATTCCCGGCGTTGGCGGCCAGGTTGGACAGGCGTTCTGTTAGCGAATCTCTGGCTGGCGTCGTAATCGCTCTGTCAAAAACTCTGTCGCCACCTAGTTTAAAGCTGGAAATGGCAAAGGAAAGGTACTGCTGCCAAGTGCTGTCTCAGACCACCTCCCACTAGGACTCGAAGCACTCGCCGCATCTATAGACAATAGTATACGGCGACGAGGGATGGTCGAACAGCGTGCCGCAAAATGCGAGGCACATGCCCCCGCATCGCGAGAACTCGTCAGCAGTCTGAAGGAGAGTGCTACGCGCCACGACAACCCAGGCGGTCGTCATTAGACTGGGCTTGGCCCTGACCGGGCGTCGAATGTCGCCGCGGTTGCGGGCAGAGCTTGCTCGGCCTTCGGCCCCGGCGCGGCTGGCCCCTTTCCGGTGAACCAACGAATGACTACGTAGAAAACCGGTGTGAAAAACAGGCCGAACAGAGTTACGCCCAACATGCCGCTGAAAACTGCGACTCCCAGGCCGACGCGCATCTCTGCCCCCGCGCCTTTGGCGAACACAAGAGGCACTACACCGAGAATGAACGCTAGCGAGGTCATCAGGATCGGCCGGAGCCGCGTTCGGCAGGCATCGACTGTAGCATCGATCCGCGCTTCTCCCTCGTCTTCGCGCTGCTTGGCAAACTCGACAATCAAGATGGCGTTCTTGGCTGCCAGCCCCACCAGTACCACCAGTCCGATCTGCGTGAAGATGTTGTTGTCCAGCCGGACCATCCAGACTCCCAGGAGTGCCGCCAGCAAGCACATGGGCACGATCAGGATGATCGCCAGAGGCAGCGACCAACTCTCGTACTGAGCGGCGAGCACCATGAAGACGAAGAGGACAGCCAGGGGGAAGACGAGCTTGGTCAGCAAGTCTTTGCCGGCCTCGATTTGCTGAAATGTCAACTCCGTCCACTCGTAGCCCATCCCCACCGGCAGCTCACGCCGCGCGATCTCGTCCATGAGGGCGATGGCCTGCCCTGAACTCGCGCCAGGCGCGGGCGCACCGCTGACCTCGGCTGATGGATAGAGATTATAGTGGTTGACGACAGCGGGGCCCGTGATGTCCTCCACCGTGATCATCGTGCTCAGGGGAACCATTTCGCCCCGAGAGTTGCGGACCTTGAGTTTGCCCACGTCTTCGGCCCGCAGCCGGTAATTGGCGTCCGCCTGAACATTGACCTGCCAGTTGCGGTTGTACAGCGTGATATCGTTGACGTAGGCCGAGCCCAGGTATGCTTGCAGCGTGTCAAATACCGTATCCAAGTCCACGCCCTGGGTCTGTGCCTTGACGCGGTCCACATCGACGTAGATTTGTGGCTGGTCAGCGCTGAACGTGCTGAAAAGCCCGGCGAGACCATGCTGGGCACTGCCCTGGTCGATCACGTTGGCCACTCCTGCTTGCAGCGCCTCCAGCCCTAGCCCGCCGCGATCCTGGACTTGCATCTTGAAGCCGCCGGTGCTGCCAAGGCCGTCCACCGGCGGCGCGCCGAAGAGGCCGACGTGCGCCTCCTGGATTTCCTGGTAGTAGGCCTTTTGCAGCCTGGCCAGCACCGTGTCGGCGCTCAGATCGGCCTTCCCCGCGCGCTCCTCGAATGGCTTGAGGACGACGAACATGCCTCCCGCGTTGGAAATGTTGGTGCTGGTCAGCACCGAGTAGCCCGGGATGCCGAGGACGTGGGCGACGCCCGGGTCGTCACGGGCAATACTGGTCATCCGGGACACAACGGCGTCGGTTCGCTCCAAGCTGGAGGCGTCGGGGAGTTGCGCGTTAACGACGAGATAGCCCTTATCCTGCTGGGGGATGAACCCCGTTGGGACGGCTCTGAACCCGACGGCGGTCAAGGCGAGCAGGCCGCCGTACACAACGAGGATGACGGCGGCAATTCGGAGGACGCTCTGTACCATCCTGCCGTAACCGTTGGACAGGCGGTCGAACACCCGGTTGAATCCATCGAAGAAGCGGAGCAACACGAAGTTGACGAGCGTGCTCAGGAACCAGCCCGCGAGACTGCCCGCCAGGAAGACCCCGAGCCGTACCGCCCACAGGCCAGCCACGTGTCCCGCCATCTGAACCGACTCGGCGCGGTCCGCGCTTGTCGGGGCCAGTCCAAGCGCGTGGGCGGCGATCGGCGCCAGCAGGAAGTAAGCGACGGCGCCGGCGATCAAGGCGACTGCCAGGCGAGGCAAGGCCTCGCGCGTCTCCGCGCCATGGCCCTTGGAATGCGGTTTGATCAGAGTGACGGCCCGGGCGGGGGCCATGGTCATGGCGTTGACCGCAGAAATGATAGTCGAGGCAGCGATTGTAAGGGCGAACTGCTTGAAGAACTGGCCGCTAATGCCAGCGATGAAGGCGGTCGGGATGAAAACGGAGCTGAGCACAAGGGTAATGGCGATCACCGGGCCGGTGATCTCGTCCATGGCTTTGATGGTCGCCTCGCGGGGAGGCAGGCCCTTGCCCATCCAGCGCTCGATGTTCTCGACTACTACGATAGCGTCATCGACCACGATGCCAATGGCCAGTACCAGACCGAAGAGCGATAGGTTGTTGAGCGAGAAGCCCAGGAGCGCCATGACTGCAAAGGTGCCGATCAACGACACGGGGACGTCGATCATCGGCAGCAGCGTTGCACGCCAGTCTTGCAGAAACAGCAGGACTACTACGAATACCAGGATGAACGCTTCGAAGAGTGTTTTGTAGACTTCGTGGATCGATTCGTCGATGAACACGGTTGTGTCGTAGACGATCTTGTCCTCTATCAAGTACTTGTCCGTGCCGTCGCTCTGCTTCTTGCGGGGGAAGTTTCCCCTGAGTGCTTTCATTTGCTCGCGTATGGCCTTGGCGGTGTCCAGCGCGTTGGAGCCGGGCTGCTGGAAAACGGCAATGGTGACCGAGGGCTCGCCGTCCAGGTAGCTGTTGACATCGTAGTTCTTGGCGCCCAGCTCGACCCCTTTCTGGCCTTTCCTGTCATCTGCGATCACGTCCCTGACATAGGTCAAGCTGCCGTTGTTATCGGACTTGACGACGATGTTGCGGAACTGTTCCTCCGACTCAAGGCGGCCCAGCGTGTTGAGCGTGAGCTGAAAATCCTGGCCCATGGGAGCCGGGGGTTGGCCGAGCCGCCCGGCGGCGACCTGCCGGTTCTGCTTTCGGATGGCAGTCGTCACATCACCCGCCGTCATATTACGGGCCGCCAGCTTCAGCGGATCCAGCCAGATGCGCATGCTGTAGTCGCGCGGGCCCAGGAACTGCACGTCCCCGACACCGGGGATGCGGGCCAGTGCGTCTTTGATGTTGATGGTCGCGTAGTTGGAGAGAAACAGCTGGTCATAAACGTACTGGTCCTTGCCCGTCGCTGGGTCTTTCTCTTTGTTCGACACCAAATTGATGCATAAGAGGATGCTGGGGGATTTTTTCTTGGTCGTGACTCCTTGGCGCTTCACTTCCTCAGGTAGTTTGGCCTCCGCAACCGCCACCCGGTTCTGGACCAGCACCTGGGCCTGGTCCAGGTCGGTGCCCAGCTTGAAAGTGACGTCCAGGGCCATCTGGCCATCGTTGGTGCACCGCGACGACATGTAGATCATATTCTCCACGCCGTTGACTTCTTGCTCGATCGGCGTGGCGACAGTGTCGGCTACGACCTTTGCGCTGGCGCCCGGGTAGGCGGCCGTGACGGAGACAGTGGGCGGGGCGATCTCCGGGTATTGGGCAATCGGAAGTTTCACGAGGGCGACCAGGCCCACGATGATGATCACAACGGAGAGGACGGTAGCGAAGACCGGGCGGTCCACGAAGAAGCGAACAAACATGGTGTCTCTGCTCCCTTAGTTTTTAGAGGTTGGCTGAGCGGGATCGACCAGTTGTTTCCCGCCGGGCATCGGGGCTTCTCGCCGCTGAACTTTAATCCCGTCCCGGACTCGCTGGATGCCATTGACGATCACCCAGTCCGTCGGCTCAAGGCCTTCCCTGATTATCTGCATGCTATCGACCAGCCGGTCCAGTGTGACATCGCGCCGCTCGACAACGTCTTGCTCATTGACCACGTACACGAACTTGCGCCCCTGGTCGGTGCCGATCGCCCGCTCGGTGACCATCAGGACCTTGTGGGGATCACTCACGGGGGCTCGAACGCGGGCCCGCATGCCGGCGTCGAGTATCTGATTCGGATTTGGCAGGACGCCACGCACTTGAATGGTTCCTGTGCTTGAATTTACCTTGTTATCTGCGAAGTCGATCACGCCTTGGTGCGGGTAGCCCTGTTCCCCTTCGAGAGCGACGTAGATCGGTATTTTCAGTTCCTTGATCGAGAGTTGCGCGCCGTCGTCGTCCCCCTTGGTCTTGTGGAACTCCTTCCGGTAGCGGAGCAGCGCGCGCTCGTCCACATCGAAATAGACGTACATTGGGTCTACGGAGACAATCGTGGTCAGCAGCGTCTCCCCGCCGCCGGCGTTCACCAGATTGCCCACTGTCACCTGGGTCCGGCTCGCCTTGCCGGCGATCGGAGCATCTACCTTGGTGAAGTCAAGGTCGAGCCTGGCCTGCTCCACGGCTGCCTGGGCTTTGAGCATTTCGGCTTTCGCGACGGCCTGCTTGCCCAGCCATACATCGACCTCTTCCCGGCTGGCCGCCCGCGACTGCAAGAGGGAGGCGGCCCGCTGGTACTCCTTCTTGGCCAATTCCAGGCTGGCCTGGGCGCCGGCAACTTGTGCCTCTGCCGCGTCCAGAGCCGCCTTGTAAGGCCGTGGGTCGATCTCGAAAAGCATGTCGCCAGGATTGACCATTTGCCCATCGTGGAAGTTGACCTTGACCAGATGCCCGCGAACGCGGGCCCGCACCTCGACTGACTCGACGGCAGCAATGCGACCTTCATAGGTGTCGTAGTCAACGACTTCCCGAGCCAGGGGCTGGCTGACGGTGACTGGCGGCGGCGGTGTCTCAGCCACCGGCGGCGTGTTTGGACCACAGCCTAAAACGGCGCAGGCTAGGAACATGAGCAAACTGCTTTGACATAGGAAAAGATGCCGGCGGGCCATGTCGGGGTCTCCTTCATTCATGCGGGACGTAGCGCGGCTAGGTTTTCTGCTCTTGCAACCATTTCGCATAATACTCGCTTTTCAGGGCAATAGTCTCTTCAGCCGTGTTCAGGTAGCGCGCGACCATCAAATCCTCGGAGTTGGCTAACGGCAGCTAAATGGTCGACATGTGTTTTTTGGCCTAGTGGATCAGGTTAGCCCATCGCTTGCTCGCGAACACGCGGGCGTGTAATTTCGGTGCCGCACTTGCTGGAATTGCCAAATCTATCCTTCATCGGAAGTTATTTCGGACGGGCGTCCTCGTAGGATTTTCCGCGCCCCCGGATTTGCGCGGCCAGCTCCTTTTGTCCACTCGCTGTAGCCAGATCGATCGCTTTTTGAGTTGTCTGCCGCGCTTTTTCTATTTGGCCGGTCGCGGCATAAGCGGCTGCCAGCGTCTCCAGGTATCGTGGGACACGATAGTCGCTGGCCTGGCAGATCTCGGTGGCAAGCTCCAGCGCTCGTTGAGCTTGAGGCAGCTTAGCGCCCTTCAGCTTCAGGAGATCGTTGGCCCTCTCGTGGAATTTGTCCGTCCAATCAGGCTGGAACGCGGAAGCCTTCTCGTATTGTTCAGCCGACTTCGAGGGTTCGCCGATCTCGGAGAGCGCTCGAGCAAGGTCGCACCGATAGGTTGGATTCTTGGGGTAGAGACCGACCGCGCGTTCGAAGCTGGCTGCCGCCTCCCGCCAGCGCTGCAGCCGCCCTAAGGCGATGCCGAGCTGATGATGACCATCCGAGTTGTCGGGAGCGAGCCGAGTCCCTTCTGCAAACTGTTGTGCCGCTTCTTCCAGATTGCCCTGGTCCATGAGCGCCTGGCCCAAAAATAAGTACAGGCCCACATTATCCGGTCTCAGGCGGAGCGCTTCGCGAAAATGGTTCGCGGCTTCTTCCACCTGGCCCGCGCTCATGTTTAGACGTCCCAGCAAAACGTGGGCAAAGTCGTTGTCGGGATCGACTTGCAGCGCAATCTGTAAGCGTTGCACAGCCTGTGCTTGTTTGCCTTGCTGAACCAGTCCCAGGGCAAGATTGTACTGAGCGGGGTCGTATCTTGGATTGAGAGCGACGGCAGCCGCGAAATGCTCGACCGCTTTTTCGATCCGGTTTTCGTCAAGCAGGGCGCTCCCAAGATTATTGTGCGCCATGTAATTGTCGGGCGAAACCTTCAGGGCGTGTTCCCAAAGACGAATGTCGTCTTTCCAGTAACCAATCTGGACGCGCGTGATGGCCAAGCAGGCAACGAGCGTGGAGACGGCCAGGGCAGCCAAAGCGACCTTCCGGCCGCGCCAGTCCTTTATTAGATCCGGCACGCCCCAGGCGAGCATGATAAAGATGCCGACAAGCGGAAGATAGGTGTAACGATCCGCATACGCATGATCACCCACCTTAATGAGGCCGATCACAGGTATCAGGGTCACCAGGTACCAGAGCCATCCCATCAAGAGGTACGGCCGGCGCAACCTTTCCCTCCAGGCAAGCACTGTGATTCCGCTCAGCAGGAGTGCCGCACAGGCCACTTGCCAGGCTGGCAGGCCAGCTTCGGGATAGGGATAGAAGGGAGCGAAATCGAGAGGCCAAAGCATCTTGCGCAGATAGACAACGTAGGCCACAGGGACGACTTGAAGGCGCGACAGAAACGAGTAATCCGCAAAGGTCCTCAATGCCCGTCCCTGCCATTGGACGGCCAGCGTGATTACACAAAACACTCCACTTAGTGCTAGAAACGGTATCTTCTCGCGAATGACGATCCATGACTTCTCCGGCGCCCTCCAGGGTTTACCGGCTAAAAAGGCATCCGGGGAGATCCCGCCCAATGAGAACCTGCCGAGAGGCCAGTAGTCCAGTAGCAAGAACACCACAGGTAGCGACACGAGCATGGGCTTGGCCAGCAGCCCAAACGCCATCGCCACGCCCACGGTCAGCGAGCGGTGCCAGCTCGGAGCTTCGACATACCGGAGGTAGGCAAGCAGCGCCAGCATCCAAAACAAGCCGCTAAGCACATCCTTTCTTTCGGCAACCCAAGCCACAGATTCGACATGGAGAGGGTGGAGGGAGAAAAGGGCCGCGACCCAAGCAGCTCTCCACAGGCAGCCGGTCATGCGCTGGAGCACCCAGAACAACACGAAGGTCGAGGCGCAATGGAGAATCAGGTTGGTAAAGTGGAAGAGTGTAGGAAGCCGACGCCCCGTTTTCGGGTCCTTCTTCGAAAGCTGGCTATCAGTCAGCAGTGACAGCATGGTCAAGGGATGCCAGTTGGCAGCGGTAAGCGAAGTGAAAGCCCATGCGATGTTTTCCGTGGTCAGGCCGGCCTGAACGTTAGGATTGTCCGTGACATAGAGGTTGTCGTCCAAGTTCACGAATTGATAATTGACGACAGGAAAGTAGACCACAAGCGTCAGGAGAACGAGAGTTAGTCCAATCAGGAGCGCCGGATTGAACGCAGGCGGTCGTTGACGGGTCTGCGTGCGACTCATGCGCTGAAATCCAGGGACAGCGAAATGCACGGATTCTCTGGCCGCTAATATACCAGATCGAATCGGAGGTATGGTCCATAGTTGTGGGTGGAAAGTTTTTCAGAAGACGTCTTTCTTGATTCTGTCGATGTAGACAATTCCACTGATGACATTTCCCAAAAGCGTTGGTCGCTGTACTAACCCACAGATTTCGCCAAGAAGAGAATTGATACGGAGAGGGACCGCGCGGGGAGCTAGTTTTTCAGTTGCGTAAAATGCGCCATACGAGCTCACAGGCATGGCCTAGCAGCAGACGCTCGGACGACTGGCCTTCTTTCAGCCCTTAGGCTCCAACTGCATGCTGCTGGCCGGTTGCAACCTTGGCACCACAAGGGAGTAGGTTTGCCGTACCCCGCTCTCAGCCCGTACCGCGGACCCAGGCCCCACGATCTTCAATCAGCATCGTCCCAACTCGGAAGCACGCCGTTGCAGGTCAAATAAATACTCCAGATCGCTTGACAGTCGATGATCCCGCATCGTAGCGACACCGCTCGCCGTGGAGTACAACCGCCGCCGTTGAAGCGCTCCCCTGCTTGTCGCCGCATCATTAAGAATTTGGTAATGGTCTACATGGCTGGCTCCGCGATTCCCCTCAAGCCAGCCAGGCGGCCTCTGCTCTAATTCCTGTGACGAAAATCGCCGGAACATGCCCTATTCTCTCTGGTATAGAACTTGCTCCTAGCATCAATCGTCCCCCCTTGACTTTCCTTGCTTCAAAGGAGCGAAAGGTGAGAACTCGACCTGGGTCGCAAGAGAGACCACGGCATTCGATGTACGGGCAATTCGTTATCCAGAAGCACCGAGCCCGCACCCTTCACTATGACTTCCGTCTGGAGAAGGACGGCGTTTTGAAAAGCTGGGCCGTACCCAAAGGGGTGCCAGAGGAGGAGGGGGTGAAACACCTGGCTATTCAGGTGGGAGACCATCCACTGGAATACGCTGATTTCGAAGGAACCATCCCAAAAGGAGAATACGGAGCCGGCACGGTAGAAACCTGGGATCGAGGTACCTATGACCTGCATGAATGGACCAACGACGTGATTGTTTTCACTCTGCACGGCCAGCGCCTTGAGGGGACCTACAACCTCATTCGCTTCCGCCGGAGCGGCGCGAATGCCTGGTTATTACTCAAACACCGACCACGCGACCTTCACGCCTGAGCCGCTGACATCCAACGCGACCGACGGCGCTTCGACTTTCACTTGCCCTTCCGGGCCAGAACTGAGCGGTATCGCACTGGTGTGACCGATTTCGCCCGCCGCCGGGTAGATCAGGTCGCTGACAAACGTGGCGTTTAGACGCCGATAGGGCAGGAAGGAGGAGGCACAGAGTTTGCTCCTTAAGGCGGTTAATCGATATATTGCAGGAGTCTTCCTTTGCGTTCGCAGAACGACCAGCATTCTGAGATCAGCATTCCTCTGGACAACCGGCAAATTGCCGCGCGCCTGGACGAAGCAGCCGAACTGCTTGAGGCCCAGGGGGCCAACCTCTTCCGGGTCCGTGCCTACCGGTCGGCTGCCGCGACCCTGCGCCAGCTGGATCGCCAGGCCCACGAAATCCTGGATGAAGAGGGCGTGGAGGGCCTCACACGCCTACCCGGGATCGGCGAGTCATTGGGTCGCTCCATCGAGCGACTGGCCCGCACAGGCCGGTTAGGGCTCCTACAGCGACTTCGAGGCCATGCCGGGCCCGAGCAGCTGTTCGTTACTCTGCCCGGTATCGGCCTCGAGACAGCCAGCCGCATCCATGAACAACTCGGGATCGAGTCGCTGCAAGAATTGGAAGCTGCTGCGTATGATGGTCGCCTCAGCAGGGTGACCGGCATGGGTGCCAAGCGCATACGCGGAATTCGCGAAGCACTGGCCGGCCGCTTCCAGCGCCGCCCCGCAGTTCCCGCCAGCGCTGCCCTGCGCCCCGCTGCCGAGCCGGCCCCCCTGGCCGACCTCTTGGACATAGACCGAGAGTATCGGGACAGAGCTAAGGCTGGTCGGCTGCCGCGGATCGCTCCACAGCGATTTAACCCCACCGGTGAAGCCTGGCTGCCCGTGCTGCACACAGAGCGTGGCTCCCGCCATTACACTGCTCTGTACTCCAACACCGCTCGAGCTCACGAGTTAGGGATGACCCATGACTGGGTCGTCATTTACCGTGACGACCACGGCGGCCACGGCCAATGGACGGCTATCACCTCCCGCTACGGGCCACTGCGAGGTAGGCGAATTATCCGTGGCCGGGAAGTCGAGTGCGGCGAGTATTACGCTCGTTCGCTCGCACAGAGCCAGGATCACCTTACCAGGCACGCCTAACCCAAAATCCATCGCTTAATGCAGGTCGATTCCATAGACTTCCCAAAGGAATGATCTCAAACCTCGGAGGCACTGCCATGAAACTGCAGAAATGGATGCTCGCTCTCCTTTGCTGTGGCGGAGCTAGCTTGGCGGCGGCGGACGTGAAAACTGCGACCGACAAGGGCGACCCCCGCGCGGCAGCCTTGATGGCGGAGGCCGCGAAAACGCGCTATACCTGGAGCCCGGATGTAACCGCGGTATCGGGCAAGTTCTCTTGCGACATGGATGGAAAGGCCGTTTCCGGAACGTTTCGCTCGACGCTTCACCAACGCGGCGGATTCAAGATCGATGCGACGGGAGACGCCGAGATCCTGAAGGAACTGAAGGATCACATTGGCTCTCTCATCAGCCACCGTACCGCGCCGTCGCCTGGAAAGCAGCAAGCGGCCACTCCTCCAGCTACCATCGTGGTCGAGGATGACGCGCACGGCCCGCTCATCATGATTGTCGGCGATCCCATGAACTCGACGCAGCGAGTCAAGGATGGCAAGATGGTGCAGGTCAACCGCCAGATGGGCGGCAAGCGTTTTACAATCGACGTCACCGAATTCGAAAAATCAGCGGATGGTCGCTATTACCCCTCGGCGTTCACGGTGACCTGGTGGGAGGCCTCTACCGGGAAAAAAGTGGAAAAACAAGCGTATTCCACGCAGGGGTTCCATACGACGAGCGGCCAATTGTTCCCTCAAGCCGAAAAGGTCGTCTCCGAGAAGGACGGCAAGACTTCCACTCTGGCAATTCACTACTCCGATATCAAGTTCGACATGGCCCCGCAGAGCGCCGAACGGAAGTAATTGCGACGCAGGTGCAATGGTGGCGGGTGAACCAAAGGAATGAGCGAACACTGCCATACTCGACATTCCGCCTGTCGAGTAGAGAGACCCGCGGGTGTCGACGCGCCGATTCCGGACGTCCCGTTTGCGGGTCCTTTTTCGAAAGCTGGCTATTAGCCAGCAGGGAAAGCATCGTCAGGGGATGCCAGTTGGCGGCGGTAAGCGAAGTAAAAGCCCAGGGGATGTTTTCCCTGGTCAGGCCGGCCTGAACATTGGGATTGCCCGTGACGTAGAGGTTGTCGTCCAGGTTTACAAATTGATAATTGACGACGGGATAATAGACCACGAGCGTCAAGAGGACGAGAAGTCAGTCCAATGAGGAGTGCCGGATTGAAGGCAGGCGGTCGGCGGCGGATCTGCGTGCGGCTCATGCGCTGAAGCCCAGGGCCAGCGAAATACACAGACTCTCTGGCCGCTAATATACCAGACCGTTTGCAGCGACGCGGAGGCCTTCTTTTTGGAGGCAGCGCGAGCCATATGGGCGTTCACTGAATTGGCTGTGGCGCTAATGCAGACAGCACATAGGTACGATCAACCTGCCCATCCGTTTTAGATCCACCGTCTCTGGCACTCGATTCATAATCCGCGGTGCTTGCGGCTGTCTTCCTTCGATTCCGTGGACCTGGACCACCAGAGTAAGCCCAGTGCTGCCGCCGCCCAGGAAGCTTGCGGTTTGTCGATTCCGGCACCTTCCCAAAATGCAGAGTCGTGCTGCGCGGCCTCTAACAAGCTCATGGGCTCGACCATGGCCCGTGCGACTTGATCCAATACGCGTCTTGTCTCCATGAGATCCGGAACAGTGTCTGCTTCGTCAAGGTTGTACGACAAATTCGGGAAGAGGATACCCGGCGGGATGACTTCCACCTTAATGTTAAATTGCGTGCCGGTAATCGTCGACTTGGAGGTGTCGGTTGCCGTGATCGATTGAGCGCCGGCGGTATTGAGCGTGGCCGTGAACGTATGGCTGCCGTTGTCGACCGCCGTAAATGTGTAGTTCGCGGGCAAGGCGGCCATGCTATCGGAACTCGTGAAATGGACTGTACCGGTGTAGCCGGTCGCTACATTACCGTAGGCATCCATGGCCGTCACCGTAAATGTATGCGCCGTGCCCGCGATGACTAAGCCCGGGAACCCCGACACCACGAACACGGCAGCCGGGGCAGGATTTACAGTGATGTTGGTCTCGCTGCCTGTTATCGAACTCGTCACCGTGTCAGTAGCCGTAATCGACTGAATGCCGGCCGTTTTCAACGTTGTGCTTTCCATGAACTTGTGCACGCCGTTGTCGCTGGCGACAAACGTGTAATTGGCTGGCAACACTGCCTTCGAGTCTGTGCTCGTGAAGTGGATCGTCCCACGATAGCTAGGAGCCGCATTGCCGTACACATCCACCGCCGTGACCGCAACGGTGTGGGTTGCTCCTGCAGTATCAGGCGTGGGGAACACCGTTACGGTGAGGGCGACGGCTACGCCTGCATTAACAGTAATGCCGGAGTCGGTCCCGGTAATGCTGTTGGTTGTCCTGTCTGTCACCGTGATCGATTTCGTTCCAGCCGTCTTCAGCGTTGCGCTGAAACTGTGCACGCCCTGGTCGGCGCTCGTAAACGTGTAATTGGAGGGGAGCACGGCCTTGACATCAGTACTGCTGAACGTCACCGACCCTTGATAGGTTGCGACCAAGTTGCCGTAGGCATCCACCGACTGGACGGTAAAGCCGCCGGTCACCCCCGCCGCCACAGGCGAGGGGAAGCCACTGACGATAAACCCGCTCACTGCCCCGGCAATCACCGTGATGCCTGTTTGGCTTCCCGTGGCACTGGTCATTACGGAATCGGTCACGGTGATCGATTGGGTTCCTGCCGTCTTTAGCGTCAGACCGAACGTATGCACGCCGTTGTCGTTGTTCGTGAACGTGTAGTTGGCAGGCAACAGCGCCTGACCATCGCTGCTGGTGAAGAACACGGTGCCGGCGTACGTCGTCACAGTCTGGCCCGAGGAATTCTCCGCGGTCACGGTAATCGTGCCGGCGGTTCCTGCGGTGATGGATAGCGGGAAGCCAGTGACCACAAATTTCACAACTGCAGATGACGAGTTAATGACCAAGATTCCCGTTTGTGAGCCCGTGATACTGGCTGTCAGCGTGTCCGTGGCCGTCAGCGACTGCGTTCCCAGGGTGTTGAGCGTGGCGCTGAACGTGCCGGCGCCATTGGTGAGCGTCGAGTTCGCCGGCAAAGAGGCCGAGGGATCGCTGCTGCTGAATGCGACCGTGCCCGCGTAGCCAGTGGCCGTGTTGTTGTAGGCATCCTTCGCCGTCACCGTGAAGTTGCTCGGAGTGCCGACCACCACCGTCGATGGGTAGCCACTCACCACGAACGTGCTCGCCGCCGCTGAGTTTACGTTGATCCCCGTTTGGCTGCCTAGGATGCTGGACGACACCGTGTCGGTGGCTGTCACGGACTGTGTGCCGGCAGTTTTCAAGGTCACGCTGAACGTGTGCGCGCCTCTGTCACTGCTCGTGAACGTGTAGTTCGCTGGCAGCGCCGCTTGGCTGTCGCTGCTCGTGAAGTACACCGTGCCGGTGTAACTTGTGACCGTCTGGCCCAAAGAATTCTCGGCGGTGACGGTGATTGTGCCGGCCTGCCCGGCAGTCACGGAGGTCGAGAAGCCAGTCACCAGGAACTCTGTGACAACCGTGGCCGGCAAACTGACCACAATGCCGGTCTGCGAGCCGGTGATGCTGCTGGAGACGGTATCCGTGGCTGTCAGCGACTGCGTGCCCACGGTATTGAACGTGGCGCTGAACGTGCCGACGCCGCTGGTCAACGTCGCATGCCCTGGCAGCACAGCCAGGGAATCACTGCTGGTGAACGCGACGATACCTGTGTAGCCGGTAGCCGTGTTGCCATAAGGATCCTTCGCAGTCACGGTGAAATTGCCGGCGACCCCAGTTACAGCGGGCGACGGGAAGCCGACGACCGTTAGTGTATGAGCCGCGGCAGGATTGACAGTGATGTTGGCCTCGCTGCCCGTGAGTGAACTCGTCACTGTGTCGGTTGCAGTGATCGACTGGAGACCTGCTGTCTTCAGCGTCGTGCTTGCTTGAAACGTGTGTACGCCGTTGTCGCTAGCGACAAACGTATAATTCGCAGGCAGCACTGCCTGCGCGTCCGAACTTGTGAAGTGTATCGTCCCACCATAGCTGGCTGCCGCATTGCCATACGCATCCACCGCCGTGACCGCAACGGTGTGGGTTACTCCCGCGGTATCAGGCGTGGGGAACACCGTTACTGTGAGGGCGACTGCCGCGCCTGCGTTGACAGTAATGCCAGAATCGGTCCCAGTGACGCTGCTCGTTGTCCGGTCCGTCGCCGTGATCGATTTTGTTCCAGCCGTCTTCAGCGTCGCCGTGAAAGTGTGCACTCCCTGGTCGGTGCTCGAGAAGGTATAGTTTGCCGGCAGCGAGGCCTTCACATCAGTGCTCGTAAAGGTGACGGCGTCGCGATAACTCGTGACCGTATTGCCGTAGGCATCCACCGCCTTCACCGTGAAAGTACTTGCCGTGCCCGCCGTCACGGGAGAGGGGAAGCCGCTTACTGCCAATGCGCTGAGCGCCCCCGCATTCACCGTGATCCCCGTTTGACTGCCGGTGATGCTGCTCGTTACCGTGTCCGTCGCTGTGATCGACTCCGTTCCGGCTGTCTTCAGCGTCCCGCTAAACGTGTGGACCCCGCTGTCGCCGGACGTGAACGTGTAGTTGGCAGGTAGCGCCGCCTGGCCGTCGCTGCTCGTGAAGTGCACCGTGCCAACATAGCCCGTCGCCGTGTTGTTGTACGGGTCTTTCGCGGTCACACTGAACATGCCCGAAGTGCCCGCAGTTACCGGCGACGTGAAGCCGGTCACCACAAACGTGCTCGCTGCGGCCGGGTTCACCGTAATGCCCGACTGGCTGCCCGTGATGCTGCCCGTCACCGTATCCGTCACTGTGATCGACTCCGTTCCGGCTGTCTTCAGCGTCCCGCTAAACGTGTGGACCCCGCTGTCGCCGGACGTAAACATGTAGTTGGCAGGTAGCGCCGCCTGGCCGTCGCTGCTCGTGAAGTGCACCGTGCCAACATAGCCCGTCGCCGTGTTGTTGTACGGGTCTCTCGCGGTCACACTGAAAGTGCCCGAAGTGCCCGCAGTTACCGGCGACGCGAAACCGGTCACCACAAACGTGCTCGCTGCGGCCGGGTTCACCGTGATGCCCGACTGGCTGCCCGTGATGCTGCCCGTCACCGTATCCGTCGCTGTGATCGACTCCGTTCCGGCTGTCTTCAGCGTCCCGCTAAACGTGTGGACCCCGTTGTCGCCGGACGTGATCGTGTAGTTGGCAGGTAGCGCCGCCTGGCCGTCGCTGCTCGTGAAGTGCACCGTGCCAACATAACCCGTCGCCGTGTTGTTGTACGGGTCTTTCGCGGTCACACTGAACATGCCCGAAGTGCCCGCAGTTACCGGCGACGTGAAGCCGGTCACCACAAACGTGCTCGCTGCGGCCGGGTTCACCTGCACTGTGGCATTTCCAGTGATGGAGCTGGTTAACGTATCCGTGGCCGTGATCGTTTGACTGCCGGCCGTGACTAGAACGAAACCGTTGGTGAAGGTATGGACGCCGTTGTCGCCCGCCACGAACGTGTAATTGACGGGCACAACCACTCCGGTGCCCGAATCCGTGGTGGTGAAGTGGACAGTTCCCTGATAAGTGGTCACGACATTGTTGTTGACGTCAAGGGCGGTGACGGTGAGCGAGAACGGCCCTCCCGCGGTGGAGCTGGATGTCCCCAGCACTGTGAAATGAGTAGCCACTCCGACCGTCTGAGTCAGCACCGACGAAGTGCTGTCCGCGAAGTTCAAGTCGCCAGCATAGCTGACAGTGATCGAATGGGTCCCCAGCGACAGCGCCGAGGTTGTGAACGTCGCTTGGTTGTAGGCGGTGGACATCGCCTGGCCATCGAATGGGTTGAGCGTCGCCGTCCCCAGCACGGTGCTGCCGTCCATGAAGGTGACCGTGCCAAGTGGCACGAAGGAGGTGCTGGTCGGCGTCACCGTGGCTGTAAAGGTTACGCTGCTGCCGAGGACCGAAGGATTGGACGACGACGTCACGCTTGTCGTGGTGTTGGCAAGGATCGGCTCCACGAACGTCGTCTGGCCCGCCACGTAGTTCGAATCGCCGCTGTAAGAGGCAACGACATGGTAGTGGGCCGCGGGCAAGCCGGTTGCCGTGTAAGAGGCCGCGCCGTTCACGAGCGGCACGGTTCCCAGGATGACGATGGACCCTGGCGTGTTCAAGGGATTGTTGGCGCCGGATGTATAGCTGTAGGTGATGCTGCCGGTGGGCGTCGGGCCGCCCGACGTCGAAGCCAGGGTCGTCGTGAACGTGATCGGGTTACCAACCACGGCGGGATCGGCGGAAGGAACAGTGTTAATGGTGTAGTTCGAATAACCGCCCAGGGCGAAGAGCGTACCGCCGTTATCGGAAAAGACTTCGCCGTTGGGGCTGATGGCCGTCGGCGTGTAGGGCACGCCATAGCCCTTGGTGACCTCAACGGCATTGGTGATCGTATTGGTGCCCAGGTTCCATTGGTAGGTATAGCCGTCTTCGTTGTTGACGAAGATGCTGTCGGTGGCGGGATCCACCGCGGTGCCGTTCGTGCACCATTCGCGGACACCGTCTTGGTAGCCGGAATTGATAGCGTTCTTATCGGGCGACGGGCTCGCCAACGTCATGATCTGCTTCATGACCTGCATGGGCTGTCCGGTGGGTTCGGGGTCGTAGTTGGGGTCCGGCTGGGTGGCGTACGGATCCAAGATTGCGATCTCGTTGACGCCGTTGCCGCCGTCAGTCCCGCCGACGTCGTAATTGTTGTACTTGGAGAGGATCAAGTACGCGGATGTGCCGGTGTAGGAGGGAACCATCGAAGTGGGGATGATCGATGCGGTGTCGTCCCACCCGAAGGCCCCAGGAGCGTATTCCGTTGCCAGGCTTCCGGAGAAATGCAGCAAGGAGCCGCGCGAGCCGTCGTAGTTATAACCAAAGACGCCGAAAAAGACTGAACCGTCCGGAGCCACCATGGGCGAGGCCGAGCTCTGATCGATGAGTCCGGCGCCGTTGCCTGTGGTCTGGACGCCGCTGGACGGGACGCCGCTGCCGGTGGTCGGGTCAAGGAGGTGCACTGAGTACACGGGCGCCAGGGTGGTGCTGTTCAGTCCGACCAGGTAAGAGTTGTGCTCGCCGCCACTGCTGAGTGAATAGCCGCCATCGTCGACACCGATGTACAGCATGGAGCCGTCGTTGCTCAAGGCCGGCGCCGAGCCCAGGGCCGCGGTCCAGTTGCCGTCGTCTGTTGGGGTTTGCCCGTCGGTATCCGCGGCCGCGAAGGCCGACTCGTAAGTTACCGCGCCTGACGCGCTGATTCGGGCGATGCCGCCCTTGGTAATGCCTGAAGGATTGCTGCCGGTCACCTCGTAGCCGAAGTAAACGTTGCCCAGTGTGTCAACCGTCAAGGGTGTATTGATGTAAATCGAGGCGTTATAAGCGGACTCGTTGGCGGTGTAATTAGAGGTCCCGTAAAACGCCACCTGGACGGGAGTCACTACTCCCGTGGCAGTATCGGGATTGCTGATGTAGTCGATCGTGCCGCCGGGACCGGGGAAATAGACCCGGTCGCTGATCGGATCGTAAGCAGCCTGGTCGGGCGGCAGCCAACTGTAACTCGGCTCGATGTAGCTGGTCGAGGCCGAAGTGCTCGTGCTGAGGACCCACATGCCGCCACCGGTGTAGGTTCCGTTGCCCGTGACGTTGTCGAGGGTGAACGAATTCGACGTGACGTTGCTTATCACGAACGTTTTGTTGCTACTGCCGGTGTTCGCGGCAGTGTCGCCGTTCATGTCGCCGATCGTGACGGAGTCACCACTCACGAGGCCATTGGTGTTATTGGTGGTAATGACGATGGTGTTGCCGACGTTGGTGGCGCCGGTGATCGAACCCGTGGGGGCCGTGCTCCACAGTAGCGCCCCGGTGACATCGTTGATGCCCACCTCGAAGAAATTGGTCAAACCCTGGTTGTTAGCGCCCCAGGTCACCTTGATGGGGACGACGACGACGTTGTTGGCGGTAAAGATCGGATCGCCATAATGGATAGCTCCCCACGGGGCCAGATCGAGCGGCACTTCCCAGAGGAGATGGTCAATGGGCTGAGCGGCGACCTGCGCGACGTCGGTGTGCTGGGCGTTGCCCCCGAAGTTGTTCCAGGACGGATTGACCGTCTGGATTAAGGGGTTGGATGTGCTGGCAGCATCGTTGGTGTCGCCGCCATAGCTTACAGTGATCGTATGCTGACCCACAGACAAGACCGACGAGGAGAAGGTCGCGCTGCCTCCGCTCAGAGTGGCCGTGCCCAGGGTGGTGCTGCCGTCCATGAAAGTGACGGTGCCGCCCGGCGTGTTGGAACCCACGAGCGGGCTCACCGTTGCCGTCAACGTCACGGTTTCGCCGTACGCGGACGGGTTGAGAGAAGAGACGACATTCGTGGTGGTCCCGCCGACCGTTTCGTTGAAGATCGCGGAGGTGCCGCCGACGAAGTTCTGGTCGCCGCTGTAGACGGCGAGCATCCCCCCGCCGAGCGCCTCCAGCGCCGGGCGGTTATCGAGCAGGTTGGTCGAGGCGGGAAGACGACGCAATGGCGACCAGCTC
>Ga0208044_1000773_pt1 | contig 20356 bp, 16 predicted proteins | sample Sb_taG_8_FD_187712 | JGI IMG/M metagenome (GOLD analysis project Ga0208044, IMG submission 187712) | Peat soil microbial communities from Weissenstadt, Germany - Sb_50d_c_BC metaG (SPAdes) (version 2) | ecosystem: Environmental > Terrestrial > Soil > Wetlands > Peat | place: Germany... | reverse complement strand
CCGACCCAACTGGCCGCAGCAGCCCGGCCAGCCGTCGCGCCTGCCCCCCGGACCCGGCCCTGTCACACCGGCACGCGCGCCCGCCCGCGGTGTCAACGCCGACCATTTTTCACCCGATGACGACAGCCGCCCGAAGACCCAACACCGCAGACTTTAGGTGTTTCGCCCTTCCTGGGGTTCTGATGGTCTAGTGCTTCGTAAGTGTCCTGTTGTCTGTTTCCTGGTGGTGTGCAGGTATAGGCGGGGCCCGCGTGTCGCGGCGGGAGCGGCGCGCGGTTCCACGGTCCGCGGCCCCGGCGGCCGGGGCGGTTTCCTCCTTCCTGACGGCTGCGGTCCTGGCCGGGGCTAGTAGAAGCCGGGGGCGAACACGGTGACCCGGGGTTTCCCGGTGACGGTGGTCTTGGTGGCGGTGGCGTGCGGGAATTTCGGGCGGGCTTTCTGCGCGCGCCTGGAGTGCCGCTGGCGTCCGGGCAGGTTGAGGGTGTGCAGGGCGGCGCGGGCAGCGGCGTCCGCCGCGGCGGCGATGGCCTGCAAGGATGACGAGGCCGTGACGTGCGTCACGGTGCCGCGGTGCAGGCGGCGCTGCGCGACGACCTCAGCCAGTATCTGACGACGCGGGGAACGGCCGAGCACATCTCGGCGGTCTCCCTGCGGGTGACCTTCCCCGGAAGCGAGCCCAGCATCGACCTGGCCGTCGGGACGACCCTGTACGGCGGCGGGCCGCCGGTATCCACCAGCGCGCTGTGGCAGATCGGCAGCAACACCAAGGCCTTCACCGCGGTGATCCTGCTTCAGCTGGAAGCCGAAGGCAAGCTGTCGATCAGCGACCCGCTCGGGAAATGGCTTCCCCAGTACCCGGCCTGGCGTGACGTCACGATCATGCAGCTGCTGGACATGACCAGCCGCATCCCCGACTACGCCGTCCAGCCCGCCTTCGGGGCCGCGCTCGCGGCCGCGCCGGGAGCCTACTTCTCCGCGGTCCGCCTGGTGTCTTATGTCACCGGCCTCCCGCTCGGGCCGAAGGGATACAGCTACTCCAATACGAACTACATCCTGGCGCAGATGATCATCGAGCGTGTCACGCACGACTCCTATGCGGACCAGCTCACCAGGCGGATCATCATCCCGCTGCGACTGGAAAGCATGTGCTACGCGCCGTATACCTGCCCCGCGGCCGACGCCGCCCGGATGCCGGCCGGGTACTTCTACGAGTCCGGGGCACCATCGCTGCTGGGCACACCCATGCCACCGCTCGCCCTCACCTGGTTGCAGGGCGCCGGGGCCATAGTCACCTCGCTGCAGGACATGACCACCTGGGACCGCGACCTCTACCAGGGCCGCGAACTGCCGCCACGCCAGCAGCGCCAGCTCGAAAGCCTCGTCTCCCAGACAACCGGCCAGCCAATCGCCCGCACCACGCCCGCCGATCCGCTCGGCTACGGGCTCGGGGTGACCCAGCAGTACGCGCCCCAGCCGTTCGGAACGCTGTGGGAATACGAAGGCGAGACCTTCGGCTACCGGGTCCTGCACGTCTACTTCCTCAGCTCCGGCATCATCATCGCGCTGGCCGTCAACAGCGCGACGGACGCAGACAACGACGAACTCGGCGCGCTGGCGGGGACGGTCTACCAGACACTGCAAGAGGCAGGCGCAGTACGCGCGGGCTCAAACGCTGGCTAGCACCGCGCTCATCCCGGCCACCGAGGCGAGCACTTTCTGGGGCAGAAACCTATCTCGGCCGCCAGACAGTCAGCACCGCCCGCGACATCCGGGCCAGGGCTGGGCGTCCAGGCATCTCGAACAGGGCGACCTTGGTCCGGCATGCACCGAACGAGACAAGCATGGAACAGGTCCACAGCGAGCCGATGGCCGGCCGGACAGTGCTGATCACCTGAGGCACTGGAGGCATCGGCAAGGCGACCGCTCTGGGCCTGCCCGCGTTGGGCGCACACCTCTGGCAGGTGCGTAGCTGTACAGCAGCCAGGTACAGCAATCCATGCACGCTAGGGCCGTCATGAGCAGCCAACCACACACGCCCTAGACTGCACCTCTTGATCCCGGGCAGGGTCGCGCCGATAGTTTGCATGCAGGTGGTCCGGCCACGGTGGAGGCCTTTTGGCGCACGGCAGCGCTCAACGTCACTGCGTATCAGCCAGGACCCCGGCACCACCGGGCCTGGAAAATGTAGTTGTCTACTGGATTCCGCCCGCGGTGTCGGGGAGCGCGTTTTCGCGCGTCAGCAAGATGACACTGCTCACCAGGACGAAGATCAGGAACAGCACGAACCCGATGAGGTCGAGAACGAGCCCGAACGAGGCGATGACGCCGCCGAGGCCGAAGCCCTGGAGGAAGAACAAGATCCCGACGAGGATCGAAACCCACCCGAGCCAGCGCGGCAGGACGCCGTGCTCGATCACTAGCACGCCTGCCGCGAAGGCAAAGAGGCTGCCGAACACGTCCCCGACGCTGTCCAGGCCATAGGTCATCAGGTACAGCGTGTAGGACATGCCCTGATCGTGCTGGAACCCGAACGACGCGAGCTTCGCGCCGAGCAAGCCGTTGATACCGATGTCGCTGACGGCATGCAGGGCAATAAAGAGCGCTCCGCCAGCCAGCACGAGAGAGCCAAGGAACCGCGACCGATCCGTGTTCCCGCGCAGCAGGTCATACAGCCTGCCCAGGTAGATCAGGAACATGGCGGCGTAGACGACGGATAGGTATGTGATCACCAACAGCCGCTCGCGGTGGTCGTAAAGCACGTTCGCGATCTTCGCCGCCGAGTCGTTCTGGCTCACGCTGCCGCCGAGCAGCCCGACCACGGTCTCGGCCACCAGCGCGATAACGTAAAGGATGCCCGCTACCCAGGCATACCGCTGCCAGGCGCTGGAGGTCCGCGTCGTTGCCACCCTGCCATCTTCCCTCATCGCCCCCTAGCGCAGTACCCCCGTGCGCCAGGCCCGCAGCGTCCCCATGCAGTCCTCCCGGTATCATCGCAGGACGGTTCCGCCCGCCGGCTCATCGGCCGGCCATGGCTCGCGGCAACAAGATCGTGACGCCAGATCGACCTTGCTGCGCGTTTCAGGGCTGAGTCGATGCGCTCCTCGCCGATCCCTCGCGCCCATATCGGTGGAATGAGTGTGACGCCTCGTCCAAGCCAAGGATCGACTACGGACCGTCAGATCGAAGTTACTTGGTCCATGAGCGGCGATCTAGGCCATGAGCTGCCGAAACGCTGCTCGAGGCGGGTGGCGTCCTGACCACGGGGAACTCACTGGTCCTGACCACGGGAACTCGCTGGTCCTCGAGAACTACCATGCCGCACGCAGCCATGGCCCTTCTGACTACATTTACGACCTGCTCCAGGTAGTCTTCGCAGGTAATTACCCGTTTGCAGTCGACACGCCGACGTAACTCGGGGTTAGAAGCGTTATCCAGTCGAGGGGTTCCCTGCCGACTCGGTGCGGGGTCGGTCGTTGACCGGCCGTGAAGCGGAAACCACCAGATCATCCAGTTCGGCGCGGGTGGATGTCTGCGCGCTGATGGGGTTTCGGTGGCCGGCAGTTCTAGCACGAGGTGGAAGCTGAGGTCGTCAGTGCCGCAGACCGGGTCCAGGAAGGCCTCGTAGGCGCCGATGATGGCGTTTAGCCGCTGCGGGCCGTAGGCGACGTCGGAGCAGTCGGGGGACGGGAAGTCCTCGATGCCGTCCGGATTCCTGCCGGTCATCGCCTGTCCTCAGCGCGGTGGGCCGGGGGAACGCCCGCCAGACACTGCGTCCCGGCGGCCCGCTGCAGCCTGTTCTGCCGCCGCTGGAACTGGTCGGCTACCAGCGCGGTGACCAGGGCGCAGGAGGTGCCGAGCAGGATCCCGGCGGTGGCGTCGGAGAGCCAGTGAGCGCCCAGGTAGGCGCGGGAGAGCCCCATCACGATCGAGAACGCCACCGCGGCCGCGCCCCACAGGGCGCGCCGTCTGCCCGGTGGGACCAGGGCGATGACCGCCGCGACGACGGTGACCGACGCGGCGATCGCATGTCCGGACGGGAACGACGCGCCGCTCGTGGCGACCAGCGACCCGGGCGGCCTGGTCCGGTCGTAGATTCCTTTCAGCGAGCCGATCAGCACCTCCGACAGCACGATGGCGGACGCGAAAGCGGCCAGATGCCACCACCGGCGGCGCAGGGCCAGGAATCCGGCCAGGAGGATCCGCACCGGCAGCGTGACGTACACCAGCCCGAGAACGTTGAAGACCTTGGCGATCGCCGTCAGCGGGGGCGCCCGGCCGGAGATCATCAGCCGCAGCCACGCATCGTCAAGCCGCTGGATGCGGGCCAGCGTGCCGTGGTCGGCGACCAGGGCGAACACCACGGCCGTGAGCGCGAGCACCCCGGCGGTGAGGAGAGCGGCCCGCCGGGGGCGGCCAAGAAGCGCCTCCTCCTGCGGCCGGGCTGTGGCCGGCCGGGTCATCCCGGGCATGCGGCACCTCGCCCGCACAGGGCCAGGCCTTCGGTGCGCCGGACATAGGCGACCAGCTCCGACCGGGGCATGAACGCCACCGCGCTGTCAACAGTGGTGGCCAGGGCCGGGGACGCGCCGGGCGCGAAAGCGAACCGGTAGGTCACGCAGCCGCCAGGGAAGGTGTAGTAGCGAACGCCGGAATACGCAGGGACCAGGCTTAGCGGGCGCTCGAACCGGCGCATGCCGGGCCGGTCGGAGGGGATCTGCTGGGCGCCCGAGGTGTCGCAGGTCGCCGTCAGGGTTACGGTGATGGCTGCTGGTCCGGCGCGGTCGGAGTCCAGCCGCAGGCGGACCTTCCCGCCGGAGATGTCCACGCCGCCAATACTCCAGCCCGACGGGAGCGCGGCGAGGCAGGGCAGCATGGCCGCTGACGGGACTGCCTGGGCGCTGAGGATCATCGAATGGCCGGTGCCGCAGCTGGGGGCGTAGGCGCCCAGATTTTCGGCTGCCGGCAAGAAGGCATTCCCCGTTTCCCACACGGCGGCGGTGATGACGGCGAGCATCGCGGCCGCCAGAGCGACCCGCCGGATGTTCCAGCGTTGCAGCGCGATCGGCGGCCGCTGCGGGGCGAGGGCGCGGAATTCGCCGAGCAGGTCGCGCGGGTGCCGTTTCATGAAGGCGCGCAGCTGGGTCGGGCTGGCGACCCCGCGGGTGGCGGCGAATGCTTCGGCGAGCTCGGCTTCGGTGAAGTACGCCAGCGCCCGCCGGTAGACCCGCTGCGGGCCGGTGCGCACGGCCAGGACGAGCATCATGTTGCCCAGGTCGACCGCCTGCCGCCATGGTGACGGGCGCACCTGGACGAAGGCCACGTCGATCAGCAGCAGCTCCCCGGAGCGGACCATCAGGTTGCCTGGTTTGATGTCGCGGTGGGCGATCCCGGCGTCCCACAGCGTGCGGATCAGCTGCAGTCCCTGGTCGATCACCGTGTCGTCGACGTCGGCTTCGCCGATTTCGACGGCGCCGGTATGGAATTCGGTGACCAGCATGTACTCGCGCTCGGGCGTGATCTCCACGATGCCGTACGGCCGGGCCGTGCGGACCCCGATGTCCTGCAGCAGGCGCAGGGCATAGTCCTCGTACTCGACCAGGCGCCGCACGGTCTGGAAGGGGTGCTCGTCCTCCAGGGAGCCGTACAGGATGGTCCGCCACAGCTTGTACCAGCGGTCGGCGCGGACGTGGCCCTTGGTGTAGAGCTTGGCGAACACGAACTCCTCCGGGCTGCCTTCGACTCGCAGCCGCAACGGCGTGGAGCCGGCGGAGGACTCCAGGCCGACCGGCTTGATCTCGGTCACCGTGAGCCCGAGCTGGTCACGCACGGCCTGGCGGATCGCCTGCCCCCGCCGGCCGGTCACATCCACGTGCGCGGTGCGGCCGCGCCGGTAGGCGACGGGGAACGCCTCGTTCGGGGTGAAGTACCGGAACGCGGTGACCGGGATCGCGACGGCGAGTGCCACACCTAGGAGCAGGTCATCCACGTGATCGACAGCCAGGTACAGGCGAGCCAGACAGAACACGGCGACCACGACGGCCACCGCAGCCTTAGTGTAGGTGCGGGGGCGGCCCGGCACGGCCAGGCAGTAGACGGCGCCCATCAAGAAGATCGTCAGGACCGCCGCCGGGGGGGACACCCCGGAGTACCCGCCCCAGCTGCCGATGATCGTTACGCCGTACGGGCGTGGCCTGGACAGCCCGAAGTAGATCGATGTCCCGGCAATCTCCAGGAACAACACACTTCCCAGGAACACCAGCAAGTGCCGCCAGCGGCGGAACGCCATCGTCAGGGCGACCACCGACAGGCCGAGCGCGGTGGCCCCCCAGCCGGAGCCCGCCCCGTTGATCCCGTTGGCCACATCGGTCAGCCACGGCGTCCGTATTCCGGCCAGGAGACGCAGCACCCACGTGCTTGCCCGGTCATCGATCCGGAGCCACGGCGTGTGCTGGGACGCCAGGAACGCGCCGGCGAGCGCCACGGCCCCAAGGATCAGCCACGCTGTTGTGCTGATGGTGATAGGGTGCGGCAGCGGCGGCGGCGCACCGGTCGGGCGGCGCGTACGACGGTCCTTATGGACGGCCGGGCCCGGCGGCAAGCTGGCCGGGCCGTTCCCGGCGGCCACGCGCCCGATGTCGTCACCCAACGTGCGTCACCCCCGCCGAGATCAGCCCATGTGCGCGCAGCCAGCTGCCGGCCACCGCCATGAGCACCGTGCGCGATTTCAGCCCGAGCAGGCAGTAGACCTCCTCCGGGCATTCGGGCGGGCCGCCGAACGCCAGCCGCGGCGCCACCCGGGCCAGGTCGGCGACCGAGCGCAGGTCATAGCGGGCCGCGGTCGCGGCGGTGACCACGATGACGTTGGCGTCCTGCGCGGCGGACGGGCGCCGCGCCACCAGCCCCCGGCCAGCCACCCACCCGGCCAGCGCCCTGCCGGTCGCCGTAACATCGGAGGTCGCGGGCTGCCGTCCCAGGCTGACGAACTCCAGCGCCGACCCGGAGTACTCCGGCACCACCTGGACAAGTCCGCTCATCAGCGCCGGGTCCACCAGCTCGCGAGGGCCCAGGTCCGGCAGGACGCGGACGGGGAAGCCCTGCGCCGTGAGCGCGCCGGCGTAGATGTCGGCGAGGAGCACGCTCTCCGGGAAGTCGAATGACCCGACGGTAACGGCGCCATGCTGGGCGGCCCCGTCAGCATGGTCAGCCGCCGCGCTGCCGCAGGCGCAGGCGCAGCACACGATAGCCAGCGCCAGACAGGCTACGTACGCCACCGTCCGTCGTTCCGGCTCTGCTCTCATCACGTTCCGTGCGGGTCGAGAAGAAAAGGTTGCTCCGCACGTGCCCGGAGCCTGGGACCCGCTTCTGCGGGCGGGGCACCGCCTGAGAGGCGGCGGCGACCGGCGGGCACGACCGGCACCCGCGCTGGTGCGCGCTGGGCCGGCCGCGGGCCGGCGGTCACACGTATCCCCGGTGCTGCAGGGACCGCCAGCACAGCCAGCCGGGTAGTACCGGCAACCAGTAGGTGGCCAGCCGGTACAGCAGCACGGCCGAGACCGCGGGCCCGGGCTGCATGCCGACGCCGGTCAGCCCGGCGACCAGCGCCGCCTCGATCGCGCCGAGGCCGCCGGGCGTGGGGGCTGCCGCCGCCAGCGCCGCGGCGGCCAGGTACACCGCGCCGAGCACGATCAGGCCAGGGCCCCCGCCGAACGCCTGGACCGAGGCGGCCAGCCCGGCGATGTAGGCCAGGGTGATCAGGGCCGAGCCGCCGAACAGCAGGCCCAGCTTGACCGGGCTGGCGGCGGCCTGGCGCAGGCTGCCGGCCGCGGAGCGGACGCCGGGGATCAGCTGCTTGCGGGTCCAGCGGCGGCCGGGGCGTGTCGCCAGGACTACTCCGATGACCGCGATGATCACCGCCAGGATGAGCAGGATCTTGCTGGCCGACGGCAGCTTGAACGCTTTGGTGAGGTCGTGGCCGGCCAGCGCGAAGAAAACCACGATCAGCACGACGTGCATGATGGCGCCCGCGAGGGCGTTCACGCCGACCGCTGCGACGCTGGCCGGGGTGCTGGTGCCGCTCTTTTGCAGGAACCGGGCGTTCAGCGCCATCCCGCCGACGTTGGCCGGCGAGACCCGGTTGATGAACGATGAGGCGCCCTGCGTCAGCACGGCCGGGCCGAACGGGACATGGCCGGGCACCGAGCCGATCAGCGCCATCGCGCTGGCCACGTAGGTCAGCGCGGACAGGCAGATGATCACCGGCAGCCAGGCCCAGTTGACGTGCTGCAGCGCGTGCCAGCTGCTGCTCACATCGGCGATCTGGGGAAGCAGGAAGTAAAAGGCGCCGGCCAGCGCGGCAATCGCCAGCAGGGTGCGCGGCCGCACCCGCTGCAGCCGGACGAGGTCCTTGTCAGCGTCGTCGCCGGAGGCCGCGATCGCGGCCGTGCGCGTGTTCTTCAGCAGCCCGTCCTGGCCCTTGATCGCGCGCCGGGTGCCGGCCGACAGGGCGAGCGGCTGCAGCAGCGGCACGGCGGTGGCGACGCCGCTGGCGCCGATCGCGGCCGCGGCGGTGGCGACGGCACGGTCCGGGCCGATCCGGCCGGCCAGCGAGGTGAGCAGCTCGGCCACGTCGATCGCTCTCTGGCGGCTGGTCGCGGCGAGCTCGGCGAAGCTGAAGTCGACCAGCCGGGGGCACCCGTCCTGGCCGATCATGATGTTGCTGCCGTGCAGCGACCGGTGCGCGATCCTGGCCTGATGGAGCCGGCCGACCTCGCGCCATAGGGTCCGGGCGAGCTGATCGGTGATCCGGTCGGCCGGGACCTCGTCCAGGGACGTGCCCGCAACCAGGTCCATGGTCAGCAGCACTGACCCGTCTTCCGCCTTGATGACCTGGCCGACGTGCGGCACCGCGACCCCGGCCCGCTCGGCCATCACGCCCAGCAGCGCTTCATGCTCGACGGCCTTGAACAGCGAGGCCGCGGGCCCGGTGTCGCCGACGCCGCGCAGCCGGATGCCGCGCCAGGCCCGGTACAGCAGGTCGGCGTCCCGCTGATCGGAGCCGAAAACCTTCACGAACAGGCCGTTCCCGTCGCCGGTGGTCGCCTGGAACGGCCGCGATCCCTTCGCAGCGCGCAGCGGCCCGGTCACCTGGCTGACCGGCACCCCGCCCGCACGCAGCGCCGCTGCCACCCCGGCGGGACCCATCCGCCGGTCCGGCACGCCGAACGCCACCAGCAGCCCGGCCCCCACGGTCACCCCGGCCGCCAGCGCCAGCACCAGCTGCAGCGGCAGCAGCCCGCCGGTGACCAGCCGGGCCGCGCCGATCAGCAGCAGCGTGGTCCAGGCCGCCCGGCGCCACGGCCGGCTCAGCCACGGCGCCGCGGCCACCGCGACCGCCGCCAGTCCCGCCAGCACGGCCGGATCGGGGAAGCCGGCGCCGGCCAGCCAGGAACCCTGGCGCAGCCCTGCGGGCGCGGGGCCGCCGGGCCCGGCCAGGTAGGTGATTGCGGCCATCAGGGCCGCCGCGGCCGCGAACCCGCCCGCCACGGTGGCCAGCACCCGGAACCGGCGGTACCGGAGCGCGGCGGCCAGCAGCACCAGGGCCGCCGCCGCGATCATCACCTGGACCAGGCCGGTCAGTACCTGCCCGGCCTCGGTCGCGGGCCCGACCCCGGTGACCGCTGCCGCCGGACGGAGCAGGGCAGGCAGCAGCATAGCGATCACGACCGCCATGGCCAGCACCAAGGCCGCCGCGATCAGCCGGATCACATCGCCCGGGTGCCGGTACCGCGTCGGCGCCAGGACACGGCCCCGCGGAGGCGTCTTCGGCCCGCCGGCGGCCAGCAGTATCGCAGGCGAATCCGTCATGGGCAGTACCCCCAGGCCGTGGCCCCCAGGCCGGGCAGCACTGCGGCTCGGCGCCCTGCCCTAGGCACGGCCCTTGACCGATTCCAGGAAGCGCAGGACTGCGCCGCTGGTGATGTCGGGCCGCTGCGACTGCGGGTAATGCCCGGCCTCGGACAGCATGACGACTTGCGCGCGCAGGGCGCGGGCGATCCAGTCGCCCTCCGCCCGCGGGTCACGAAAGTCGGGATCCTGCTCGCCATCACGACCAGGGCGGGCGCCGTGACATCGGCCAGCCGCGCCTCCGCCGGGTCGTGGCTAGTGCGCGTGGTGGCCGGGAACGCCTTCGCGTATCCCGGCCGGCGAAGGCTCGCCACGACCTGGTCGCGGTACTCGCCGAAATCCGCTGGCCGCCGGCCGGGTGTCAGGTGTGCCGTCGCCGCGGCGGCGAGGTTGGGATAGACCAGGACGTTGGTGATGGCTCCGCAGAATGCGCCGAGTCCCCCGATCAGCGCGGCGACGGTGGCCAGGGCCGAGCCGCGGTTCCTGACCAGCGCGGCGATTGCCGCATATGAGACGGCCAGGCCGCCGAGCCCGAGAAGGGCCAGCGAGCCCGCGACGTAGAGCTGAGCCGGATGCCTGGCCGCGATGGGCAGCACCTTGAGGGCGGTGGCCGTGGTCGATATCACCTGATCGGTGCCCTTGGGGCTTAGCGCCTCGGCGCTTATATAGAGCACGGCGGTGACAGGGAGGAAAATTGCTAGCACCCGCTGTCGTGTCCGTGCCGCGTTATCCATTGACTTCTCCAGTCAGCTCGGCGGCCGATCGCCTCGGCGAGTTGATGCTACGCAGGGGCGCTCAACCGGGAGCGTATTTTGCGCAAGGCTATTCGTGGTGGGCGCGGGCGAGAAATTGCCCACCGTGCAAGTGCACCTCCTGATCCTAGGAGCGGCCGGAACGGCTGCTGACGGCCATATAACTCAGGTTTGCCCGCATCAATCAGGGTTCGAAATCGTATCGGGTCCTCCTGCTTTCTCCGGTATCTCGCGAACGGCCGGCCGCCCCGGCGAAGGGACCACATACCAGCCCGGGCACCCGATGCCGAACCGGAATGTTCCCCGGTGTACCGCACTCGAGACTGGAGCGCCGGGGCCTGCCACCTTCGGGTTCCCAGCACCAGAACGGGTGCCTGCATGTCGTCGAATGCAATGGTCACGGCATTTCGCCGCTAGCTGAGGAGGCGTCGAGCCCGTACGGGGCGACAGACCGCGGGCGGTCGTCCTGCCCGAACCAGGCGTCTCATGGGTCAATCCGCTACGCCAGCGCTACCAGGGTCCGGAGCAACGCTCCCGGACGCTGCTCAAACTGCCTTGAGCAGAGACCAACACGGCTACGGGAATATCCGTCGTGTCACCCTCACGCTACGTCAGGCCATACCGCACTTCAATAGACGCTGACTTATTTCGAAGTGTCCATGGGCACTCAGGGATTCGTCAAGGTCGGTGTGGCGGCGTGTGACTAGAAGCGTCGGTTCCTCGCAGGAGTCCAGGGAGCCTGGGGGCTTTTCTTTGGTTACTTCGCGGTGAAGTTACTCGGCTGGCGGGGCAGCGCGCGACACAGGGTCCTGTGGTGCGGATGTGCTTGAAGTGAGGGCGCGGCCCGTGGTGATGATTCGGGTGCCAACCCTGACAGACCAGCACCGACAGGACCACGCCCGTGTCCTCATCATGGCTTGCCGGCTGCATCCGCCGCCTGCCTGCCGGCGACGGGCACCGGATCCCGTGTCCCTGCGGGAGTCGCTGGAGGGTCTCCTGACCGATCCGCGGAAGCCGCGGGGGGAAGCGGCATCCGCTGCCGTCGCCGGTATCGGTGATGGTCGCGGGCGTGGCGTCCGGGCACGGCGGGGCGCAGGCGGTCGCACAGACGGCGAGCTGGGACCAGGACGTGCTGGCCGGGCACGGCTGCCGCATCAGCCCGCGGACCGGGCTGCGCGTCCCGCCGTCGGCCTGGATGCTGGACCGGCTCCCGAGGCTGCTAGACGCCGATGAGTTCGAGGCGGCGCCGTCCGCGTGCCTGGCGCAGGCCGCGCTCGATCCCGCGATCCCGGCCGCGTACTCCTGCCCGCCCCCGAAGACACCGGCTTCGAGAACGCGCAGCAGGCCATCCTCATCGAGCGCTACACCACGGGGAATTACTGTGTCCGAGACTCAACGGTTACGTACATGCCCGTCATCAGCGGCGAGCTTGTCCTGGGCACACCGTTGTGAGCGGACTGGCCGGCCTGCGGCCGGCCCGGCGCGGCCGGGCCCGTGGTGGGCCCGGCCGTGAGCGTCCATCGCCAACGGCGCCGGGCTAGCCGCTGCCTTACGCGGCGAGGCTGAAGGGCGGGTAGCGGTCGGTGAGGAAACCGACGTAGGCCTCGACCCGCAGCGTGTAGCGGTAGGCGCTGACCAGGAAGCCCCGGATGCCCTCGGGGTACTCCCCGGTGAACAGCACGGCGAAGAAGCCGGCGATGATGGCCGCGCACGCCGCGATGGCCAGGCCGGCCAGCACGAAGTACTGGGGGATGGCCAGGAACCACTTGTACAGCGGCTGCCACCGTTCGAGGTGCTCGGGATAGGTCAGGCGCAGCGAGGTGTGGGGTTCGGCGCCGTCGTCCTCGGAGGACAGGTCGAAGTCGAACGGGGGGTAGTCCTCGTGCATGAAGAAGGCGTAGCTCATGGCCCGCCACTCATAGCGGTAGGTCATGACGATGGCGTCGAACAGCGGCCGCGGTATCTGCTCGGTGAACAGCACGGTGAAGAAGCTGATCAGGGTCAGGGCCTGCCGCACGAAGCGCAGGGCATAGGCGATCATCAGGTGCGGGACGGCCAGCAGCCACTGCACCAGGGGCCGCCACCGGGTGATGTGGCGGTCGGCGTGCAGCTCCAGCTGGAGGGGATACGGGACGGGCATGGACACGGTGGCTCCGTGGTTCGGGCCGCTTCGGGAACGGAACGGCGGGTCGGCGCGGGCTCTGATGCCCTGCAGCATCCGGCGCTCCATGGCGAGCCCGGCAGGCCCGGGCGTTGCTGTCGCCATGTTCTCGACGGTGTCATTGGCTTACGTCGTAAGTTAAGAGTAAGCTTACAATGTAAGTTTCGTCAAGCCCGACCGCGACTGGAGCGAATGCAGATGGCGTCACCGGCCAAGCCCGCCAGACAGCCCCGGACCCCGCTGAACCGGGACCGGGTGCTGCGCGCCGCCGTCGCCCTCGCCGACGAGAACGGCATCGGGTCGCTGTCCATGCGCAAGCTCGGCCAGGCCGTCGGGGTCGAGGCGATGTCGCTGTACAACCACGTGGCCAGCCGGGGGGACCTCTTCGACGGCATGATCGACCTGGTGTTCGGCGAGATCGGCCTGCCCTCCGGCGGAGCCGGCTGGAAGACAGCCATGCGCCAGCGGGCGCTCTCCGCCCGCCAGGCCCTGTCGCGCCACCCCTGGGCCATCGGCCTGATGGAATCGCGGAGCACCCCCGGCCCCGCGACGCTGCGGCACCATGACGCCATTCTCGGCAGCCTCCGGCAAGCCGGTTTCCCGGTCGCGCTGGCCGCGCACGCGTTCTCCGTCCTGGACAGCTACATCTACGGCTTCGCGCTGCAGGAGGCGAGCCTGCCGTTCGAGGCCGGGGAGAAGACAGCCGACCTGGCGCGGATGATCATGGCGCGGTTCACTCCCGGCCAGTACCCCCACCTCACCGAGCTGACCGTCGAGCACGTCCTGCAGCCCGGCTACGACTACGGCAATGAGTTTGAATTCGGGCTCGACCTGATCCTCGACGGCCTCGAGCGGGCCCGCGACACGGCCCAGCCGGTACCGGCATCGACGCGACGCTTAACGAACAGGTAGCCGGCATCCTTGCTCGATCCATTTAGTAGCCCGGAGATCTTGCGATCAATCCGGATTACATGGTCGAGTTGGACACGTGCCTTATCTGGGACCCGTTCAGAACACCGGCCACGCCGCACCGCTGAAGATCCGACCACGCTACTGCGCCGGTCAGCCCATGCCATGGCCCGCCGATGATGTGGACCTTCGAACCAACCGCTTCGCTTGATGGACGCTCCTCGGATGCAGCGCCTCAGGCAAGATGAAAGAACAGCAGCACACCGATGACGATCGTGGCGGCAGCACCGATAAGAGTCAGGATGAGCAGAATCTTCGAAGCGGCTCTGGTGTACGCGAATGTCAGCCCGCCAGAAATCACCAGCACGGACCCCATCAAAGTGTCATGCCAGTCCATCGCCATCGCGTCGCCCCTTTCCTGCTCGCAAGCCGTGCGTCGTTGACCGACAGCGAGCACGGAAAAGGTCAGATGCCGCCATATGTCACCCTCGGCTTAGCTGCACGCAAAGCGCTACCGGGGTCCAGAGCAGCCGAAAAGGATATCGATTCATCCACACGCGGGATGGACGGGTACACCTTTCTGCTTTTACACTACGCCCAATCCGCCGCAGAGACAAGGACGCCTGGTGGTTCTGCCGCCGGGAATCCGGTCGCCGGATTCTCATGCCTAACGGTACGGGCAGCCCTCGGTACGGCGGAAGCGTCAGTGCGACGAGAACAGCCGCAACGAGCACCTCGCACGTGTCAGGCTCAGTTCCTCGTCATGCGGCTCGCGCCCGATGCTGCTCCCCGGCATTAATGCGAGACCCTCGCGGCTCGCCCTGCCTGGCCCACCTTGGCCCCATCACCATTCCAGTCCAGGACCCAAAATGAGGCCAAAAATGTTAGAAGAATCCCCTTGGCAAGGCAAAGGAGCATCGCTCGGCACGCCGCCGATACGAGCGGCAGGGATGAATTGACGATCGTCGCAACCGTTAGCGACATATAGGTTGGCGCAGTTCTCTAATGTGTGCTGTTCGTCCTGCGACAACACCAGCGGCGCCAGCACGGGATCTCCCATCCTCCCAGCACACTGCACTCCGGCCGCCCTGTCATCATCGAACCAGTCAGCTGAAGCTAAAGGCGACTCAAGTGGTGATAGGGAACTCAAGACCGGGACACTAGACGTCAGCGAGCACCGAACCCTGCCAGCACCCGGCACTACCATCAGCGGCACCCTCCACCTCACCGCCGCCATCGACGTGCCGTCATGACCACGGACATGGTGGTGGCCCCCCTACGCTGAGTGCGGATCACCTGCTGCGCGTATCGACGGAACGTTGTCGCGCAGCGCCAAGTCGAACGCGACGTTGGCCAGCGCGCCGTTCCCGGAGCTGCCAGGTTGCGAAGGCGAGGAGTCGTCAGACACAGGTAATGGCGCGAGGCGATGTAGGGACGGCAGAATGGACGGGTGTATTCCGCCGACTTCTTTGAGGATCGGTGGCGCCGCTACCTGCACCCGTCGCTCAGCAGGGGCTGCTGGCCGGCGGCGGGGGTTCGGGTCGTCTCGGTCGTAGCTCGCCGGGAAGGGGGGTGTCCCGTGCAGGCCAGACTGGTCGATGTGCCCGGGGCGGAGCGCCAGGCGCTGGCCCCAGAGGCCGCGTGGCACACGCTTAGCGCCGAGGAGGTGCTGCGAGCCGAGGAGGCAGACCCGCGGCACGGCCTGAGCTCGGCGGAGGCGGCGTCGCGGGCCGGCCGGTTCGGCCCCAACACGCTCGCCGCAGGCAGGGCAGAGCCTCGCTGGCGCGCGTTCATCCGCCAGTACTCCGACCCCATGCAGATCGTCTTGCTAGTGGTCGGCCTCCTCAGCCTCTTCCCCCTCAGGCAGCTGGGAACCGGCCTTCTGCTGATTCTGCTGACACTGGCTAACGCGGTTCTCGGCCTGCAGCAGGAGGGCGGGGCTGAGAGCGCGGTCGCCGTGCTCCAGCGGAGGTTGATCGTGACCGCCCGGGTGCGGCGCGATGGCCAGGAGGCGGAGATCCCCGCTGCACAGCTGGTCCCCGGCGATGTCGTCTCGATCGAGGCGGGTGACGTCGTTCCGGCTGACGGCAGGCTGCTCCGGGTGGCCACGCTGGAGGTCGCCGAGTCCGAGCTGACCGGGGAGAGCCTGCCGGTCTCGAAGGGCACGGCCCCGGTCGGGGAAGCCGGCATGCCGCTGGGCGACCGGACCGACATGGTGTACATGAACACCTCTGTCACCCGCGGGACGGCCGAGTTCGTGGTCACCGCGACCGGGATGGCGACCGAAGTCGGCCACATCTCGGGAATGCTCCAGGCGCAGCCGACGGTCAAGACCCCGCTCACCCGCCAGCTCGACCGGCTCTCAAAGCAGCTCCTGCTGGTCGCGGGCGTCGCGCTGATCGCGTCGATGGCCGTGAACCTGTCTCGCGGCTATACCTTCAACGCGGTGTTGCCCGCCGCGGTCGCCTTCGCCATCGCGGCGGTCCCGGTGCAGTTGCCCATGGTGGTGACGACGATCCTGGCGTGGGGCACCCGGGCTCTGGTCAAGGTCGGCGCCATCATGAAGCAGCTCGCTTCGACCGAGACCCTGGGGTCTACGTCCGCGATCAACACGGACAAGACCGGGACGCTCACGCTGAACCAGATGACCGCGGTCCAGATGGTCATCGCCGGGCACCGCTATGCGGTCGAGGGAAAGGGCTACTCGACCCACGGGCGCATCAACCGCGTCGCCGGACAGGCGGAGATCCCGCTGGACCAGTTCCTGATGCCGATGGTCCTGGCCTCCGACGCGGTGCTCAGCGACGGCGAGCTGATCGGCGACCCGACCGAGGGAGCCCTGGTCGTGCTGGCCGCGAAAGGCGGCATCGACGCCGTCTTGACCAGGCAGGTACACCCGAGAATCGCCGAGCTCCCCTTCGACGCCGAGTACAAGCTCATGGCGACGTTCCACAAGATGACCGGTGAATCGGGGAAGGCGGTGATCCGCTGCTTCGTGAAGGGGGCGCCCGATCAGCTCCTGGCCCGGGCCGCCACGGTGCTGGATCCGGACGCCGGCCCGGTTCTGCTCGACGGCCGTCTCCGCGAGCGGTACCTGGCCGATAACCACCGGTTCGCGGAAGAGGGCCTGCGGGTCATCGCCACCGCACGCAGGGATTTCGACCCGGCGGCCGTCGATCCGGGGGCTGACCTGCTCCCGCTCGTGACCGATCTGGAACTGCTGGCTCTCGTCGGAATCGTCGACCCGCCGCGGCCTGGTGCCAAGGCAGCGGTCGGGCAGGCGAAGTCCGCCGGGATCGAGGTCCGCATGATCACCGGTGATCACGCGGTTACCGCGGCCGCAATCGCCCGCCAGCTTGGCATCGATGGCAAGGTCATCAGCGGGGCGGAGTTCGGCGCGATGACCGATGACGAGGCGATGGAGGCGATCGCCGATGTCGGCGTGATCGCCCGCGTCACTCCAGAGCACAAGGTCCGCCTGGTGGACCTGCTCAAGCGCGAAGGCCAGATCGTCGCCATGACCGGCGACGGCGTCAACGACGCGCCCGCGCTGAAGAGGGCCGACATCGGGATCGCGATGGGCACCGGGACCGAGGTGGCCAAGCAAGCCGCGGTGATGGTGCTGACCGACGACAACTTCTCCACGATCACCAAAGCGGTGGAAATCGGCCGCGGGCTGTATGACAACCTGGTCCGGTACATCCGGTTCGAGATGGGATGCATGTTCGGCTTCATCATCACCTTCCTTGGCGCCGGCATCTTCGACATCGCCCACGGCGAGCCGCTCCTTCCGCTGCAGGTCTTGTGGGTGGCCTTCACCACCGTCACGATCCAGTCCATCGGGCTCGGGTACAGCAGGCTTGTCGCAGGGCTGATGGAACGCCGGCCCCGGCCACCCAGCCAGCCGATCCTGACCGGAGGGGTCCTCGCCTGGCTCGTCTCGGTCGGGCTGGTGATGGCGATCGGCACGCTGAGCGTGGTCAGCTGGGCGGAACAGGCGCACACGCTCGCCATCGCGCGAACCATGGGCGTGGTCGTGTTCTCAATGTTTAACCTGTTCTTCTCGCTCGAGTCGAGGGACCGGCGGGACTCGGTGTTCTCCCTCAGCACGTTCGCCGACCGGACGTGCATCGTGACGACCGGGGCCTCCCTTTTCCTGCTCGTCATGGCAACCGTCCTGGCGCCGTGCCAGGCGATCCTGAAGACCACCGCGCTCGATGTAGATCAGTGGCTCCTCTGCGCAGCCGTGGCACTGTCGATCATCGCGGTCACCGAGATCCGCAAGGCGTTCCTGCGGCAGACCGTCGGTCCGGTCAGGTTACGACGATCACCGCGACGCCGACTGCGTCATGGGTGCCGCGTGCCCGCCCGTCCCGGGTCGCGAGGGCTGCCCCGTGCTCCTTGGCGGCCAGCGCCACCAGCGCGTCATAAACGGCGCCGCCCGCGATGCCCAGGCGGCTCAGCGTGTCCGGCTTACGGGTGCGCGAGCTGCTCAGCACAAGCGGGGACGGGCGGGTATTCACGGATCCCGGCACGCAATTCAGCAGCTGGCCGCGGTCGGTACGGAGGCCGCGGGCCCTGCCAACGGATAGGTGGATGAAGCCGGCCTGCATGAGCGAGCATCGCTCTGCGACCCACGTACCGCGGCTACGGGCTGGTCTGCGAGTTAGCCACGATGCCGGGTGGAGTACCTCCTGACCGCGGTGCCTGCCGCGGCGTTAACGGCGAGGCCCAGTGCCGCCCCGCCTGCGATGTCGAGCGGAAAATGGGCGCCGACGTAGACACGGCTCAGTCCCACCAGGGGGATGGCGGTCAGGGTGAGGGCGCGGCCGCCCGGGCCGAGACGGGGCAGGGCAGCCACGCCAAGGACGACGGCCACGCCCGCGTGCCCGGACAGGTATCCGAGGCCGCTGGCGTCGCGGCCGCGACGGCGGATGCCCGGAAGCAGGGTCACCGGCCGGGGCCGCCGCACTATCCGCTTGACCGCTTTGGCCAGCGCCCAGGTGCCAGTGCCGCCGATCAGGAGGCGGGCTGCCAGCTCCCCGTCTCCGGCCAGCCAGGCCGCCGCGGCCGACGCCGGGATGGCACCGAACGCGCCCAGCTGCATGACGGCCCAGGCGGGCAGGTAGACCGAATCGGGCAGGCCGTTGACTGCGCGGAATGCCCTGACTTCCCGTGGGCCCACGCGGTCGTGGCGCACGGCACCGGCGGTGGCCAGCAGGGCAGCCAGGCCGAAGCCAAGCTGGACGCCGGGAGCGGCCAGCATGGCGGGAAGGGCACGTTCATGCTTGCTCGCGGGCCGCATCATGGGTTGAGCGTAGGCCACGCCCGGCAGCCAGACGGGCCGGCCGAGGCCGTTTCGGTACCGATTCCCCCTGTGCCCACAGCGAGGATGACACATCGCGAGCCGGCTGGCGAGGGCGCGGGCGGCGATGTCTCCGGCGTAGACGTGCGCGGGACCATCTCACCGTTATCCGCTGGCGCCGGCGGTGCTGGCGCTGGGCACGCCGAATACCAGGTTCAGAGCGCTCCCGATGAACAGGCCCAGGCCCGCCCCCGCGGCGACGTCCACGGGGAAGCCGCACCCATCGCCGACAGGGTCGAGCCAACCGTGAGTGAGCATGCAAGCCAATGCATAGGCATACGCGTAGTCAACGCGCTCATTTCGGCATTCTCTGAACAATCCATGTGAACTTCAGAGTTCGGGCGTTGCCGCAGGTCAGCACACTTTCGTCGACGCTCAACGTCAATCGGGACTGGACATCAAAAAGCAGCAGCGAGGAGAGGTGAGCGACCCGTTCGGCACCGTATGTCCGCTTTCCGCAGTGCCGAGCCGGGGGCCAGAGCTGTTGCGACGCGCCGATCAGGACATTTCGGTCAGCGTCGCGGCATTAGCCTTGCGGTCATTCAGCTCTCTGAGCTGCGGCAACGTCTCTGTGGTTCAGTTAATAGGCATGTGAGTAAGGTGTGGGGCAGTGCGCCGCGGCTGAGATTGCTGACGGGCGCGCGGGCGCACGTCGATCTCGGGCCTCGGCCCGGTGCGGCGGTCCCCGGCGCAGCGCCCCGTCACCCGGTCATGGCTCGTGTCACGGCCGGTCCTGCATGATGCGGTCGTAGGTGCGGCGGGCGCGGGCGCTGCGCGCGCTGGCGCCGTAACGGCGCAGCATCTGCGGGGAGGACCAGCCGTTCAGCTCCATCAGGTCGCCCTCGGCCCCGCCGCGGTCCAGCCAGGTGTGGCTGAAATGATGCCGGAACCGGTGCGTCCAGGCATCCACCCCGCACTGACGGCCGCGGCGGGCGATCATCTGGCAGCTCCCGTTCGCGGTCATCGGCCCGCGGTTGCTCACCCCCAGCCACAGCTGCGGCCGGTGCGCCTGCGCATGCCGGGACCGGATCCGCAGGTACCGGTCCAGGGTACGGGCGGCCTCGTGCCCGATCCGGACCACCCGCGGCCTGCCGCCCTTGCCGCGCACGGTGATCTCCCGCCGCCACAGGTCGACATCGCTGCGCCGCGGGTCACCCGCGTCATACCGGATCCCGGCCAGCTCCCCCGCCCGGATCCCGGTCGCCGTGAGCACCGCGATGATCGCCGCGTCACGCCGCTGGGCGAACGAGCGGCCCTGGCAGGTCT
>Ga0208044_1000748_pt1 | contig 20953 bp, 10 predicted proteins | sample Sb_taG_8_FD_187712 | JGI IMG/M metagenome (GOLD analysis project Ga0208044, IMG submission 187712) | Peat soil microbial communities from Weissenstadt, Germany - Sb_50d_c_BC metaG (SPAdes) (version 2) | ecosystem: Environmental > Terrestrial > Soil > Wetlands > Peat | place: Germany... | reverse complement strand
CCGAAGGCTGGATTCCAAGCTCGTCTCCATTTCGCTCCTCCGGGGACGCTCGCAAGAGTCCGGCGATCTTGTCGTAAACTATGTATGTCGGGATCGTGCAAAGTGTCTTTGGCAATCCGGTGTGAGTAGCAGGCACGCGCATCGCCCAGGCCGAACGGCGGTGCGCGGGCGCATGCTCATTGAGGCGAGGAAACCTGGCCGCCCGCCATGCGGATTGCGCAAGAGTTGTCGATTAGTCTGGTAAGAAAGGCTGGCAAAAGCTTGACGGTCCGCAGCGCGGCCAGGTTCACCCGGGGTTGATCTGGCAGGACGCGGTTCGGGCCCGACCGTCGTGACGAGAACGAACGTGGCCACTCTCTTTCCTTGGGTGCCGGATAGCGGCTGGCCCCTGCCGCTCTCAAAGCCGATCGGATGGCAAAATAGGGGTAAAATGAGCCAGAAAGGGGGCAAAATGGCGACTTTTGCGGGAACATGCTACGTTACCGGTTATGACGCAACTCCTTTATCGTGATACGTTTGCATTAATTGTCGTCGAATGAGCGCCGAGAGGTAACTAGCCACAACCATCTATTCATTAAGAACTTGCGTCGAAATCCTGGTTTCCCAAATTTTCGAAAAAGCCGAAAAACGTAGCATTTCGTAGCATATCACGGATGCAATGCGGACCCAATTCCGGGTCGCCGAACTCGGAGTCGGGTATGGCGGACGGAAGGTTGCGAGTGCCATATGATGATTGGCCTGTGCGAGGTGAACCTGGGTGGCTGCCATGAAAGTGAAAGCAGCGAGCCGATGCCAGCACTGACACTGGGTCGGGACGTGAAACAGAATCTCTAGTGTGTCATAAGGAATTCGACGAACGACAAGATTTGGCCCGCGCTGGCCAGAAGCTCGGAATCGTGGCGGGTGGCGAGAGAACAACGGTCGAGATGGACCAACCGCGTTTCCTGGGTGCTAGAACGTCGATGCGCCCTTCCGCTCCACGCGAGTCTTGTATGAACAGGAAGAGGACGGGAGGAGAAGGGGAAAGAGATCAGGATCATGATCAGGATCATGATCAGGATCATGATCAGGATTGAAATTCAGAAACCAACACGACCGATCTGCGGGTCGTGCAAGCCTTGCGGAATAGGAAGGTAATAAGGATGGACGAAAGTTTGACGGTTCGAAGCGCTGCCAGGTTCACCCCGGATTGACTGGACAGCACGCGGTTCGGGCCAAGCGGTCCTCAAAAAAGCGCCAAACAAAGCCAATTGAAATCAGCCACAAATCACTCGCCCTCAAAGAGTTAACGTCGGATGGATTCGGGCTTCTTTATGCAAAACAAACCCAATTCCGGGTCGGTGGCAGTCGATAACGGCTTGAGCCGGAAGAGTCCCGCTCGGTCCGGGATAGGCGGCCAGGAAGTGCCGGGCTGGTCTTATTGTAGCCCGATAGGGCTTGTCGGCTTGAGACGGGTGTATTCAGCTCTAGAGCGGAGAGGGGGGGATTCGAACCCCCGAGACCGGTTGCCCAGTCTAACGGTTTAGCAAACCGTCGCTATCGACCACTCAGCCACCTCTCCTTGGTCGCGGCGCGGCGGCCGGACCGGGGGGCAAAGATCTCTTCAAGGCAAATTACCAGATCGGCCACGGCATCGTCAATCGCGCGACGGGCGTGGTGCGTGGTCGAACACGCGACGCATCCTGCAAGTCGCCTGACCTTCAACTGTGGATGGCTCGCTTGTCGACGGCGAGGGCGGCTTCGCGGAGCGCTTCGCTCAGGGTGGGGTGGGCATGGCAGATCCGCGCGATGTCCTCGGCACTGCCGGCGAACTCCATGGTCGTGACGGCTTCGGCAATCATGTCCGAGGCGCGGGGGCCGATGATGTGCACGCCCAGAACGCGGTCGGTCGTCGCGTCGGCCAGGACCTTCACCAGGCCCTCGGTCTCGTCCATCGCCTTGGCGCGGCCGTTGGCCAGGAAGGGAAACTTGCCGACCCGGTATTTCAGCCCCTCCTGCTGCGCTTGCTCTTCCGTGATTCCCACGCTTGCCATCTCCGGCCAGGTGTAGATCACGCTCGGGATTGTGTCGTAATTGACGTGGCCGGGCTTGCCGGCAAGGATCTCGGCGCAGGCGATCCCCTCGTCCTCGGCCTTGTGAGCCAGCATCGGACCCCGGATCAAGTCGCCGATCGCGGAGATGGTCGGAATGTTGGTGCGGAAGTGGGCATCGACCGGCACCTTGCCAGTCTTCGCCTCGACCTTGACGCCCGCCCCGTCGAGGTTCAACCCCTCGGTATAAGGTCTGCGACCGACCGCCACGAGCACCTTGTCGCAGGCGACGGAGAGCGCCTTGCCGTCCTTCGTTTCGGCCGTCACCGTCACGCTCGCATCCTGGACCTTCGCGCCGGTGACCTTGGTCTCGAGGTGGAATTCCAGGCCCTGCCTGGTCAGGCTCTTCTTGAGGATGTCACCGATCTCGACATCCGCCATGGGGACGATGCGGGGAAGGAACTCGATGACCGTGACTTTGGATCCCAGGCGCTTCCAGACCGAGCCCAGCTCCAGGCCAATGTAGCCGCCGCCGACCACCACCAGGTGATCCGGGACCTGCTCGAAACAAAGTGCATTCGTCGAGTTGACGATCGCCTTGCCGTCAAAAGGCAGGAACGAAAGAGGCGTGGGTTCGGATCCCGTCGCCAGCAAAATGTGGCCGGCCTCGAGCTCGATCGGTGCCCCTTCACTTGCCGCGACCTGCACGGTGGTGGGTGATGTCAAGCGGCCGGCGCCGAGGATGGCCTCGACCTTGTTCTTGCGAAACAGGTAGCGGACGCCGTCGGTCAGGCTCTTGACGACTTCATTCTTGCGCTTGAGCATCGCGGCCAGGTCAAGCCCCAGGCCGTCGACCTTGATACCATGCCGGCCGAAGCGTTCGTGGGCCAGGTGGTAAAGCTCGCTCGAGTCGAGCATGGCCTTGCTCGGGATGCAGCCGACGTTCAAGCAGGTGCCGCCCAGGCTCGCCCGCTTCTCGACGCAGGCCACCTTCATGCCAAGCTGCGCGGCACGGATCGCCGCTACATAGCCGCCAGGCCCCGCGCCGATGACGACCAGATCATACCGCTGTGCCACCGTTGGCTCCTCTTGTCATGAACCTGGCCCCCGAAGCAGCAGTCGGTTCAGAGCGCCAGCATCAACCGTTCCGGGTCCTCAATGCACTCTTTGATCCGGACCAGGAAGCTGACGGCTTCGCGGCCATCGATGATGCGGTGATCGTAGGAGAACGCCAGGTACATCATCGGCCGGATGACGATCTGGTCGTCCACGACCACGGGGCGCTTCTTGATCGCGTGCATGCCGAGAATGCCGCTCTGGGGCGGGTTGAGGATCGGCGTCGAGAGCAGCGAGCCGAACGTGCCGCCGTTGGTGATCGTGAACGTGCCGCCCTGAAGATCGTCCACCGTGATGGTGCCCTTGCGGGCCTTGTCCGCGAAGGCGGCAATGGCCTTCTCGATCTCGGCGAAGGACATTGCATCGGCGTCGCGGAGCACCGGGACCATCAGTCCGCGGTCGGTGCTCACGGCGACGCCGATGTCGTGGAAGTTGTGGTAGACGATGTCGTTGCCGTCGATTCGACCGTTGACCGTGGGATAGTTCTTGAGGGCCTCGATGACCGCCTTGACGAAGAACGACATGAAGCCCAGGCCGACGCCGTGCCTGGTGCGGAAAAGCTCCTTGTATTGAGCGCGCAGAGCCTGGACGCGCGACATGTCGGCTTCGTTGAAGGTGGTCAGGATCGCGGCGGTCTGCTGGGCCTGGACCAGGCGCTGGGCGACTCGCTGGCGCAGGCCGCTCATTCGCTGGCGCGTTTCGCGGCCGGCGGTCGTGGCACGGGAATCCTGCGCGTGATCGCCGCCCGTGGCCTGGAAGGCCGTGCCACCAGGCGGAGAGGCATCGCCAGCCTGTGCCGTGGCTGGCAAGGGGGCGGCAGTCGCGACCTTTTCGCTGGCTGCCGGCGGTGCTTGCAGGTGGGCAAGCACATCTCCCTTGGTGATCCGCCCCCCCCTGCCCGTGGGAGCGATGCGCGATGGATCGATCTCGTTCTCGGCCACCAGGCGGCGGACGGACGGCGCGAGTGGCACCCCGGTGTCCGCGGCAGCGCCGTCGTTGGATGCAGCGCCGGCCGCGGCCGGCCGCGATGCCGATGGTGCGGACGCTGGAGCTGAACTTGCAGCCTGCGCCCGGGCGGGTGCCGCAACCTCAGCCGGTGTGGCGGCGGGGTCGAGCGTGCCGATCGTGGCACCGATGGCCACGGTCTCGCCCTCCGCGACGGCAATCTTCAGGACGCCCCTCGAACCGGCCGGAACGACGCTGCTGGCCTTGTCGGTCTCGAGCTCGAAGAGCGGTTCTCCAGCCTTGACGAGCGATCCGTCGGACTTGAGCCAGCGCGCCAGAATTCCCTCGGTGATCGATTCCCCAACGCCCGGAACGGTGATCGGGACGGCGGCCATGGCTAGCGGACTCCTTGCTGGAGGACCGCGGCGGCAAGCGACCGCACCGGGGTCGCCGTGACCAGGTGCGGCACCGCGGCCCCGATCGCCGCCTCGACCAGCTCGGACTGCTCATGGTCGTGAACCAGCTTCGAGCCGGTGGCCGGACTGGCGCTGGCGTCACGGCCGACATACTGGAAGGGAAAGCCCATCAGCTCGTGGAGCCGCGGCGCCACGAAGGCCCAGGCGCCCATGTTCTGCGATTCCTCCTGCACCCAGACCCAGTCGCGGGCGGCTCGATAGCGGTCGAGAACCTGCTTCAGCTCGTCGGCCGGCCAGGGATAGAGTTGCTCGATGCGGACGATGGCGACGTCCCGCTGCTTGCCCGCCTGCTCGCGCTTGGCCAGGAGGTCGTAATAGACCTTGCCCGAGCAGAGCAAGACGCGGCGGGCCCGATCGGCAGCGGCCTCATCGTCCAGCACGTTGCGGAAGTGGCCGGAAACGAGGTGGTCCAGCGGCGAGACCGCTTGCTTATGACGCAAGAGGCTCTTGGGCGTCATGACGACCAGCGGCTTGCGGAAGTTGCGGCGGACCTGGCGGCGGAGCAGGTGGAAATACTGGGCGGGCGTCGAGGGCACGGCGACCTGGATGTTTTCCTCGGCGCAGAGCTGGAGGAAACGTTCCAGGCGGGCGCTCGAGTGCTCGGGTCCCTGGCCCTCGTAGCCGTGGGGCAAGAGCAGCACCAGGCCGCTGCCGCGTCCCCACTTCGACTCGGACGGGGCGATGAACTGGTCGATGATGACCTGAGCTCCGTTGGCGAAATCGCCGAACTGGGCCTCCCACATGATGAGCATGTTCGGCTCTTCCAGCGAGTAGCCGTAATCGAACCCGAGCACGGCCGCCTCGGAAAGCAGGCTGTCGTAGACGCAGAACTCGGGCTGGCCCGGCGCCAGGTGGTCAAGCGGTTTCCAGCGCTCGCCCGTGTGCTGGTCGATCAGCACCGCATGCCGCTGACTGAAGGTCCCGCGGCCGCTGTCCTGACCGCTCAGCCGCACCGGGGCGCCCTCGAGCAAGAGCGAGCCGAAGGCCAGGTTCTCGGCGAACGACCAGTCCGCCGTCCCGCGCGACTCCATGGTCTTGACCCGGGCGGCGAAGATCCGCGCCAGCTTGGGGTTGACGATGAAGCCGGCAGGGGGCCGGGCCGCGGCCGCGGTGATCAACCGGAGCACCTCGTACGAAACACCGGTCGGCACGGTCTCGAACGAGTACCGGGGCGTGAGGTTGGCCCAGGGGCCGGTGGCGTATCCCGGAGGGACGGTACGCGGCTCGACTCCCCGCGCCTTGACCTCCTCGAAGACCTCTTGCATCTTCTCGGCGAAGGTCTCGGCAATGGTCTCCGCCTCCTGGCTGGAGAGCTCGCCGGACATGACGAGCTGCTCGGTGTAAAGCTCGCGGATGCTGATCCGATTGCGGATCTTCTCGTACATGATCGGCTGGGTGAACCCCGGCTCATCGCCCTCGTTGTGACCGTGGCGGCGGTAGCAGATCATATCGATGACCACGTCCTGGCCGAAGGTCTGGCGGAAGTCGGTGGCCAGTTCGGCGACGTAGACGACCGCCTCGGGGTCCTCGCCGTTGACGTGAAAGATCGGCACCTCGATCATCTTGGCCACGTCGGTGCAGTGTCGCGTCGAGCGGGCCTCGCTCGGCGAGGTCGTGAAGCCGATCTGGTTGTTGACCACGATGTGAATCGTGCCGCCTGTCCGATAGCCCGGCAGTTGCGAGAGGTTCAAGGTCTCGGCCACGAGGCCCTGGCCGGCGAAGGCGGCGTCGCCGTGGATCAAGATCGGCAGACCGAACTTCCGTTCCTTGTCCGCGTGCCGGCGCTGCTTGGCCCGCATCCGGCCCTCGGCCACGGGGTTGACGGCCTCGAGATGACTGGGGTTCGGGGTCAAGGTCAGGTGGACCGTGTGCTTGTCCTGGGTCGTGTGATCGGCCGAGAAGCCGAGATGGTACTTGACATCGCCGTCGCCGGCGACGGTCTCCGGCATGTTGCCCTCGAACTCGCTGAAGATCATTCCGTAGGGCTTATGCAGGATGTTGGCCAGCACGTTGAGCCGGCCGCGGTGGGGCATTCCCATGACGATCTCGAGCACCCCGTGCGCGCCGCTGCGCTCGATCACGGTATCGAGCAGGGGAATGAGCATCTCCCCGCCCTCGAGCGAAAACCGCTTCTGGCCCACGTAATTCTTGTGCAGAAAGTTCTCGAACAGTTCAGCGGCGTTTAGCTTGTAGATGATCCGCCGCTTCTTCTTTTGATCGAAGGCGGGCCGGTTGCGTACCGGCTCCATCCGCTCGAGCAGCCAATGGCGGATCTCGAGGTTCTGGATGTGCATGAACTCGACGCCGATGGTCCGGCAGTAAGTCTGGCGGAGGATCGCCAGCAGCTCGCGGAGCGTGCAGTGATTGTCCGGTCCCAGCTTGCTGAAAAAGACCTGGTCCAGGTCGGCCTCCGAGAGGCCGAAGGCCGAGAGCTCGAGCTGCTCGTACGTTTGCGGCCGCGGCACAAGCTTCAGCGGATCGAGATCGGCAAGGTAGTGGCCCATCTCGCGGTAGGCGTCGACCAGCCGGGTCACCGCCTTGATCGCCTCTTGCGCGGGTGCCTGGTTGTCGCTGACCGAGACCGCCCAGTGCGATTGACCGAGCTCATAACCCTCGAAGAAGTTACGCCACGACTTATCAACAGCCTCCGGGTCTTTCCGCCACTGTTCGTAATAAGCCTCGATCAGGTCCAAGTTGCCGCGATTGGCGACCATCGTGCGTGTCATTGTCATCTCTGGTAAGGTGGGTGCGACCCACATCCTCTGGCGAACACCGACCCGGTGGGTCCCACCCACCCTTTCGTCCGCGTCAACCCAATGTACCCATAAGGGAAGCTTGTCGGCCCGGCCGACCCCGCCCCGAAACGCCCCGCTTCCTAACTATAGGCGCAAGAGCAAGACAATGGAGCCGTTCTCCCCGGCCTTCACAGGCGCTCGATCCAGGATCGGTTGGCGAACCGTTCGGAGAGTAAAGCCTGAACCAGGTCGTGGGGAACATCCGTTGCCGGGGAAAGCGAAGACGAGGGAGACCAGGCCGAGCAGATCAAACCGTGCAGGATTGTACGCGGCAGATCCAGATTCATCAAGAAGTCCTCGTGCGTCCTGCCTGCCCGATACGCAGGCTGGCGAGAGGGAACGGCCAGGTAGCGGCCAACCCGCTCGAGCGGAAACGCATGGAGAATCGCACAGTGAACAAGGAACCAGCTCCTCAGCCGGCGCTGGGCGCTGCCGCCGAATTTTCGACCCGAGACGGTCAGGTCGCCCGAGCCCTCGACAGTGACCGCGCGTTCCGAGGCCCGCAAGGCCCCGGCGATCCGGTCGAGTACATACCGATGCGCGAGATCGACTGCCGAGAGCCCCGGCGCGGCCGAGTTGGGCAGGATGACCGTCACATTCAGTGCCCCGGGGCCGATCACCACCGTCCCCCCGCCGCTCGAGCGCCGGACGATCGGCACCCCGTCCTGCTGGCAAGCATCGACCCGAACGTCGCCAGCCAGACGCCGCGATGCTCCCAGCACCACGGCGAACCGGGGAAAATCCCAAAATCTCAAGACCGCCCCTGCCCGTCCTTCGTCGGCCTCGATCAGCAGCGCCTCATCGAGCGCCAGGTTTGCCTCGACGGTCTCGAGCGTCAAGTCCAAGAGCGCTATCGCAACGGACATTACCAGATCGGGAGAGCATTCCCGATCTCCAGAAGCCTCAAGACCAAGAGATCTTGCCGCCGCGTCGATGCGGCCGGGGCGTTTCTGACCGTGATCTTGTCGTGAGTGCTGGCGAACCAGACCGAATCAGAACTCCGATTCGACCCGGAACACCGTGTGGCAGTCGGAGCAGGTCTTCTTCACGCTCTGGAAAAGATCTTTGGCCTCTTTCTGGGTAGCTCCCTGCTTGGCGGCGGCCGTGGCCAGAGCCTTCGAGGTTTTTGCGAAAGCATCCATGATCTCATCCCACTTCTCCTGCCGTTTCTTGGGATCAGTCTCCTCCTTGGCGTTCTTCAGGTAGGCTTCCTTGAGCGGCTTGCTTTCCTTGGCGAGCTTGGCGAGATCGGCCGCGGACTTCTCGACCTCCTTCTGGTTCTTCTTGAACGCCGCCACGTTGCGGGTTGCCTTGGTGATGGCGATGTTATGCTTCTGGACCTTTTCCATAATCCTTCCCAGGGGTGTGTCATTCTCCTTGTGCTTCTCCTGGTCCTGAGCGACGGAAAGTCGGCTGGCGAGGCCGCTGGCGGCAACCAATGTGGCAACCACGGCGAAACCGATCCATTTGCGGTTCATGGCAGGCAACTCCTGTGACGAAATCAAGGTAGGATAATGGGGTTGGCTGGGAGGGACCGGTGCACGGGCCGTTCCTCTCTCATGAATGTTCCGGGGACCTTTAAAGTATCTCCAATCCTCGCGTCCTTCAAGAACCTGTGTGTCTTATGCCAGATTCGTTGGATTACCGTTCGGCCGGCGTAGACCTTTCGACCTATGACGAGACGATTGCCCGGCTCCCTCCCCTGATGCGCCGGACGTATACACCGCGGGTTATCGAGTGGAAGGATGGGTTCGCAGGGCTCTTCCGGCTCGACGCCCAGATCGGCCTGTTGTCGAGGACCTATCGCGACCCTGTTCTGGTGGCCTCGACCGACGGGGTGGGCACCAAGCTGAAGCTGGCGTTCGCCACCGGGCGGCACACCACGGTGGGTATCGACCTGGTCGCGATGTCGGTCAACGATTGCCTTTGCGCCGGAGCCGAGCCGCTCCTCTTCCTGGATTACGTGGCGATGAGCCGCGACGACCCCGAGTTGACTTCCCAGGTCGTCAGCGGGATCAGTGACGGCTGCATCGAGGCGGAATGCGCGCTCCTCGGCGGCGAGACGGCCATTCTGCCCGAGTTCTATCAGCCGGGAGAGTACGATCTGGCGGGGTTCTGCCTGGGCGTCGTGGAGCGGAAACAGATCCTGGACGGCAAGGACATCCGAGTCGGCGATCGGGTGATCGGGCTGGCCAGCACTGGCCTGCACTCCAACGGCTACAGTCTGGCCCGCAGGATCGCCTTCGACCATGCCGGTCTGGCACCCAGCGCCCACGTCGAGCGGCTTGGCAAGACGGTCGCCGATGAGTTCCTGGAGCCGACGCGAATCTACGCCCGGGCCGTGAAGCTCATTCGCCGCAACTACCGCGTCAAGCAGATCGTGCACGGGATCGCGCATATCACCGGCGGGGGCCTCATCGACAATCCGCCGCGCGTTCTGCCCGAGGGCTGCGCCATCCGGCTGGTGCGCGGCTCATGGACCGTGCCGCCGGTCTTTCCCTGGCTGCAAGCGCTCGGCTCGGTGTCGGAAGCCGAGATGTACCGCGTATTCAACATGGGCATCGGCCTGGTGATGATCGTGGCCGAACACTTCGCCGCGTCGATCGTCCGACACCTCAAGTACAAGGTCAAGGTTCCCGCCTGGATCATCGGTGAAGTGATCGAGGGAAACCAGGACGTGGTCTGGGAATGAATCTGAAAAGATTCGTTTGGCGGACGTTCTTTTCGGGGCGGAACGGCGTATAATAGTGGCCAGTCGAGAATCTCGGCCCACATCGTCAGGGAGCAAGCGGTCATGAGCCTGGGCACGCAGACGCAATCCTACGGCAAGCTGCTGGATTACGAGCAGTTCATCGATCATCAGCTCGCTCGCACGCGCACGCGCATCAAGGCTACCGACATCGTCACCGCGGCGTTGATTCTGCTCGTGGGCATTGCCGGAACACTGCTGGCGGAAGTGATTCTCGACCATGCCTTTGGCCTGCCGCTCATCGTCCGCCGCGTGATCCTGGTCGTCGGCATGACCGCGGCGTTTGCATTCACGCTGCTGCGCGTGGTCTTGCCGCTGGTGCTGCGGATCAATTCCGTTTATGCCGCCAAGACGATCGAAAGCGTGAACACGACGTTCAAGAACAGCCTGGTCAATTACCTGACCCTGCGAGCGCATCGCGACCGGTTGCCCAGGGCCGTGCTGGCCACGCTCGAGGCGCGGGCCGTCAGCGATCTGGCGCACGTCGAAGTCGATCAGGCCGTCAATCAACAACATCTGATGAAGGCGTTCTACACGCTCTGCGGAGTTGCCGTCGTCTTCTTTCTCTACGCCGCCTTCCAACCCAAAAGCATTCTCGACTCGACCAGGCGCGCCTTCCTTGCCGACGTGGTCCGGCCAACCAATACCCGGCTGCTGGACATCAAGCCGGGAGACGCCGAGGTTGTGGCCGGCAAGCAGGTCATCTTCTCGGTTGACACCAACAGAGGAGTCCGGCCCGCGGTAGTCAAGCTGCATTACAGCGTCGACGGCGGCAAGTTCTACGCAATCAAGGAATTCGAGCCCGGCACCAATTACTACGATCCCTGGCAGCTCACGTTCAACAACGTCCAGCAAACGATGGACTACTACGTGACCGGGGGTGACGGCGAATCGTTGCACTACACGCTCACGGTCCTGCCCGCGCCCATGGTGACGTCGGTCAAGATCGACTACGACTTCCCGAAGTACACCCAGGTCCCGCCCCGCAAGGATATCGAGGGCGGTAACGTCGAGGCGATCGAGGACACGACGGTAACTGTCCACGCCACGACCAACGAGCCGTCCCGGGGCGGAACGCTCAACCTGACCGCCGGCGACCCAGCTCCGATGTCCGTCGCGGCCGACGATTCACGCAAGCTGACCGGCCAGTTCAAGGTCACGAAGTCGGGCACGTACACGATCAACTTCCGAACGACCGGCGGCCAGCTCAATCCCAACCCGGTCGTCTACGACATCCACGCGATCGCCGACCGGCCGCCCCAGGCCAAGTTCCTGCAGCCTGACCGCCCGACCATCAAGGTTCCGGCCAACGTCAAGGTCGACCTGATCATGACCGGCTCCGACGATCACGGGGTCAAGGACGCGACCCTGCACGTGAACCTGGAGAACGAGAGCCTCTACTCCAAGAATGTGCTCGAAGGACGCCCCACCGCGCCGGAGTTTCGGGCGACCGAGGTCATCGACCTGGCTCAGTTGCGCGTCAAGTCCGGACAGACCCTCCGCTACTGGTTGACGGTGCGCGATAACCACGAGCCGGCCTCGCACAGCGTGCAAACCGCCTCGCAGCTCATCGAGATCACCGAGGCGGTTGCACCCGCCGACAAGCAGAAACTCGAAGAGAAACAGGCCAAGGAACGCGAGCAGTTCGAGAAGGCCCCGCCGCCCGAAACCGAGCCGCCGCAGGACCAGGTCCCTCCCCCAGACCAGCAGACGGGGGAGGACAAGACCGGAACCGAAAAGGACCAGGGGCAACAGGGCAAGAGTGACGCCGAGAAGGGCGGAGCGGGCAACGACCGCCAGCCCGATCAAGGCCGTGGAACGCAAGACAAGTCCGGAGGCCCGGACCAGGGAGCGGCAAGCTCCGAGACGGCCGGCCAGCCCGGCCAGAACAACCCCGCCGGCGGTCAGCAGCCACCGGCCGTTGATCCCCAGCTCCGGAAGCTGACCGAGGGCCTCCAGAAGAAGGGCCTGCTGAACCCCAACGCCGGCCAGGGCAACCCGCAGCCTCCGCAGTCCAACGACGCGGCCAACCCCCAGCAGGCCAATCCAGGCAACGGCTCGCAGCAGCCTCAGAATGGCACTCCCAACCAGAATGGCAACGCTGGCCGCCAGAACACCCCGCAGCAGAACGCGATGCAGAACCCCTCCAGCCCAGCAGGCAACCCCGCCGGGACACCTCCGCAACCTCAAGGGAGCCAGGGCGCCGATAACTCCGGCAACCAGGTCCAGCCCGGGCAGAAGGGGTCGGATCAACCTCGAGGCGACGCGGGAAATCCGGCTGGAGGCAACCCCCCGCAACCTGGTACCGGCACGCAAAGCCAGGGAAGTCAGGGACAGAACTCGCCGGGCAACCAGACGCCCTCGAGCGGCACAGACAGCCAGGGCGAGAACAAGACGAACGGGTCCGATGCGCAGAACGGCAAGGCTGCCGACAACCAGCGCTCGCCTGGCGAGACTCAATCCAAGACGAATCAGGAAACACCGGGATCCAAAACTCAGGGAGATCCACAGGCCTCCGATAACTCGTCCAACTCCCAGAAGGGCAACAATCCGCCGCGCGACGCGGCCGATCGGCAGGGCGGCAGCACCAAGGATCAGAATTCCGCCATGCAAGACAAGGAACAAGGCGGGAGCAAGCAGGGCAACACGCAAGGAACTGCCGGGTCGAACGAGCCCGGGCAGACCGGGTCTGACAAACCGACCGGTGGTCAGGAGAAATCCGGGTCAGAAAAGGGAAACCAGGATTCTGGCGACCACCAGCCAGCCGGCAAGAATTCCTCTGAGCCCGGTACGGCATCCGAAGGAAACGGCGGTGAGAAGACTCCGGGGCAGCCGAACGCCAAGAATGAGACGAACGGTAAAGCATCGCCCGGCAACGGCTCCAAGACCGGCCAGCCGACCGGTAAAGCCGACCAGTCCCAGGACAGTCCGAACGCCCAGGCCGGCGAGGCGGGATCGGCTCAGAAACCCAATGGCAAGTCCGACGGCTCCGCCTCGAACTCCAGCCAGAAGGATGCAAGCGGCCAGCCAAAGGCGGGTGGTGACAGCCCGAATCAGCCGGGCCAACCCATGGCCCGTGACGCCGCCGGAAACCCGGCACAAGAGGGAAGTCAACCCAAGAACGGCGAGTCGAACCCACGGGGCAAGCCGAAACCAGACTCGAACCCGGCTTCGCAGCGATCGGGAGAGAAGTCGACTGGCAGTCCCGCCAGCTCCGAAATGAACGAGCAACTGCCCCCGGGCGATCCGCGAAACGTCATCAACGACCCACGAATCACCCAGGACGAGCGGAATCGCTCCCACGACCCCAGCGCGCCCCGCGCTCAAGATCCGCAAAACGCCGCTGGCCGGCAGGACCAAACTTCCGGCAACCCCCAGCAGCAGAGCAAAGATCAGGCTGGCACCTCTGCTGAAAACCCGGCCCAGGGGAAGGATCAGACGCAGCAAGGGAAAGCCGATCGGCAAACCACCAAGCCCGATGGCGCAGCCTCCAAGGACGCGACCTCCAGCCAGGACATGGACGCGACCAAGAAGACCGACGAAGAGAAAAAGACGGACAAGGGCTACACCAGCCCACCGCAACCCAAGGAGCCCGATCCGAAGAAGACTCAAAAACCGACCGAACCCGAAGCGACCAATCCACCTGAGCCCGCGCCAGAGCCGGCTCGCGAGCAGGAACGACCTCGTCAAACTCCAATCATGCCGCCGGGCCAGACCGACCACAGCCCGTCGGCAAGCCAGGGTCAGCAGGGAAGCCAGGGCGACGAAAACCCGGCCACCACCGCTCGGTCCGGCCAAAACGGCAATATGCCGGCCAAGCAGGGCACACAGGACCAGGTTAAGAGTCAGAACACCGACGGCCAGCCCCACCAAGGTGAAGGTAAGGGCGAGGGCGGCCATCAGGCCCATGAGGGCGGCCAGGGGGACCACGAGAGCTCTGGTACTCATTCCGGCAGTCACGGCTCGAGTGGAAGCAAATCTCAGGGGGCCGGAGAGCAATCAAGCACTGGCTCGAACAGCAAGTCTGGCGGCCACCCCGCGGGAGAAAACGGCAACCATAGCGGCGCGGGTACGTCGGGTGAACATGGGTCGTCACCGGCAAACGACGGCCAGAAGCCCGGCGAAGGAACCGGACCCGTTAAGAACGGTGAAGGCTCTCAGGGCCATGGCGGCAGTCCGCATGAGGGCAACGAGGCTGGCGGGAAAAGCGGCGCTTCCTCGCCGCATGGGGCTAGCAGCGGTCAGCAGTCCCATGAGGGCGGCCACGAGGGTGGCCAGGGGAATCACTCCGGCGCCGCTGGAGGGTCGCAGCCAAGTGGCGGCCAACCCACGGGCGAGCCCGGCCAGGGAAATCAACAAGGTGGGCCGAGCCGCAGCCCGATCGGCGGTGGTGGCCGGCCGGGAGCGAATTCGAACGGAGGGAATGCCAAGGACGACAGCAAACCCTCGCCACGGGCCGCCGAGCCAGAGAACCCGTCGTCGGGCGACGACGTCGCTCCGCAAGGCCAGTCGCAAACCGACATGGTGCTTCGGACGGTCAAGGATCTTCTTGCCAAGGATGCCGTCACGCCCGATCTCGAGAAGGAAACCGGGATGACCCGCGAGCAGATGGAACAGTTCGTCAAGAAGTACGAGCACGTCAAGTCCGCGCCCGCCGGGCCAGGCCGCGAGATCACAGTCAACCCGGGCGATCGCGAACGGACCGATCAACCCTCGGCCAACCTGCCCGGCTTTGGCCGCCAGGAGCGGTACTCTACCAAAAGCCAGAAGGACCGAGGCCAGATGGTGCGCGACGATGTTCAGAACAACCTCGAGGGCATCAGCTTCAAGGCTCCCCCGGAATTCCGATCCAAGTTCGAAGGCTACAGGACCTCGCTGGCACGAACCCGTTCGGGAGCATCCAAAAAACCTGCCCCGGCCCGGCCTGCCCCGGCCGGGGGAAAATAAACCGACCACGGTGTATCTGTGGCCACCCCCCCTGCCCCCCCCTTCGCAAGGGGGGGGGGAAAGACGTTTCGCCGGACTTCCCATGCTTTTCCCTCTCGCACTGCCGCGCCGATACCTGGTCGGATTCGATCCTCGCGAGCTGCCCCATCATTTCACGGACGTGCTGATCATCGGCGGCGGCATCGCCGGCATCCGCGCAGCGCTCGGGGTACCCGATGACTATCGCGCACTGGTCGTGACCAAGGATGAAGTTCGCGAGAGCAATAGCCATTACGCGCAGGGAGGTATCGCTGGCGTCCTTGCCCCGGAAGACCGCTTCGACAATCACATCGCCGACACCTTGGCCGCGGGCAAGGGGCTCTGCGACCCCGAGGTCGTGGAGATGGTGGTACGGGAAGCACCCGATCGGATCAATGAGCTGATCGGCTGGGGGACCCATTTCGACCAGGTCAACGGCCGGGTCTCGCTGGGGCTGGAAGGGGGACATTCGCACGCCAGGATCGCCCACGCCCTGGGAGACGAGACCGGGCGCGAGATCATGCGGGCGATGATCCTCCAGGCTCGATCACGGCGGTCGATCCGGATCTGGCAGAACTGCTCGACGATCGATCTGCTCACCCATGAGGGACGTTGCCGAGGTGTCCTGGTCTGGGATAAGCGGCGCGGGTTTGCCCTGGTCTGGGCGCGGGCCGTCGTCCTGGCTACAGGAGGCGCAGGGCAGCTTTACCGCGAGACGACCAATCCACCAATCGCCACGGGCGATGGCCACGCAATGGCCTACCGCGCGGGGGTCGAGCTGCGCGACATGGAATTCATGCAGTTCCATCCGACTGTCCTCTATATGGCCGGCTCTGCGCGGCATCTCCTGACCGAGGCCCTGCGCGGCGAAGGAGCCTACTTGCGGGACAAGGACGGCCACCGGTTCATGCCCGAGTATCATCCCCTGGCCGAGCTTGCCCCCCGCGACGATGTGTCGCTGGCGATCGCCCGCCAGATGGCAAAAACGCACCATCCCAACGTTTATCTCGATCTCTCGCACCTTGACCCCGATTTCATTCGCCAGCGGTTCCCGGGAATCGACCGCCTCTGCCAGAGCTTCGACCTGGACATCACGCGCGACCCCATTCCGGTGTGCCCGGGCGCCCATTACATGATCGGGGGCGTGACGGTCGACACATCGGGCCGGTCCTCGCTTCCCGGCCTGTGGGCGGCCGGCGAAGTTTCCGGCTCGGGCCTGCACGGGGCCAACCGACTGGCGTCCAACAGCCTGCTCGAGGGCCTGGTCTACGGGGCGCGGCTGGCCGGAGACGTCGTTCGCGAGCTCGAACGGACTGGCCCCTGGCAGCTCGAAGTCCCGCCGATTTCCACCATCGCGACCAGGGTCGCGACCAAGGAGAGCCGGGCCAGGATCGACCTGGACGACCTGCGGAAATCACTGCGTGCCTTGATGTGGCGGAAGATGGGCATCACCCGCACCGCGGCTGGACTCGAGGAGGCCGCGGTCCAGGTGGACCACTGGTGCCGGTACGTCTTGCCCCCCGTCTTTGACGACCCCGCCGGATGGACCATGCAGAACATGCTGATCACGGCCCGGCTGATGATCGCCGCCGCCAGCGAGCGGAAGGAGTCCCGCGGCGTGCACTCCCGGTCCGATTTCCCCGTCGCCGATCCGGACTGGAGCCATCACATCAGCATGCAGTGCCCGAGCGATCAGGGCTTGCCAGCCGGCGGACCGTCCACCAAGAGGTCGCGGGCCGAACCGTGATCCGTGGACTGATGGCAGCCGAGCATGGTGATCACCAAAACTCGACGGCGGGGATAATGATCGAGGATATCTCAAAGCTAGCGCCAGCGACGAACCCACCAAGCCCTGTTCTCGACTCGTTCCGGTGTCGAATCTAAGCTATAACAGGCTGTGGCTCCATCGAAGCAAGGGGCGGACCGCCGAGGGAATCTTCGCCATGCCCGCCGCATCGGTGTTAACGTCGTCGCCTCGCTCGTTCGACGCGAGCGGCCGGGCGTTGCCTCTGACGCCCGAGGAGATCGACCAGCGCGCCGCCTTGGCGTTGCAGGCCCTCGATTCGCTCGAAGACATGGGCGATGAAGAGGAGCAACGGGAGACGTTCGCGTACCTTGCCCGCGCGGTCAATGAAGATCGGTTGTCCGATCGGCCGCGGTTCGGTTCATGAGGCTCGTCTTCCTCGATACCGGACCTCTCGGGGTTCTCACGAATCCCAAGGGGACGCCGGAAGCCTTGACATGCCAGCAGTGGGTTCGTGACCTTCTGGCGGCGAAGGTGTGGGTGGTCGTGCAGGAGATCGCCGACTATGAACTGCTTCACGAACTGATCCGGGCCGGCAAGATCGCGGGCCTCCGTCGGCTCGACGCGGTCCGGATGAGGCTCGAATTCGACCCGATCGCGCAAGCCGCGCTCGCCCGCGCTGCCGAGCTGTGGGCAGTCGTCCGCACCGGCGGCCAGCCCACCGCGGCGTACGAGGCGCTCGACGGAGACTCGATCCTTGCGGCTCAGGCCCTTGTTGCGGTCGGTCCTGGCGACGTCGTCACGATCGCCATGGACAACGTCGGGCATCTCGGCCGGTTCCTCGACGCCAAGGTTAGGACGGCGATCCAGCCCTGAGAGCAGCGCGCGAGCGCTCCTGAGGGACCGATCCAGGCATGCCCACGCTGCCCTGCGCCCGAACCGCCGCGTCCGCACAAGAACCGACGGCCCCTTGTGATCTTCAGTTCAGAGGTGCGCTTTCTGCAGAGGAAGACGCAGCCCGATCTGACATGAGGACCAAGTCCCAGCTCAAAACATCTCCTCTCCTCCGAGGCAGCAGGTGCTGATTGCGGGGTTCTCTGCCTCGTGCGAAAATCAAAGCGTGATGCAATAGCTTGGCTGTCGAGGATGGCGATCATGCCGACCGATCGACCCGTTGTGTTCCTTGCGTTCGCTGATGCGAGGAGCGACCTGTCCTCATTGAAAGTTGAGGGATGGTCGCTCAAGGACCAGTTCGACGAGCTGAAACGGCGGGGGGTGATCGCCGACGTCGTGGTCGAAGAAAAGGCCTCGCTCGAGCGCATCTACTCCGTTTTTCAGAAGTATCGCGACCGCATCGCGCTCTTCCATTTCGGGGGTCACGCCGACGGGGACCGCCTGCTCTTGCAGTCGGCCTTCGAGCCACGCCCGGCCTATGCCGAAGGGCTCGCCACGCTCCTGGGGCAACAGCGCGGACTGAAGCTGGTCTTCCTCAACGGCTGTTCGACGCGTCCCCAGGTCAAGCGGTTGCTCGATGCGGGAGCGCCCGCCGTGATTGCCACGGCCCGGCCGATCGACGACGCCGTGGCCACCGAGTTCGCGGTGGCCTTCTACCAGGCTCTGACCACAGGCTACAGCGGCGAGAACCGGAAGATCACCGGCGGTTGCAGCCTGGCCATGGCGTTCGCCCAGGCCGAAGGGTTGAGCAAAGCAGCTCGCGGAGGAAAGTCCCGCGACTTCGTCGCCGCGACGCCCAGCCACGAGGAAGTCACGGACGACGACGGTTTCCCGTGGGTAGTGCAGTATCGCAAGGGGTCCGAGCACGTCGAGCGCTGGAACCTCTTCGAAGACGATCCCCTGTTCGGCCTGTCCGGCCTGCCCGCCGACATCGGCTGGCCCGTCGAGCCGTATCGCAACCTGGAGTACTTTCAGCGCGACCACGCCCGCATCTTCTTCGGCCGCGGTCGGGCCATTCGCGAGCTGTACGACCTGCTGACCTTTCCGGCCGAATCGGCCGAGTCCCGGCTCATTTTCTACTACGGTCAGACCGGTGTGGGGAAGACCTCGGTGCTGGCGGCTGGCCTGCTGCCGCGGGTTGAGACCTTGTTCGCGACCCGGTATTGCCGCCGTTCCGCTCAGGACGGGCTGCTGGGCACGCTACGGGCCGAGCTGGCTCCCGGCGCCGAGCCGTTCGATCTCGGGGCGGCCTGGCTGGAAATCGAGGACAAGGCCAATCGCCCGCTCCTGATCGTGCTCGATCAGGCCGAAGAGGCCTTCACCCGGGCTCGCGCCGAATCGCGGCCCCAAGACGAGGTCCGCGCGCAGTTCGAGGCCGTGCATGAGGCCTTCGCCCCCACGCGCACCGTGCGGCCGCAGGGCCGGCTGATCCTGAGTTTTCGCAAGGAGTGGCTCGCCGAGTTCAACGTGATCCGCAAGGCGTCGAATCTCGACATCAAGCCCAAGATGCTCGACCCGCTGGATCGTCCCGGGGTGGTCGAGGCGATCGAGGGGCCGGCGGAGCATTTCGGTCTGGTCATCAGCCCCGATCGCAACCGTGTGGAACCGGGTGAGACGACCCTGGCCGAATTCATGACCGACGGCCTGTTCGACACGCTGGCGGACCCCCAGACCGAGCAGGAATCGCCGATCGCCCCCACGCTCCAGATCTTATTGAGCCGGATGTGGAAGGAGGCCAACGACCCGAAGCGGCTGCGGGGCCGGCCCACCTTCGATCGCGCGTTGTACCAGGATCTGAAGGGGAAGGGCTTCAAGCTCGACGAGGTGATCCAGGAGCAGTTCGGCAAGATCGCGGAGATCGAGGGGCTGCGCGAGGTGGTCGAGAAGGGGCTGCTGCTGGACCTGCTCGAGTTCTTCACGACCCACGAGGGGACAGCCGACACGCACACGCGCCAGCAGATCCACGACCGCTACCCCCGCCAGCACGCAGAGCGTCTCGATGCCCTGCTCGAAGCCTGCCAGAACCGCTACCTGCTGGCTCATGTGGGAGTGGGCGCGGATGGCACCGCGGCCTACCGACTGACCCACGACACGCTGGCGCCGCTGCTCCACGAGCGGTTCCGCGTCTCCGCCGACCTGGCCCAGCGCGCCCGGCACGTGCTGGAGGGGCGGGCGGCGACCTGGAAGGGCAGGCCCACCGACCCGGTGCTGGATCGCGTGGACCTGGTGTCGGTTGAGGAGGGCCTGCCCTGGATGCGCACCCTGGAGAAAGACGAGCCGGCCCTGCTCGAAGCCAGCCACCGAGCCGAGGAACGCCGCGTGGCCGAGGAAGAAGAGGGGCAGCGTCAGCTCCGTGAGGCAGAGGATCGCAGAAAACAGGAGACCGAGCGCCGACTGCGAGCCACCCTCGTCGGTCTGGGGGTGTCCCTGACCCTTCTCGTCCTCGCCGGCTGGCAGTGGCGCGCGGCCACGGTGCAGACCGGCATTGCGCGGGAACAGACCGAGAAGGCCAAAGAATCGGCCATAGTAGCCCAGGCCCAGACCATAATCGCGCGGGAAAAGACCAAGATCGCTGAATCCCGTAAGCTGGCGGTGTTGTCAGATGCGGTGAGGCCGAAACGGCTCGACCAGGCCATGCTCTTAGCAGTGGAAGCGTCTGGCACAGACACCCTCGAAGCCCGGGGTTGTCTGCAACGCTGCATCGATAACCGTCCCGAAGTCTCCCGCTTCCTCGACATTCCCGAAGGCCAAGTCAGGAGCGTGGCCTTCGGCCCGGGGGGCACCATCGCCGCGGGATACGGGCGCCGCGGCAACTTGGTTGGCGGCTTCGACGGCGTCGGCGGCGTGGTGCTGCTCGACCCGAAGGGGGAGCGGCTCCGGGCCGACCCGATCGAGGTCAAGGAGGGCGATGTCACGGACGTGGCCTTCGGCCCGGGGGGCACCATCGCCGCGGGATACGATCGCGACGTCTTTCGCGGTGGTGGCGTGGTGCTGCTCGACTCGAAGGGGGAGCGGCTCCGGGCCGACCCGATCGAGGTCAAGGAGGGCAGTGTCACGGGCGTGGCCTTCGGCCCGGGGGGCACCATCGCCGCGGGATACGAGCGCGTCGTCGTCGGCCGCGGTGGTGGCGTGGTGCTGCTCGACCCGAAGGGTGAGCGGCTCCGGGCCGACCCGATCGA
>Ga0208044_1000741_pt1 | contig 21172 bp, 21 predicted proteins | sample Sb_taG_8_FD_187712 | JGI IMG/M metagenome (GOLD analysis project Ga0208044, IMG submission 187712) | Peat soil microbial communities from Weissenstadt, Germany - Sb_50d_c_BC metaG (SPAdes) (version 2) | ecosystem: Environmental > Terrestrial > Soil > Wetlands > Peat | place: Germany... | reverse complement strand
CTGTGTGCATTGTGTGCGCCGAAGCAGCGGATCGAGTCGTTCCACGCCAAGCCCATGACACCGACCAGGCAGCAGGACTTTCCGCAGGTCAGATAGCGTGGGCCGAACGCTTCGGTACGCGAACCGGCCCATCCTGATAGTCGGTGACCCGCTCCCGGTACGTTTGAGCAGGTCACGGTCGGTAAAGGGCTCGCCGTGAGCCGCCCCCAGGCCGCGCAGGCGCAGGCCGCGGGCGGCATGGACCGGATCATCCGCTCGCTGGCCGGCGTCACGGTCGCCGGCCTGGCCGGCCTGGCCGGGGCGATCAGCTACAGCCACATGCGGGTGCTGGCCGAGGCCAACGGGCAGGCTGGGTGGCACGCCCACGCCTTCCCGCTGTCGGTGGACGGGGTAGAGATCGTGGCCTCGCTGGTCCTGCTGGCCGACCGGCGCACCGGCCGCCGGTCCGGCTGGCTGCCCTGGACCGCCCTGGCCATCGGCACCGCCGCTAGCCTGGCCGCGAACGTCGCCACGGCCGGGCCTGCCCCGATCAGCCGGGTCATTGCCGGCTGGCCGGCGTTCGCGCTTCTGATCGCGGTCAAGCTCTTGTCCGGGATGCTCGAGCACCGGGACGGGGACCGTCCCGCCACCGTCCGGGGAACCATCCTGGCCGTCCCCGCCCAGGATGGGGACGACACCGCCGCCGGGGACGGGGACGACGGCACCGGCCGGCCCGATCCTTCCCCGGCCGTCCCCGTCCCAGTGCCGGACCCAGCCCGTCCCGCCGTCCCGGCCCGCCTCACGGCCACGGCCACCAGTCGCCCGGTCACGGCTGCGCGTACCGGAGCCAGGCCAGCGCCCCGCACCGGGACGGGGACAGGGGCCGTCTCCCCGGCCGGGACGGACATCACGGCCCTGCTGTCCGCCGCCCGCGCCGCCCGGGACGTCCTCACCAGGGACGGGCACCCGGTCACCCGCGACGCCATCGCGACCCGCCTGCGCCAGGCTGGGCATCCCGTCCGCAACGCCCGGCTCACACCCCTCATGCAAGCACTCAGGCACGACGTCGCCGCCTGACCACCCCACCATGGTCGGCCAGGCGCAGCAGTTCCGCGCAGCCACCAACCACCCAAATGCCTCAGCGAAGAATAGAGAACGGCAGCAGGGCAATGCAGCCGCCCGGTACGAAGAAGCCCACCCACCGGGGAGGCGGACCCGCCCGCCCCCAACCCACACCATCGGTGGCGCGCGCCCCACCACGTCCACGCAACCACCATCATCGGCCAGCAACAACAAACGGCCGCGCGGTGAACCGCCCGGCAGCCGCCGCAGCGCGCAGAGAGCTGGATTCGCCGCCTCGCGGGGGACGACGGTTGCCGGGCTGGCCGGCATCGCCGGGGCGGTCAGCCAGTTCCACACGCGCCAGATTGCCGAAGCCGATGGCAACGCCAGCTGGCACGCCCACACCGCGCCCTGTCGGCCGACGGGTCGAGATCGTCGCGTCCCTGGTCCTGCCCGCCGACCGGCGCACCGGCCGCCGCTGCGGCTGGCTCCCCTGGGTTTGCCTCATGACCGGCACCGCCGCCAGCCTGACCGCGAACGTCGCTGCCGCCGACCCGAGTCGGCCCGCACCCTAGGTGAAGCGGCCGCTGTCCCCGGGGATAATCGCGTTAAACCCTTGCATTGAGCAAAGGATTATGCCTAGACTCTTGCTATGAGACAAGGGTTTGGAGGTGGCTAGTGGAGGGAAATACGGCCTGGCAACCGCTGCCTGAGCTGGTTGATATGACAGAGATCGCTTCGATGCTCGGCGTTTCGAAGCAGCGCGTCCGCGAGCTTGTCGGCAGGGACGACTACTTCCCCCCGCCAGTCGCCCGGCTCAGCGGCCGTCCGGTCTACTCGAAGTCGAGCATCGAGGCGTTCGCCAGGTGGTGGTCCCGCACGCCAGGCCGACCGGTCGGACAGGCTCAGGTCTCGGACGAGCTGGCACATATCCCAAAGGACACACGAGACCTGGGCCAACAGACGCTGCGCATGATCTACAACATCACGCGACTGCATGACCTCAAGGTCGACCCGTCGACACCGCGAGGCCAGAGCCTGTTCCGCTCGATCGAGCGGACGGCTGTGCAGCAGGCCGGATTCGAGCCTCGCTACGACGCCGAGTTCTTTGAACCCGAGCCCCCCGACGACAGGTACCGACAGCGGCACGCGAGGTGTTGTCCCGATGCGAACGGCGGAGCAGCGGCATAAGACGCGCGCGAGCGCCGGGCCGCGCGGGGAGACCCGGCGTCCGAGAAGGATGCCCATGCTCACTGCCTGGCTACGGCGACAAGGATTCCGAGTCGATGGAAGTTCAGGCTACGGTGTCCGCGTGGATCACTCGTGGGCGGCCGCCAAGCTCCAGGAATTCGTCGACCTCATCGAGCAGTTCAGCAGACTAGACGACCTTGTCAGCATGACGCCCGGTCAAACGCTCGACGAGGCTAACTCCCGTCTCGGGTCACACCGCGCTGCCGGTGATCGCCTGGTCATGATCGACCCGATCATGCGAGAGCTGATGGAGGCCGCGCGCCCTGGACTGGGCGACTACCCGGAGCCGCCGTCTGGCGGCTGGTCGGCTTCGGACCCCGCCTACTGGCAGAACATTGTCCGGGACCGCGCCCTCCGCGCGATCGGCGTTCATGAACTCAGCGCTGAGGCGCGCGAGCGAATGCGGCCAGACAGCCCGGACCTTGTCGCCGACCGGTTCCACCCATGGGTCTGGGAGGCCGCCGCGCCTTTGTGGGCGGCAGGCAGCACGCAAGAGGCCGTGCACGCCGCTGCGCGGTCCGTCAATGCTCGCTTGCAGCAGAAGGTCGGCCGACGCGATCGATCAGAGGCTGCATTGTGCCGTGAGGCATTCAGCTTGAAGGACGCTGCGCCAGGAGCCCCGAGGCTGCGATTTCTCGGTGACCGGACTTCGGATACCTGGCGCAGCCGCCAGCAAGGCGGCATCGACTTCGGCGCTGGCTGTTTCGAGGGAATCCGCAACCCAGCCGCGCACGAAGACGACCTCGACCTCAACGAGCAGGTCGCCCTGGAGCAGCTCGCTGCCCTCAGCGTCCTGGCCCGATGGATCGAGGAATGCGCCCCTGAGGTCGCAGGCTCCCCGAACGCCGCCGCCGGACCGTCCATTAGCCCGCCCTGAAGCGGTCGCCCGGCACTGACCCACGCCCACCCAGACGCCGGCGGCCTGCCCGCCCGGAACCATGCGGTGACCGGCCTGATCGCCACAGCGGACCCGCCCAGGCAGCCACGCTGATGAAGCCTTCCGGGCGCTCATAGTTGGAGAACAGCTACGCAGGCGCCGCCGCTCCCGGCGCTCCAACCACCGCCAGGCATCGCCGATCATGGGGGAATGACAGTACGGCCGCCTGCCGGGTTCCCGCTGCCCGAACTAGTGCTTGTCTCCAACCGCGTCCTCGCTGAGGAAGCCGAGGCCCTCCGGGCGGCGATGGAGCACTTCGGAAGCGCGCCGCAGCCCGGCAGCCCGTGGACCCAGGATGACGAGGCGGTCGCGGACTATGCCGATCCCGTGGCACCGGGCCGGGCCACGGTCCTGCGCTACGCCCGGCATCAGTCCGCGCTGATCTACGCCAACGCCTGGGACCACCTGATCTCCCTGGCCAGGGTCCTCGGCGGCGACGGGGCCATGCCTCTGTTCTCCCACGCGAGCCTGTCGAGGGTCGTATGCGAGGCAGCCATCCGATTCGCGTGGCTCATGGACCCAGATGTCAGCAGCGCGAAGCGCCTCGTACGCGGCGCAGTCGCCCTGCACTACAGCGCCGAGGAACGGTCCAAGGGAGTACGCGCCCTCGCCGCCGAGCGCTTCGACCCGGACTCATATCAGCAGATGCTTACCAACTGCAACCAGGAACGGGACGACATCCGCAAGCTGATCAACGATGCCGGAATGGCCTTCGGGCACTCGCAGAAGGGCAACGCCAAGGTCCGCCTCGAACTGCAATCTCCCAAGGTCTCGGTACCGCTAAAGATCACCATCACCGAGCTGATGGCCGAGCTGCTGCCCGACTCGCCGAGCTGGTACAACATCGGCTCCAGCGTCACGCACAGCATCTACTGGGGCCTGCGGGACGTCGACCACTCCCGCCCAGGCGAGCCCCTAGCCCTGACCCCAAACGTGCTTGACGTCGGCGCTGCGGCATGTTCCGCGATCTCCGCCTCGGCCCTGATCCTCGACCACTGCGGGAAGATGAACGGCCACGACCCCACAGCCCACATTCAGCGCGCAAAAGAGCGCCGCGAAGAAGTCGACGCCCTCATGCGCCGCGCCGTCACCTCAGCCTGGGCCCACATACCAGCCGAGCCGCCGCATCGCGGATCGACCAGCCGACCGGAATGACCGGCGCGCGCGGCCACCGAATCTACGGCCGGGGCCGCTGACCTGTCGCTCGGCTCGCTCGCGACGAGCTGCACCGCGACGGTCGGTCGCTTACCCGCGACGCCCTCGCCGCCCGCCTCCGCCAGTCCGGACACCCCGTCCGCAACGAACGCCTCACCCCGCTCCTGCAAGCACTCCGGCACGAGGCCATCAGCCTGGCCGCAACCGGGCGCTAGCGGGAAGCAGCCGAACGCTGAGTCGGCGTTCCGGGCAGCCACCTCGGCGGCTCGGAGCGCCGGCCCTGCGACGGCACCTCCGCAACGTCCCACAAACCATCCCCCGGCCACCCGCCCGCTAACAACGGACGGCCTGCGGCCGACAGTCGCTCTCTGTGCGCCCAGCCAGTCACCGGGCACGGAAGCTTCGCAGCCGCTGCCCAGCGCGACGTTCCATAGATCCCGTGATCCGCACTGCGGGAGTGCGCCTAGTCCTCTCCATGCAGACTCAGTGTCGTGAACCCCCAGCATCCAGACAGGCACTTGTCGCAGCTCACAGGCATGCCTGGAACAAACCCAGGTCCTAGGGCGTCCTGAAGCTTGCCCGTGGGCAGCGGTATCGACACCAGCCGAGCTTCCGGCTGGACAGGCCGGTCAACAAGGCTGACCTCGTGCAGGTCCGCGCTCACGACCCGGGCGATGGCCGACACCCGGTACGTGTGCGCCGCGTCGTGTTCCTCGCACGTCTCGCTGAGGCATACCGGACAGATCCCACCCGGCCCGATGCCGCCTGGCACCAGGTAAGCGGTACCTGGCATGTGCGGACATTCGGAGATGTCCTCGCCGCACAGGGAGCACAGCCGCTGCGCCGTGAAGCCGATCGACATGCCCATCCTCTTGTGCGCGATGGCGACCGGGCACCGCTGCTCATAGATGCCATTCCTCGGCATGATCGTGCAGCCGAACGTCTCACGCACCCATCGCCCCAGGTCATGCATCAGCTCATGAACCGGCTCTTCCTCAGGTTGTTCCTCGGCCCACCAGAACGCGCGAACCACCCGATCCAGGGCGGCCCGCGCATCCTGCTCTGCCGCTTCGCGATCGCTTGCCAGCAACTCCGATGCCTGATCACGCAAGGACAGCGCTTCAGCCAGATAGCCCTCACGCCGTTCTTTGACACGGGCAGCGCGGATGTCACGGTCAGACCCATCAGGAACCGCAGACCATTCCTCGTCCTGCGCGCCGCCTGTGCCTTCGGTGCCACCACTCAGCGCCGGGCGCCCTGCCTCGGAGTCATCTGGCGCGATGCTTCCGCCGGCCGGCTTCTGGGTTATATCCCCAGCTAGCAGCTTGTCGATCGCCTCGATTACCTCGGAGCCATCCCCCTCAACCTGCCACCAACGCGCAGCCCCCGAGTCCCCGCCCTCCACCTGCCCGAAGGTCACCTTCAGCTTGCCCTTCGACCTGCCGCACAGTAGGAGCTTCGCGCCGTCCCACGTGGCGATGCTCAAGACCCCCAGGATCACAGTCACGACCGCATCCGCGATCACGCCCTTACGGCCCTCAAACAACCGCCGCTCCGGGTCATCAAGGTAGCTGGCGCTCACACCCGCCGCGCGCAACCGCTTAACCAACGACATCGTCTCTTCCGGGTAAATGCCGCTGCCATTCGCATCGACCCGCAAAGGCAACACCAGCACAGAGTCCTGAGCCACCTCGGATTCCTCCGCCGCGGGCAGCGCGCAGCGAACTCCCGTGACCACTGCGCCAACCATCAAACATCCACCTCGCTCTCGGCGGGCTTCGAGATTTCCGAGTGACGTGAGCCCAGTACCACCGTAGAGCCGACCGCATGCACCCAAGCGGTTCCTTCGCGGCGTGTCCTCTGCGATACCGCGCAACGGGCAGTGTTAGAGGCCTACAACAGCGACAGGACATGCCAGCGCTGGCGGCCGACAGCACCGAAGCCCATGTCCGGCGCATGCCAAGACCGAACCTCGTTAGCCGACTAGTTATAGCGATGGTGATCCAAGTGCGGTGCCGCCGCGCGGACGGCGTGGGTTGCCTTTCACAAGAAGGCCGCTATCCCCAGGACGACCAGCACGAGTGTCGCGATAGCAGTCACGACCACCCAGGCGGGATTCCGACCATCAAGCCACTTCGCGATCCGTACTCTCCAGATCACCGGGCGCGATCGCTCTGTGAACAGCTCGATCAATGGTGGCTCAGCCTGCGGCGGCTTCGTATGGCCGCGCCCTGCATCTAGGGCTTCGCGCAGCTCACCGCCATGAGGTCCGCCGGCAGCAGCGAGCGCTTCTCCCAGATCGCTGTCAGCCATCTGCCCAGTCTGCCCGACGCCAGGTCGATCGGCGGCAAACGACACGTTATGGCTCCGGCGACAGCCAAATCTGCGCCCCTACCCGACACGCCGCACTCGCAGGTGCCGGGCGAGTACCTATCCTTTCAGCTAACAGCGCGACATCTCGGAGCGTGACCGCTCATCCAGCGCCCTGCGCGCGCTACCGTCCATGCGCACGCTGCTCAGCACCGGCACGGACTCGCACGGAGGTGAACCCTGGTGGCTCGCGCGACCCGATCCCGCGGCCCCGCCCGCCGCTGCGCCTTCTGCGGGAAGACAGGCCGCGCCAGCAATGAGCATGTCTGGCCCCAATGGCTCCGCGCCCATGCCAACGAAGTGAGCCCCTCCCGCTATCTGCACACAGCCGGGTTCACCCGAACGGCTGCCGACACCCTGGCCGAGACACCCACGGTGACCACGCACCAACCTGGATCGGTTTTCAACATCCGCGCCCGGGCAGTATGCCGGGAATGCAACAACGGGTGGATGAGCGCACTCGAGCAGCAAGCTAAGCCGCTTCTCCTGGCCATGATCGGCGCCGTCCAACCTGGCTCGGCCATAACCCTCGCCCCAGACCAGGCAGCCACCATCGCCACCTGGGCTATCAAGACGGCGTGGATGCGGGAGGAGAGCAATCCCGGACCGAAGGCAACCACTCAGGAGATGCGCCAAGCGCTTCACCGCACGGCCCTACCTCCCGAATACAGCCAGGTCTGGGCGGCCAGTCATGCCGGTGACCGCGACTTCGACATCAACCAGGCATCCATCGACGTGATGCGTCACGACAGGCCTTGGAATGACGATGACGTGCGCCACGTTCTCTGGACCTCATTGACCTTCTGCGGCATCTCGTTGCTGGCCTACACCGTGGACGGATGGGGAGTACAGCAACCGCAGCGAGATCCGGCCCAATGGATCCAGATCTGGCCATGCGCGTCCGAAGTGCGATTCCCCGCGGTCGCCGTGACCGACAGGGAAGTCCTCCTGGCGGTCGTCAACCAGGCTCCGCACATCAGCCTTCCGAAGACATCCCGGCTTGAACGCGACCCCCTTGGCCCGCAAGAACGGCGACGCAACTAGTCAATGCATAGCCACAGCGCCCGCTCACGGCACCAGCCACCCGCCGCCGTTCGGAGAGGTGGAGCAGCCGCCTGGCCGGGAGACCGTTGCTGGCCTGGCCGGGATCGCCGAAGCGGCACCGCCCCGCCGGAAACCTTCCCCGTCGTCCCGCCAGCCCGCCTGTCGGCCCAGAGCGCGACAGCCTGCACTAGCAGCCCCGTCCGGTGCCCTTGCGCATCGTTCCCGTCCCGGCCACGCCAGGCAGAACCAGCAATCTCGTCGGCTACCGGCTATCCCACCGTCCCCGCCGCCAGCTGTCGCGAGCCAGATGGCAACGCCCGCCAGCCGGCCCACCCGCTCCCGCCACGACGCGACCGCCGTCCCCGCATCATGGGCCAGCTCCGGGACGGACGATCACGCCGTCCTCACGACGGGGGAACGGTCCCCTGCACGGCCGCCGACCGCCCGCAACATGAAACCGCGAGGCCCGACAGCTACATACGGTCACGACCTGGGGGACGTTAGCCAACCTCCCGAACCACCAGCACTCCCGCACCAAGGAACACCACACCACACTTCCTGGCAAACCAGCGACGCCAGGTATTGGTATCCGCCCCGGTTCGGGTTGCGTCATCGCACCGCTGGGTCTACCCCACTCAGGCGCGACTCCTCGGCAACAGCGCACCGCTGGGCCACCGCCGCCTTTCGGATGAACAGGTCACTAGCTCACCCACCTGCTATCTGCACTGCCGCGGAACCCGCCACCCCAACCGAAGGAGACCCACCCACCCCGACCATGCGCCGCGCCCCCTTGCACGCAACCGCCCGGTATCTCGCCCGCTAATGCGCCAGGCCAATTATCGACGGAATTCGGCACAAATCCAGTTGCGCGAGAAGCGCACCACCCTTATGTTTCGTCCGACGGGCCGCCACCTCCGGATGCTAGGCAAACCTTACCCTGACGAAGGTCGTTTGCCCGGCATCAATCGTGCCACCTTGGGAGCCAACATGGATACCCCACAGGGCGGCTTCATGCACATGCTGCCCGTTTACCTGCCAGAAGGCATGACCCTCACCCACCTGAGCTTCGCGATGCTTCCCTGGCTCTCGCCCTCCTACAGCGGCCTGGTCGGCACGACCGCAGCCAACCCCTCCGAGCCCATAGTCGCGGTAACTTTCGAATGGCCGATCACATGGCTAAGAACCATTCAAGAGATACCGAAGATCGAGCGCGAAATACTCTACGTCAGGCGCTTCAGCGCTGATCAGGCTCTAGCCGCCGGAACGCACGCATTTTCGAACGTGCGGCCCGGCCCTCACCCGAACCAGGCCCCCGATACCACTGCCACGACCGACCAGGGCATCCTCGGGGTGGAGTCAACATGCCTCACAGTCCGGGACCGGCGTGGAGCCCACGGCCTATTCCAGCGTCTCCGCCAGCGAGTGCTCGAACAGGAACCCGCAACATTCGCCAAGCTCGCCGGCCACATGATCTATATCTGGTTCGAGGAACCCGCCGGAGCACCAGGCCTAGCCCTGCCTTTCAAGAAAAACGACGACGACGCGGCCATGGAACTCCTCCAAGAACTTGCCGCTTACACCCCCCAGCCGGGACAGATGTGGCTGCCATCAGGACCCCCACCTGAACAGGCACCGCCACTACCGCTCGCCACCACCCTGACGGGAGCGAGGTTCTACGCCAACCCACTGGTCGGGAGCGCACCCAGCACGATGCTGTTCACATTCGCCGGATTCGAACTAGGACTCGCATACACATCACTCCTCACCCAACAAGCAGCGTGGCAGGAAATCCAGCGCCTAGTCGATGCTCACGACAAGCCTGGCGTCGATATCCTGCTCATAACCTCAGGCGCGCCAGACCAGCACGGCCAGATCTTCCCAGCCGAGGAAGCCATCGCCAGCTTCCTACTGGAAACCCCGGTCGGCCTTACCCGGCCCCCCAGCCATATCCAGCGAGTGCTCCTTCACTCCTGGGCCACAGGCCGCGCAGCGGAACTACACCCGACCGTGAAAACCATGTTCGGACCCCTGTACCAAACGTTCCTACCCGAGCACTATCCGCTCATTGCCCCCACGGCGAGCGAACAAGTGGAGTCGCCCAAGGGTGACGCGGAATCAGGCAGCGATGGCGGTTCAGACTCAGCCACGCCTCCGTCGGCTCACTGACCAGAGCCCACCTTTGGTGCGGGCTCCAGCAAGCTCGAAGCACCGCAAGCCGCCCAGCACGATCTTCGATGTAGCCGTCAGCAGCCGCAGCCTGGCCGCTGGCCGGAGCTCGCGTTCCGGCTCCCGCCCGGCGTCGAGTGGCATGCCTGCGGTCGCTGGCTTGCCGGGGGGTCTTGACTTTCATCCTTTCCGGAATCAAGTTGGATGCAAGCTTGCGCAACTGTTGGGAGAGGCGGACGTCATGTCGTTAGTTTTCATCGGGATCGATCCAGACACCAACGGAGACAACTGCCCGGCGGTCTTCATGGACCCTGCAACCGGCGACCTACTGCTGCAGGGCTGGACGGTCACGGACCCGCAGATCCTGGCCGATGTCTGCCGGCATAGCCCGATCGCCGACCACGAATCGGTGGTGCGGCTCCCGGCCCGGATGAAAGCGATCCTCTTGGAGGCGGTCAATGGCAGCGCCAGTGCCCCAGTTCAGCGAGCTGATCGCCGCCACTACGACCTCGGCAGTGCACCTGGAAATGCGCGACACCTATACCCCTGACGACCCGGGCTACCTGGCCTGGCTAGCAGGCACGCCCGTCACCGCGCTCCTGCGATCACCCGAGCCCCGCGCCTGGCATGCCCTGGTCCGCGAGCACGTCGCCAGAGGCGTCCTGATCCGGCGGGCCAGGATCGTGTCCGAGCCCCTGGCCGACTTCACCCGCTTCGAGTACGAGATGACCGGCCAGCTCAACATCGACGCCGGCGAGCAGGTCCGCTGGCTGCCCCGCCGGCGAGCCTCGGACCTGTGCCTGCCGGGCAACGACTTCTGGGTCCTCGATGACCGGCTGGTCAGGTTCGGCCACTTCGCCGGCGACGGCACGTTCACCGGCCACGAGATGTCCGACGACCCGGCCGTCGTCCGGCTCTGCGCCACGGCATTCGAAGCCGTATGGGAACGGGCCACCGACCACGGCCAGTACCGGCCCGCCGCGTAGCCGCACCGGCATCGGCAGGCTGTCGTCGTGCCCACCTCACCGTCATCCAGCGCCCAGCGGGCCAGGCAGGAACTCGCCGCCCGGCTCCGCGAGATCCGCCTCGACGCCAGCCTGACCGCCCGCGCGCTGTCGTCGGCCGCCGGCTGGCACGAGGCCAAGACCAGCCGCATCGAGTCGGCCGCGCAGCCCGCCAGCCATGCCGACATCCGCGCCTGGTGCACCGCGTGCCGCGCCGAGGATCAGGCAGCCGACCTGATCGCCGCGTCACGCGCGGTCGACTCGATGTACATCGAATGGCGGCGGCTGCAGCGCACCGGCCTGCGCCGCCTCCAGCAGTCCCGGCTGCCGCTGTACGAGCGGACCCGCCTGTTCCGGGTGTACTGCTCCAACGTCGTGCCCGGCTTCTTCCAGACCCCCGGCTACGCCACCGCCCTGCTGTCCGCGATCACGATCTTCCAGGGCACACCCGACGATGTCGACCAGGCCGTCGCCGCCAGGCTCAGCCGCAACGCCATCCTGCGCACCCCGAATCGCCGGTTCTGCGCAGTCATCGAAGAATCCGTCCTGCGCTACCAGCTCGGCGACTCCGCCACCATGGCCGGGCAGCTCGGCCACATCCTCGACATCATGGCCCTGCCCGCCGTGTCCCTCGGCGTCATCCCCCTCACCGCGCAGCACCGCCAGATGTGGACACTCGAAGGCTTCACCGTCTTCGACGACGCCCGGGTCCACGTCGAGCTGCTGTCCGCCCAGGTCACCGTCACCGCGCCGACCGAAGTCTCCCTGTACCTGCACGCCTTCGGGAAGCTAGCAGAGCTGGCCGTCTACGGCATGCAAGCCCGCGCACTGATCACCGCAGCCATCGACCCCCTCAGCTAGGAACTGCGCAAGTTCGCGCAAGTTCCGTAGACCAGACGCAGCATCAAAACCTAGCCTTGCACGCAACGCACCAAGTATGCGACAGCGAGGCGAGCGTGAACGAAGCAGCGGCTCACATCGAGCTGGCGGCCCTGCCGACATCACCCTTCTGGGCACGCCGCCACGCCCAGGCCGTCCTCGGCGCCTGGCAGATCTGCCCAGACATCACCGAGGTTGCCCTCCTGCTCGTCTCCGAGCTTGTCACCAATGCGGTCGCAGCGACCACCGCGCAGCCAGAACCCGAGCCCGCTGCCGCGCGGCCGATCGTCCAGACCCTGCGGCACCAGCCCGGCCGGATCGTGATCGAGGTATCCGACAGCGCCCCAGGCCCACCGGTCATCACAGACGCCGGACCCGACGCCGAAACCGGACGCGGCTTAGCAATCGTCCAGGCTCTCAGCAAAGAATGGTCCTACTACTACCCCCCGGCAGGCGGCAAAACCGTTCACTGCACGCTCAGCACCCCGACGACACATCCAGCACCCGCAATGATGCGGGATAGCGATACGACATGGAAAAGGAACTCAGATGTCAGCAACGCCGGGCATCACTGACAATAAGTCAGCCAGTACAAGTACCGCCGCCAGCGCATTACTGACCATCGCGGACGAACTCACTGCGACCGGCCTCGCCGCGCACAGCCCGATCTGGGACGGATCGGCCTACCTGAAAATCACCAACGCCCGGGGCGCGCTCTGCGACCTGACCATCACCACCAGCGGCACCGTGACCTGGGACTACCGCTCACGCCACGGCAGCCACACCGACCCGGACCAGATCACCGGCATCGTGCTCGACCTGCTCAGCCCCGGCAGCGACCGGCACCCCGCCGCCGCGCCAGCGCGACACGCGGACATGACGCTCAAGGGCGCCGTCGGACGAGCGCTCGCCGGGCAAGGGATGCGGGTCAGCTTGAACCTGCTCGACCAGGACAACGACTTCTACGAGGCATACGCCGAGATCCAGGTCACCAACCCAGCCGACCCCGCCCGAGGGACGGCCCGCGTTAGCGACGACGGCGAGTTGTCCTGGCAATGCCGCACTCACGACCTGGTCGGCGGCATAACCCCTACCGAGATCGCCGCCACCCTCGCGCGAGCCCTGGCCAGCGCACATCACACCCCCTGCCACGCATAACCAGTCACGGCCACCGCAGACCATCCCGCTGCCGGCATGCCCGCTCACGCGATCACTCATCACCAGCACCCACACAAGGACCGCGCACGGGCCGCACAACACGGGCCAGCTCACGTGCGATGCATGTGAGCCCCTGACGGGGCGCCGTCTGGCCGCCTGCCTGCCCAAATGCGGCTGTGAGCGCTGCCTGCGCGGAGGCAGACCACTCTCCCACCCCAAGGGGACCCGACAGAGTGGTCTGCCTCCGCTCCGCCAGCACAGCCAGGGCAGGCAGGCGACCAGACGAAAACCAAAGTCAAGATCAAGGTCAAGGTCAAGATCAAGGTCAAGGTCAAGGTCTAGGTCAAGGTCAAGGGCGAAGGTCAAGGTCAAGGGCGAAGGTCAAGGTCAAGGGCGAAGGTCAAGGTCAAGGTCAAGGGCGAAGGTCAAGATCAAGGTCAGGGCGAAGATCAAGGTCAGGGCGAGGATCAAGGTCAGGGCGAGGATCAAGGTCAGGGCAAGGCAACACCGCGAGTCAGGAGCCGGGGAGAAGCTGTGACTCCCCGCTCCTGACCGTGCGAGACCGGCACCAGTCTGTGTACAGCCACTCGCGGTGTTGAGCGTCGCTGCGGCCCCCACGTGTTGCGCAGGGTCGAGCTAGATCTCGACGCGACGAGCGCAAACGTGAGCAGTCCGCCATGGTGACCGCCGTAGCATCGTGGAGGGGCGCGCGCCATGTCGTTGTCTGAGTCCCGAGGCGATCTGGAATGGGCTGGACTTGGACAGGCAGCGCGCGGTGATCGCCGCGCTGATGGTGGTCTGCGTTCATCCGGCGCCGAAGGGAAGGCCGGCGGGCTGGAAGGGCGGCTAGTACTTCCACGCCGAGTCGGTACAGATCGAGCCGCAGGAGCAGGAATGAGCGGGCACGTTGACACCGAGGCGCTATCTCTGACGGACGAGGTCGCCGCGTTCTTCGGAAGACCCGCGCAGACCAGCCCCGATTACATCGGCGGAAGCCGCGTTGCCGAGGTGTGGTGGGCGATACGGCATGAACCCCGGCGCATGAACGTGATATGCCGGCATGTCGGCCGGCCGGACCTGGAAATCACTCGCGACTTCAGGCAAAAGCTGATGATCGCGAACGTCGGGGCCTCGGAGACGTGCGTTCTTCTTGGCGGTCCTGCCTTCGAGTACGGGGAAAGCGGCGCGTTCGCTGATGGCATTGGCGGCGAGATGGTCACCAGCGTTACGTTCAGGTGCCCGGATTGCGGCCGCCATCCCTCATGGGGAGAAACCACCATCATCACGGTGGTCGCGCTGCTCGACCTGTACGAGCGTCGGCGCGCCCGGCGGCTCGATATCTCGATGGGAGAGTTGCTGCTATCCAAGCTGCCGGCATCTAGATCGTAGGTGGTATGTTAGGCAGGTCAGCCCCTAAGTGCCGGGTCGCGGCTCTCCCCGCCGGTCGGCTGGCATCTCCGGTCGCTCCTTCACGGGAGCGCGTATTAAACGCGCCCCGAGGAGTCCCGTCCTTGCGATCGTCCGCAGCCGCCAAGGCGAAGCTAGCCAGCACCTGCCGGTTCGAGCCCGGCAACCAGTCCAAGATCACCCGCTTGCGCGCTGAGTACCGCGCGGTCAAGACCGCCGAGTACCTGCGCAAGGTCATCGACGGCTTCCCGCCACTGGCTCCCGAGCAGATCAGCGAGCTGCGGGACATTCTGGCCCGCCTGGCCATCAATGGCATGCTCAGGCCATCGGGTACGAGTCGGCAGCCTGCCGACAGAGCAGCTGCGAGCAGGAACGCGACCGGCGGTGCAGGGCCGACGATGTCGGACGATGAGTACCGGGGCCACGGTCGAACGCAATGGGATGCCATGGCGGAGGCCACTAGCGAGGGCAAGTTCCGGGCTACCCGCCTAGCGCTGCTGATGTCCGTCCGGTATTGGCCGCGCACGGGGGCAGGAGCCTTGATCATGACGCTGGCCTACAAGCTCATTGAGGTGCTTAGCCATCGGCACTGACGCCCAGAGCACGGAGGTGCGTGACATGAGTCCGATGTGCGCCGTCTCAAGTTGGCGCGTTGTTCCACGGCACCACCCGCGCCACCGGCGCCGGACCCGTGTCCGCCTCAAACATGCCGGTGACCGGGGAACAGTGATGTCACCGCCAGGTTAGCCTTACCGGTTCCGGGACCTGGGTAGGGCTAGAAGCACACGGCGCATTTCTACGCCGCCCCCGCCAGCGCTTCGCTGCCGGGGTTGCCGGTTCTGATCCGCGGTCACGCGGCTTCCCGGCTCGCAGTATCAGCACCCCTCGCACCACCAGCCACCAGCACCCACCGGACCGCCGGCCGCACAGGCAGCCCGGACTTCGCCCACCCCGCATCCCGCGCGGGACCGGGGGTCCAGGAAGGAGAGACATGACCCTGGACACAGCCCAGAGCCGCTGCAGGGGCGGACACGAAACGAACACGGGACCACGCCGCGCATCGGTATCCGGCCGGCCGCCGCCTGGCGCCGCCCGCCGGTCCGATTCAGGCGTGGTGCGGTTCACCGACCGCGACATCACGGGCCTGATCCTGGCCGGCGACATGTACGGCGCACCGTATGACCTGCTCGGCGCGGCGCTGGGGACACGGCCGGACCGGGTGCGGGCGATCACCGCCAGGTGGCGGCGGGCCGGGCTGGCCCAGACCGGGCGGATCAGCCCCGGCCCGGGGTGGTGCTGGCTCACCCCGGCCGGGATGCGGGCGGCCGGGCTGCGGTTCCCGGCCCGCCGCCCGCCGCTGGCCCGCCTCGCCCACATCCGCGCCGTCCTCGCCATCCGGATCACCCTGCAGAACGGGGAACCGTTCGCCGCCGGTGCCGCGTGGTGGCGCAGCGAGCGGCACATCCGCTGCGCCGCCGCCCGGACCGGCATCGGCCACGTCCCCGACGCCGAGGTGCACTGGCCCGACGTGGACGCCAGCCCCTACCCCGGCCAGTGCTGGGCGATCGAGGCGGAGCTGACCCCCAAGAGCACCGCCCGCACCGCAGCCATCATGACCGGCCTGCTCACCCGCACCGCCGGCTGGGAACCCGCCGCGCTGCCTGGCCGGGTACCGCGCTATGACCACGTCGTCTACCTGTGCGCCCCGCCCGCCCTGCCCGTCGTCCGCCGCGCCGCGACCAGCCTGCCTGCCCCGCTGGCCGGCCGCGTCGACGTCCGTGACCTCCCGGAAGGAGCCCTGCTGTGATCGTGTTCCTGGCCCAGCTGCTGTTCTGGCGGTGGCTGCTCCGATCGGCCATCCGGCTCGCCCGGTGGGCCGTCGCCGCCGTGGTGATGATCGCCGCCGCGCCCGTCACCACTGTGACGGTCACCGCGGTGACGATAGCGTGGCTGCGGGGATGGCCTCCGGTCCGGCTGCGCCACGCCGCCGCCTGGTCCCTGCCCATGACCGCCGTCTACCTCACTGCCCGGGCCGTGACCGCCCGGTCCTGGCAGGCCGCGCTCGCCGCGCCCTACCTGGACTGGCGGGCCGGCTGGCACGCCGTCAGCCTCGGCGCGACCGGGACCGCGTTCGTCCTGTGCGCCCCCGTCGCGGTCCCGGCCGGGCTGCTGATCGCGTCCTGGGCCTGGGCGTCGCGGATCTACCGGATCGAGACCGGCCTATCCGGCAAGACCGCGACCGCGCCCGTCATCTTCGACCACCGCCAGTGGACCCGCCAGGCCCGCGCCGCCCGGGGCCGCAACGCCGCCCCCGGCAACGTCCCCCTCACCGACCGGCGCGGCAGGATCGTGATCGGCGGCACCATCCGCGCCGTCGGCCACCCGTGGCGGCCGGTGCTCGCGGTGCCGTTCCAGGCGATGGCCCGTCACCAGGTCATCATCGGCTCGTCCGGGTGTTGCCCGGCGCTGAAGATGCCGACGGGCGCGTCATTGACGGCGCCGACGGGGGGTGCGGGAAAGCCCCGCCGGCCGGGCGGCTGGCGGGGCTTTCGTGGGGGTGGTGTCGCGCCTGGTAGGCACGGCGCCGGGCTAGTCGTCGGTGACTTCGCTGACGGCGGCGCGGGCTGCTTTCTCGTCGATGATGGCCTGGCCGGCCGCGTAGGCGGCGACGAGGGCTGCGATGGCGAGGTTGTTGACGGCCCGTGGGTAGCCGCGCGCGGCGGCGTGAATGAGCGCGGCAGCGTCGTCGCTGAACAGGGTGTCGGCGCGCCCGGCGAGCTTGATGTGATGAGTGATGTAACTGGCTGTCTCGGCCGCGGTCATGGGCGGCATGGTGTAGCGCAGCGCGACCCGTTGCCCGAGGGCAGCCAGGACGGCCAGCTTCATGGTGCGCCGCAGGGTGGGCTGGCCGACGAGCAGGCAGGCCAGCGGGGAATCAGCGTCCATCGAGTGGTTGGTGAGCATGCGGATGGTCTCCAGCTGCTCGTAGCGCAGCAGGTGGGCCTCGTCCAGGACCAGGACGGGGGTGCGGCCGCGCTCGTCGCGTTCGGCGGCCAGGGCTGCGGCGGCCTGGGCGATCACGCGGGAGGTGAACTGGCCGGGGGCCTGGCCGAAGGTGGTGATGATCGCCTCATGCAGGCCGCGGACGCCGATCATCGGGTTGGGCAGGTAGATGACGGTGTGCCGGGTGGCGTCCAGGCCGGCCAGCACGGTGCGCACCGACGCGGTCTTGCCGGCGCCGACCTCGCCGGTGATCACGCCGATCGCGCGCTCGGCGATGCACCAGGTGATCCGGGCGCAGGCTTCGTTGCGGGCGGCGTGGCGGTGCAGCATGCCCGGTGCCAGGTCGCGGCCGAACGGCATGCGGGTGAACCCGTAATGCGACTGCAGTTTCTCTATCATCTTCGATGATTCCTCCAGTTCCGGGGTCAGCCGTTGGCGGCGGTGATGGCGGCGGTGACCAGGGCGATGTTGCGCCGGTCCAGGCTGCCGAGGCTGGCGCCGAGCCGGACGGCGATGCCGGCCTCGGCGATGCTGGCGGCGATCCTCAGCACGGCTTTCTCCGACGGCGAGCCGGTCAGCTGGCCGTGGTCCAGGGCCCAGATGGCGGCGTTCCAGCGGATCACCGCGGCCGGCTCGCCCGGGCAGGCCGCCGACCCGGCGGCGATGATGCGCCGGAACGCCGGCTCGTGCAGGAAGTGGCCGTGCGCGCTGATCAGCGCCACCGCGGCGGACTCGGCGCAGATCCCGTCGGCGGCCCGGGCCAGCAGCATGGCCAGCCGTGGCGCGGGCATCGTGCCGGCGTTCACTTGCCCTGCTCCTCGCCCGGCTCCTGCCGGCCCGCGCCCTGCCCGCCGCCGTCCAGGGCGGCGTAGTTGACCCGGCCGGCGACCTGGCGGTCGTGCTGGGCGTCCAGCAGCGCCAGGTAGTCGATGCCGGTGGCGCGCGGCGCCTCGCCGCCGCCGCCGGGTTCCTCGGGGCGGGCCTTGGGGTGAGCGTGCCGGGTGATGTGGTGCGGGACCGCGGTCCCGGCGTCCTTGCCGCCGTAGCGCACCGACAGCACGGTCAAGTCGAACGGGTCGAAGACCAGCTCCACGCTGCGGCCGGCCAGCGCCGGGTCGACCTGGTAGCGGTTTCCGTGCATCGACACCAGGGCGGTCTTGCTCACCTTGCGCCGCTCCGACCAGCGGAACGCCTCGGCCAGGGCCGGGGGCGGCGGCACCGGGAACGGCCCGCCGGCCTCCCAGCGGGAAAGCGGCGGCTGCCCCGTCTCCGAATGCTCGCGCACGTGGTAGACGGTCTCGGTCCAGGCGGTGAACAGCCGGTTCAGCTCGGCCAGCCCGGACAGCTGCGCGGCCCGCTGCTCGGTCAGCTCGGCCAGGAACTGGCCGCGGACGGTGCGGAAGAACCGCTCGATCTTCCCCCGTCCCTGCGGCCTGCCGGGCTGGGAATGGACCAGCTTGACGCCCAGCTTGGCGCACGCGCGCAGCAGCCACGCGTCGACGAAAGCGGAGCCGTTGTCGACGTAGATCCACTCCGGGACGCCGCGGGAGGCCAGCGCCGGGCGCAGCGCCGCGGCCAGCCGGATCGCGTCCTCGGCGAACCCGAACCGGGCGGCCATCACCGCCCTGCTGTGATCGTCGATGAAGGCGAACAGGTAGGTCTTGCGGCCGGCCAGCCGGATCGCGTGCAGCGCGTCGCCGGTCCAGATCTCATTCGGCCGCGACGCCTCGAACCTGCCGAACGCCGGGGCCTGCTCCGGCGCGGTCAGCGAGGTCAGCCCGGTGCGCGCGAACATCCGCTGCAGCGTCCGCTCATCGGGCGCCCACCCGGCCTGCGCCCGCAAGATCCGCTGCACCTGCGCGGCCGAGCGGGCCGGGTTCTCCTTCTTCAGCGCCACCGCCAGCTCCATCACCTCCGGCGGGGTGCGCGGCTGGGACTGGCGCGGCGAGGGCACCAGGGCGTCGAAACCGCCCTGGCGCCACTGCTGGATCCACCTGTCCAGCGTCCAGCGGGTCAGCCGCACCGCCCGCCCGGCCGGGTCGGCGTGCTCGCGGGCGGCGATCTGGCGCACCAGCGCCCCCCGCTCGCGCCGCGACAGCGCCGGGTCGGCGGCCTCGCGGATCAGCATGTAACGGAACAGCCCGATCGCCCGGGCGCGCTCCAGCCTGGCCTGCTCCTCGTTGTCGGTCTTCATGCCCACTCCGGCACCTCCTGCGATCAAAACGGACAGACCGCACGAGGCTCCCGCGCCCGGCGCCCCGGCCGTAACGGGTCAGCTGGTGTTGCGCCCCCCCGCCGGCCAGCCCGGCGCCAGCAGCAGCCCGCCGCTGGCCGCCGACGCCGCCTGCCACACCGGCGCCTCGCCCAGCTGCGGCCACCGCGCCGCCACCGCCGCCGCCGCCGCGGCGATCGCCGCCACCGCGTCAGCCACCGGCGAGCCACCGGCCGCCGGCATCACCGGATCCGGCCCCGCGGCAACCGCCAGCGCCGTGAAGAACACCGCCACCGGCCCGGCCCGCCCCGCGAAGCGGCGCAGCCAGCCCCGCACCGTCGACGGCGGCACCCCCAGGACCGCCGCCACCGACCGGAACCCCGCACCCCGCGCCGCAGCCGCCAGCGCCGCGCCGACCACCTCCGCCATGTCGGCCCGCCGCGCCAGCGCGAACACCGCCAGCAGCACGTGCGTCACCCGGCACGACCGGCACCGCGCCCGCCGCGGCCGAAGCCGCGCCCGCTTCCCGCCCGGCCCCCGCAGCACCCGCTCCCGCGCATGCCCCCACCCCCCGAGCACGCCCGCGCAGCACGGGCACGAAAGCTCACCAGCCGCCAGCCGCCGCTCGACCGATTCCGCGCAACCCTCTACCGTGAGCACAGCGCCTCCAAGCGCTACCCACGGCCCTCCCGGAAACTCGGCCAAGAGATCACCGGGAGGGCCGTCGCGCGTCGGCAACCTGCCGCCGCCGACGAGCACCCGCAACCCTGACGATGATCACCCTGAGCCATCGGCACCCTGAACGCCCCCGTAACCCCCGAACCATAGGAATCTTCAGCGTCGTCTAACACCCGCCGGCCGCGCAGTTGCCCGCCGAGGCGCACGACACCGACGACACCCCGGCGTCCCCCTTGTTCAGGGCCCCCAGGCCGGGCACCTCGATCGCCCGGCCCCAGACGCCGTGCCGCTCGCTGACCACGAACCCCTGCGAGTGACCGTGGCTGTCCTGGTAGGACCCGCCGGCCGCGCAGTTGCCCGCCGAGCCGCACGACACCGACGACACCCCGGCGATCCTGCCCTTGTTCAGCGCCCCCAGGCCGGGCACCTCGATCGCCCGGCCCCACGAGCCAGCCGGCCGGGCCGCCCCGATGGCTGAGGCGTCCCCGGCGCCCGGCGGCCTGACCCCCGTGGTCCAGCCCTGAGCCGCCGACCACGCCGGCGCCACAGCACCCGCCCAGGTGACAGCGACCGCGACCGCGGCTAACACGCAGGCAAGGACCCGCACCCGCTTGCCGTGCTGCACATTCATCCGCGCGTCCTCCCGCAACGGGCCGCGCGCAATGGCGGCCATGATCCGATCGCCGGCGCTCAACAATCGCCGGTAATACCGTGAGCATCAGCCCGCACCCGGCGATCAGCCAATGGGCCAAAGTCCCGCCCCGGCAGGCCGCTGGCCCTCCTGCCGCCCACCGCCATGGGAGGGAATCGCCCGCGCCAGGCAATGCGGCCAGGAGCTGGCGTCACAAAAGCCCAGCGCACCAGCCT
>Ga0208044_1000731_pt1 | contig 21496 bp, 22 predicted proteins | sample Sb_taG_8_FD_187712 | JGI IMG/M metagenome (GOLD analysis project Ga0208044, IMG submission 187712) | Peat soil microbial communities from Weissenstadt, Germany - Sb_50d_c_BC metaG (SPAdes) (version 2) | ecosystem: Environmental > Terrestrial > Soil > Wetlands > Peat | place: Germany... | reverse complement strand
AGGCAAGGAAACCTGGTCGCGACACGGGAGGTTCGCCATGCGAAACACCCGTTGGATTTCCTTGCTCGGGCGCAAGGCCCTGCGAGTCGTCCTGGCCGGCGGGCTGAGCTTCTGCGGCTGGGGCTGTCATCAGAATTATTACTATTACGGAAACCCGCCGGGTATCGTCGGAGGCTGCCCTCCAGGCTCAACCATCATGCCCAGCGCGGTAACGACTGCCGGCCCGCTCTGCGAGGTCCCAGGCGAAGGCACGACGGCCAGCTCCAACTCACTACGCTCGACCACCGTCAGCGACGGACAGAACTCGCGCGTGGTGGTGAGCACACCGTCAAGCAACAGCCAGTCGCGGTTCGGCTGGAAACCATCGGATCCTGATTCAACGCCTGCAATCACCCAGGTAGAGGGCGCCCTCCAGGGCTCCACGATCAAATAATGATTGATTGGTTCGTTGCGCACGGTCCCTTGCAGCACAGTTGCCGTCACGAGAGAGCCCAACCTACAATCAATAATGCATCATGAGCGGGCCTTCAATAATGCATCATGAGCGGGCCTTGCAGTTTGCAAGACAGCTACGGTACGAACCGAGAGATGCGCCGTCGGTATGGCTCAACGAACCTGGAGTGAAACGCGAGGCCTGGTCACCGGGGCATCATCAGGGCTTGGCCAGGCTTTGGCCGCGCGCCTCGTCCGCGCCGGGGCGACCGTGTTGCTGACCGGGCGATCGACTGAACGCCTGGCGGCCGTCGTGGGCGACCTGAAGCGTGAAGGGGTCGATCCAGCCCGGATGATCACCCTTGCGGCCGATCTGACGATCGAAGAGGATCGTCGCCGGCTCTTCACTCTGGCACGCGAACGCTTTGGCGCGCTCGACCTCGTCATCAACAATGCCGGCGTGGGCGCGACCGGGCAGTTCGACACCCACGATGCCTCGGTGCTCCGTTGCGTCTTCGAGATCAACGTCTTTGCCATGGTCGAAGTCTGCCGCGAGTCGTTGCCCCTCCTGGCCGCCGGCCGCGATCCCGTGATGGTCACCATGGGCTCGGTCAATGCCCGCCGCGCTCTGCCGGGCCGCTCCGAATACTGTGCCAGCAAGTTTGCCGTCACCGGGTTCACGGAAGCGATTCGCATCGAATGGCGGCGGTTCGGCATCCATGTCCTTCAGGTCAATCCGGGATTCACCGACACCTCCTTCGATGAGAACATGGTGGTCAACACGGCCCGCGTCTCGGTGAATGACCGCCGCACGATGTCACCCGAGACCGTTGCCCGGGCAACGATGCGCGCCATCGAGCGCCACCAGCGCCAGATCACCCTGTCCTGGCAGGGGAAGCTCTTCGTCCTGACAAGCACCGTCGCCCCGCGCCTGGTCGATTGGGGCCTGACTCGCTGGCTGCTCAAGCACTTCCCCGATGCACCTGTGTTGCAAAAAAACCGGGGGGACGACAACCGAACCTGAGTGGTCATTGCCATGATCATCCCCCGATCAGGCCATGGTCTAAGGCCGGCGGTATTCATAGTGCAAAAGACTGTTGGCTTCGTCGCAGTTGATGAAGCGCTCGGCCCGGGCGTCCCACTGGAGGCGTTTCCTGGTCGCCATTGCGATGTTCGCCAGGTGGGCGAAGGTGGTCGAGCGATGTCCTTCCTCGATGTCGGCGATGGGCCGCTTTCGGCTTTTGACGTTATCAAGGAATCGGACTCGGGAGCGCGGCCGATGCCCTGGGTAGCCATGTTGCTGCAATACGAGGCCCGAGCCACAGTGACCTTTCCCAGCACCCCCGATCGAACGAGCTCGGCAATATGAATGTACATTCTTTATGAACGTCTATGAGTTCCCACCTGGACGATGCGCTCGTGCCGTCGTGCCGCCTCGACCATGGCGCGCCCCTCCGCGATCGTGATCGATAAGGGCTTCTCGACGTACACATCCTTGCCGGCCTTGCATGCGGCGATCGTCTGGATGGCGTGCCAGTGGTCGGGTGTGGCGATCACGACCGCGTCGATGTCCGGCCGGTCCAGCACGGTCCGGAAGTCCTTGACCCGAGCCACATCGGCGGGAAGTTCTGCCATGCGTGGAATGCGTTGCCCCAGGCTGGCGAACCGCGGATCGACCTTGTCGTATGCGGCGTTCAGGTACGGTGCATAAACATCACAGAGCGTGCCAATCTTCGCATCGGGATGGGCAAGGAAGGCCTTGAGAAGCTGGCAGCCGCGGTTGCCCACGCCGATGAAACCAAGACGGACCTGGTCGCTTGCCCCGAGCACCCGGGCCGGGGCCAGCGTCGAAGCGGCACCGGCGGCCGCGGCCGTCACCGCGGCCTTCGAGAAATCACGACGGTTGAAACCCGAGGACATGGCTCATGCCTTTTCCGGCTCCAGCAAGCCGGCAATGCGTGATGAAAACCCTCGATGGCTCGCGACGAACTTGGTTCCGACCCGATGCTCTCATCAGAGAGTGGTCTCCCGCCGGTGTCAATGGTCCCATGACTACCGGTGAAACTCTGCCCGGATGTACAATGCAAATGAGTGAGAAGGAGACGGGACATGAGATGCCTTTCAGTGCCTGGTCCGATCGTGCAAGTGGCCATTGCCTGTTCAATGGCGGGCGCGACCGGACCGCAAGCGAATCCTCCCGGTCGACCCGCGGCGACGCCCGGACATACCGACTTCAAGGTCGTGCTCTGGTACCGTCGCGACCGGCCGCTGGACACGTTCAAGTACCAGGTCTACGATCTTCGCAAGGGCCAGTACACACCGGCCGTTGACGCTTGGCTTCAGCTCCTGCGGACGAAGTACCCCGCCTACGATGTCATGATCCGTGAAGTGGACCTGGCACGCGAGCAGGGAGAGACCGAATCGCTGAAGGTCGGCTCGGTCATCAAGCGCGAGCTCCTGGCCGCCGCCGCTCTTGAGGGCATCGTGATCGGTGATACGGTTCCAGGATTACAGGTGCGGATCATCGCCCCGAGAACTGGCCTCCCCGCCGCCCCGGGAATGATCGCCCGGCCTGCTCCCCTGGGCGCAAGTTTTCGTAGCTCGAACGATTTGAACCCGCCGGGACCTAGCTTTCCAGTTCCGATGCCGTACCCCCGGCCGCATCCGTGAGAGCAGAATCGGGGACGTACCGCTTGCCAGGCAGTACGCGAGGCGAAGAGCAGGTCATCGAGCCCGACGAGGTCAAGCGTGATCCTTCACTCGAACAGTCGAGCAACGGGCACCCGGAAACCCGGGAGATGCGGCTCGGCCGATAACTCGTCGCGGATGGTGAAGAGCTTGGGAACACTATCGGGCTGGTGCACTGTGATGGTACGCCGATAGGGGTCGATGATCCAGATGATGGAGACCCTCGCGGCCAGGTAGGCGTTGATCTGCTCGTTGATGTCCCCAAAAGTATCCCTCGGGGAAAGGATCTCCACCACCAAGGTGGGAACGCCGTCGATCAACGTCGAGTCTTCGGTCTGTCTAACCATCACTTCCGCGCTGATGTAGGTTACGTCGATGCCCACGGTCGTGTCCGGGTCATGCCCCAGGATGACTCCAGCCGCTCCTGTCCGAACATCCCGCCGGGGACCGTGAGAGACTCGGTCACGCCGTCGGTGTACAGGAGCAGCGAGTCACCGGGCCCCACGCCGTGGCCTGCTCGCAGGGAATGTCGAAGAGAGCCGAGGACAGGATCGGCCCGGTCGAGGCGAGGCGGTCGCAGAAGATGAAGAGCCTGTTCTTGCGGCTCAGCGGGTGTGCAGGGCGAACGAAAGAGCTGGCTCGGTCATGATGACCGCCCTTATTGTTCGGTCGCCGCTGCTGCACCCATCGTGTTTGCCGAAGCGGTTGCCATTATGACAGAATGAGCTTCTTCGAGAACCGGTTGGTGCCTTCCAACGACGGACCCGCAGGCGAATCCTCCATGCCCAACTGTATCAGGCTCACGCTTTTCCTGCTGGCCGTTGTAGTCCTGTCGAACCCGGGCGTGCGGGCTGGGCCGCGACTGGTAGCGCGGCAGGGGGCTAGCACGGCAGGGGCCACCCACTTTGTGGCACCAACGTCAGCTTGTACAAGATCCCGTTTCACCAGCACTGGACGGGCGTTTGGTAGTCAAAAGGAAGAAGCCTGTACACGAAGGGCCTTGCGCAGACGATGGCTTCAGCGCAAGCCGTTGCGGCCTTTCGGGTACAGGCTCTTGAACGAAGCCGGGGGGCGGCGGCACACGGTTTGCTTTAATACGTAGATTGGTCGCGCGGGCAAGAGGGGCGGTCTGGGCAAGCGGCTGCTGACACGAAGCAAGAGCAAAGCAAGGCGGACGCAGGCTCGCCGAGTGGCTGTGATTTTCCCACCGCGGAGCGGTTTCGTTCAAGTAGTGATTACTGAAGTTTCGGCAGCCATCAATGCCCGCGTGGGACTCCCCACTCTTTTGTCATAAGTTATGATATGGCAACGACAAACACCCGGGAAGCCGGCTATGTTCTGACGCTTCTCCATCAGGTCCATCTCTCTCCCTTGGGTCCACTGGCTCGGAAGCGCGGAGGGAGCGCGGAAGGGGCCACTTACTTTGTGACACAAAGTGAACGAGGGTGGCCCATTTCGGCCAAGCGGTTCTTGGCGGGGGCACCGTTCGGGGGTGGGTAGTACCGTCACACGGACTGGTCGCCTGAGACGAGCGTCGGAAGACGTCGCGGAGGCAAGTTGAGAATCTACCGGGAAGCACAGGCTGAGATCCGAATTCCACTAATTGCCCCGGATAAAGGTGCGTGGCCAAGGCTTCCCGTGCCGGATTTCCAGGAAAAGGCGGTCTTGTACGCCGAGGCGACCCGCTTGCTTGGCCGATTTCCCACCGGCCGGCCGTCAGAGGTCGGCATCGGTCAGCCCGGCGTCACGCATGATGCTCCGTTGCGTCCTGGGCTTGAGGTCGGCGTTGCCATGGACCGGGACCGAGGTCCTGCGGCCGGAGTCGGGGTGTCGATAGATATGATGGCTGCCGGAGATGCGGGCCAGCCGCCAGCCTCGTGACCCCAGGATCTGGCACATCCGCTTACCGGAGACGGGCTTCACGCAGCCCCCTCCTCGACGGAGTGCCGGTCCATGGCATCGTCATGCGCGGAGACCAGCCATCCCTCGGCGGCCTCGCGGAGGTTGGCCTGGATCTCCTCCAGGGTTTCGCCCTGGGTATAGCAGCCTGGCAGCGCCGGCACCTCGGCCGAATAACCTCCGGCTTCGGGCTCGGGGTAAACCAGTGCCGTCAAGGTGATGGTGAATTGCACGGGAATCGGGGTCGCCTCGTCCTTCATGGTTCACCTCCTTGATCCCCATTATAACCGTCAGGAATGTTTTGGCCACGCACCCTCGACTGGGACAGACAGGTGGAATGGGACCCCCGGGACCATCTTGGCCACGTTGTACCAGGGGTATCCAGGATGCTTCGCGTCAGGGATAGGGCGAAGGTGGACCGCTTCTCGATCCAGAGGCGTGTTCAGAGCATTCACCGGGAAGCCAAGCTGACATCCCAGTCCTCTTATTTATCCCAGACCGAAGTGCGTGGTCAAGGTGTCCAGGTGTCCGAGCATGACGACGTTCAGACCCCATTTGCCATCTTCTTTCATCGGGATGGCTGAGAACCCTTGGGAACGTCCGCTGTGGATCTCCGGCAGAACGTAAACGCTCGCGGGGCCACCTTTGGTGAACGAATAAGACTTGGGCTTGCGTGCGGATCGAACCGGGACTGATCAAGATCATGAAAAAAAACTCGGGAAACACTCTTGACCGTCTCCTGTGAATCCGATAGGGTCCGCCCGCCGTGGGTTGCCAGACCCGCGGTCGCTTGTTTCACAGGGAAGTGGTCAAGCGGCTCCGATCGAATGACGCGTCTCCGTTCTCGAGACGGGTCCGGGGGTTCTCCCCGAGCGCTGCGCAAGGAGGCAGGCCGATGTGGCGATCCATCCCCGGGGGAACCTGGGTGTTCCGAGCCCTGGTCTTGGCGTTGGTGCTGGCACAGATCCAGGCGGATGCCGCACCCCCGCGAACAAAGAAGACCGAGCCACCTCCGCCCAAGGTCCAGGAGACCGTCGGCGACCTTGCCTTTGTGCTTCAGGGCAGTGAGATCAAGGTCATGGGCCTCGGGCTGGTGACTGGACTGGAGAACACCGGCGCCGATCCACCTCCGTCGTGGGAGCGCGGCCAGCTCGTTGACGAGATGAGCAAGGCCGGGGTCGAGCACGCCAGCAAGCTGCTGGGTAACCCCCAATTCTCGATGGTGATTGTAAAGATGACAATCCGCGCCGGGGCCAATCCACAGGACCGGTTCGACGTTGACGTGGAGGTGCCCCCGGCGTGCGCCACCAAGAGCCTGGCCGGCGGTTACTTGATGGCCACCCGGTTGCGCGAGACTCTTGTGGCCGGCGGAGCGGCACGGACGGGGACCGACCTCGCACTGGCGCAGGGGCCGGTCATGATCGGCAATGCCAAGAACCCGAATGATCCCAAGGTCGGGAGGGTTCTGGGCGGAGGCCGGGTCAGGAAAGAGTCGCCCTACATGCTGATCATCAAGGACAAGCGGAAGAGTGTCCGGACGGCTGCGATCCTGGAAAAAGTGGTCAATGAACGGTTCCACCAGAGCGAAGCCGGCGAGCAAAAGGGGGCGTGCACCGCAAAGACCGACGGCTATCTTGTGCTCCGGGTCCCGCCCTCTTACCACCAGAACCAGGAGCGGTATTTCCGGGTGGTCCAGCTCTTGGCCATGGTTGACACGCCCGCCCTCCGCGCCCAACGCATGGCGGCATGGGGCAAGGAGTTGCTCGAACCCAAGACCAGTGGAGTGGCCGCGCTCAAGCTGGAGGGACTGGGTCCCACCGCCAGCGAGACCTTGCAAGCGGGCCTGCAGAGCCCCGACGACCAGGTCCGGTTCTTCGCGGCCGAGGCGCTGGCCTACCTCGACGATCCCGTCGGAGCAGAGACACTCGCCGAGACGGCGATCCATACGCCCAAGTTTCGGGCCTATGCACTGGCGGCGCTGGCGTCGATGGACCGGAACGCGGCCCACATGAAGCTACGCAACCTGATGAGTGAACCGGACAACGAACTTCGTTACGGGGCCTTCAACGCCCTGCGGACCCTGGACCCGCACGATCCTTCGCTAGGCCGAGTGCACGTGCTTGACGATCCCCAGACCGAGGAGCAGCAAGACGAAGCGGCCGACTCGATGGCGCTTGCCCTGGCCTCCGCAGCGCAGCGACCCCGCGCGGAGGACCCCTTTGCACTCTACATCGTCGATTCGGAGGGCCCTCCCGTGATTCATGTCTCGCGCACTCGCCGCTCCGAGGTCGTCGTCTTCGGTCGCAGTCAGAAGCTGCTGCCGCCCATCGTTCTGGGTACAGGCGCCATCCTGCTGAATGCCGCCGAAAAGGACGACGAGATCGAGATCTCCAAGATCGTGCCCAGCAAATTTGGGGATTCTGACGTCAAGCTGCGGACCTCGCTTGATCTGCCAGAGGTGATCCGTCGCGTGGCCAACCTGGGAACGACCTACCCCGAGATGGTCGCGATCCTGGAGGCCGCGAACCGCCAGAAGAACTTGCCCGGCAGCCTGGTGGTCGATGCCGTTCCGCAGTCCAACATGGACTATCTTCAGGCCGCGATCCTGGGCAAAGACGCGAAGCCCAAGGTCGACCCTGCGGTGCAGCGGGCCTCGCAGCGCTCGCAGTTGCGGATCTGGAGGCTCTTCGGGGCGCGCGATCGCGACATGGCGGAAACGTCAGCGACCAAATCGGACTCGATCCAGAAATCCTCAAGTTCTTCCTCGGCCACCCCTGCAACGGTTCAGGACCCCGGCAGCAGCAGCACTCCAGGCGCCAAGACGGCCCAAGCAGCAAGCACCGAAACGGTCCAGGCAACGACGGGTTCTGCCAGGACCGCCCCGGCCGCGGCCGATGCGGCCTCGGGCACCACGACGCAGAGTGTTCCCAAGAAGGACGACGGAGTTCAACGAGCCAGCGGCGAGGATCAGACCGAGACGCCTTCCCGATCACGCTTGCTGGACTGGCTGCGTCGCCGGTTCGACGGATCATCTTCCTGAGGATCCGCAGCGCGGGAGCCCGGCAAATCCCAGTTCTCATGAGTATCCCTGAATCCCTGTCCAGGCCAAGAGTGCTTGTCTCCACCTGTTTTCGGCCAGGAAACCTAATTTGGGAAGGAAACTGGCTTAATTTTTCTCAAAATGACGCAAGTCTTTCCCTCCGCTAGACTTTTACAACCCGCCCAGGCCCGACTACTGCCCTTTGTGGTGGAACTACTCCTGACCCCTCCTAAAGTCCCACGCCGCGCGGTTCGAATATTAGTCGTGACGGTCAGGTCCGCTACGGCGAGGAGGCGAATGACAGCCCCTTGAGTCGCAGGGACCGGGCCGCTTCCCGCACTGACCGGGGCGGGAAGATCTTCCATCCTTGATCGGGGGGAGTCGAGTTCCCTATCCGTCACTCAACTCGCTGGCGCAGAGAACGTTCGGACCGAAGCGGAGCGGGGCTCACTACGAGCCTGGGCTTGAGTCGCGAGGAGCGTTCTGCACTGGGGTACGTTCAAGGGCGGGGGAGGGGTCGGAGCGTCTTGCACGATTGCCGTCTCTGCGGTGGCTCAGCGACGCCTCGGGCGGCCGGAGCCGGAACAACCGCCGGGCCGGGACTGTCACCGCGCCGACATGGTTCCTAACCGGAGGGAGGAGGAAACCTCCGTGGTCTCGCACCAAACTGGGCGAGTGGAGTCCTCGAGATGAAAAAGGTTTTTACAACTGGCCAGGTCGCGAAAATCTGTAAGGTCGCGCCTCGGACCGTCAGCAAGTGGTTCGACTCGGGCCGCTTGCGTGGTTATCGAATCCCCGGCTCACAGGATCGGCGCATCCCGCGGGAGCACCTCCTGCGGTTCCTCAAGGAGCATGGAATGCCCTTGGGCGATCTCGAGGCCGAGGTTTACAATAAAATCCTTGTAGTCGGGGCAGACGCTCCGCTCCAGGTCGTGCTCCGGGACCATCTCCGCGAGAGCGATGATTTCCGGATCGAGACGGCGGCGTCGGGTTTCGAGGCCGGCATTCGTGCCGAAAGCTTCCACCCCGATTGCATAATCATCGACATGGCCCTGGGCCGTATCGAGGCAGGTCAGATTGCGCAGAATTTGCGCAAGAGCCCGGACCATCTGGGTACCATCCTGCTGGCACTCACCAGCGACGAACCCGGCGAGGAGACGTTTTCGCTCGGCTTCAACGACGCGTTCAAGAAGCCGTTCGACGGTGCTCTGCTAGCCGAACGAGTCCGTCGCCTGATCTCCCAGAAGAAAGCGGAAGAACCCTGATCCAAGAGAGGCGGCGATCTAGCCGAGGACCCGACGCCCCACCCCGGAACCCCGATTCGGAACTTCGAGCTCGAGCCGTTGCCTGGTTCCCGGCCAGGTGCGGATCTCGAGCTCGTCGGTTTTTCTAGATCGAGATCGAGGCTGCCGGCGATCCTGCCGCACCTCGACGCCGATCATGATTCACGGCAGTCATCCGCTTGGGCTAGAGCGGTCAGCCCGCAAATGCGGACTTGATCTACCTCCCCAGACCGCTCATCCTGGTTCCCTGAGTCGCAAGAGCAGCAAACGAAGGAGTTGCCCTCCAGGGTGGAAGGTAGGGTGCCTGGACGATGAAGGGGAAGGCCAGGGCGGACAGGTTTCGCGAAGCCCTCGCGGCTGTTTCACACGCACGGCTGGGACTGATGGCGGCGACGGTGGCCGGTCTGGCGGTCTTGCTGACCTTGGGTGATCCGGGGCTGTCCATTGACGAGCCCCTGGACGTTCGTCCCGGCCGCACCTACGTGGCCACCTTGCAAGCTCGGGGCTGGCGGTTCTTCGAGCGTGTTATCGTCGAGCAAGTCTTCGGTGACAATGCGGAGCACCCCCCCCTGGGACGCTGGCTGCTGGGCCTGGCCTCGAGCCTGGGGGAGCCTTTCCAGATCATGCTTTTCGGAGCCGACCCCACAGGGCTCTACGTGCTCTCGGGCCGGATTGCCCCCGCTCTGGCGTTTGCAATACTGGTCGGAGTCGTGGCCGCCGAATCCAGCCGACGCTGGTGTCGTGCCGCCGGGATCGGCGCCGGCTGGGCACTTCTGGTCATGCCTCGTGTGTTTGCCCATGCTCATCTGGCCGCCCTGGATACGTTTCTCAGCCTGTTCTGGACCACGGCTCTCCTGGCCGGTGTGCGAGCCACGGCGCCTCCGGCCTCGACTCGTGCGATCATCAAAGCGGGAGCATTCTGGTCCCTGGCGCTGCTCACCAAGATCCACGCCTGGTTGCTCTTGCCGATCGTGGCGATCTGGGCGTTCACGAGACTTTCGTGGCGGTGTGCCTTCAAGACCATTGTAGTCTGGACTTTGACCGGGGTGGGACTGTTCCTCGCGGGCTGGCCCTGGCTCTGGTACGACACCTGGGCGCGCTGGAAATCCTACTGGGGGACGTCGGTGCAGCGTGCCACGATCATGGTCGAGTACTTCGGCCAGATCATGCCTGATCGTGACGTACCCTGGCATTACCCCTGGGTGTATTTTGCCGTCACTGTGCCGCTCGGTCTGCAGCTTCTGGGAATCTATGGGCTCGTCGAAGGCTGGCGGCAGCGCCGTGTTGACCGCTTTCCCTGGTTGCTGGCCGCGACGATCATGGTTTTCCTGGGGCTCTTCAGCACCCGGATCCCGGTTTACGACGGTGAGCGGCTGTTCTTGCACGTCTTCCCGGCGTGGGCCATGCTGATCGGACTCGGTTTCGGCCGGCTCTGGCAGCGGTGGGGCACCATTCGTTCAGGACGCTATTTGCTGGCCGGCCTTCTGGTCATGCAGTGTCATGGCGCCCTGGCCCTGCACCCATTCGGCCTGAGTTACTACAATATGTTGACAGGCGGATTGCCCGGAGCGCAGAGGCTGGGACTTGAGCTGACCTACTGGAGCGATGCCGTCGATCGCGTCTTGCTGGACCGACTGGCCGCCGAGATTCGCCCCGGCGCAAGGGCGGCACTGGCCCCGACACTCTATCCAGGGCAGGGGATCCTGACCACCACCGCCGCCTTGGTGCGACGCGCTGTGGTCCTGCAGGATGACGAGGCCGCCAAGGGGTCCGAGTGGGTGGTCGTTTCCCGCCGCCGGGCCTACTGGAAGCCGGATCTGACGGCACGACTCGAGAGCGGGATGGGGCAGCGTATCTTCACCCGGAACCGGCAGGGAGTCTGGCTTTCCGCCCTCTGGCACTTCCCTCGTGCCGGTCCCCTCCGCGATCCCGCGGCACGCGGGGGATATCAAGATCGAAGCTCTTCCTCTTCCAGTGCGGCAGCCGGTTCATCGCCAATTCTGTCGCCTTGAGTTTGCGGGAAACCAGAAACCCCCCACTAGCCGACGGGCGGACATTTCGTAAAATACGTTCAGAACGAATTGAACGAAATTGGGGACAGGCCATGGGTGAGCTGACACACTTTGATGAGGACGGGGCGAGCCGAATGGTCGACGTCTCCGGGAAGCAGCCCACGCTGCGATTGGCCCGGGCCAGTGGTTGGGTCAAGATGGAACCGGAGACACTTTCCTTGGTACGGGATCGCCGGCTGGCCAAGGGCGATGTGCTGGAAGTGGCCAGGCTCGCGGGAATCATGGCGGCCAAACGGACTGGAGAATTGATTCCGCTTTGCCACCCACTGGGGTTGGATAGCGTTGAAATTGCACTCAGTCCAGTCGCTCCCGACGCCCTCCGAATCGAGGCGACCGTGAAGCTGCACGGGCGCACGGGCGTGGAGATGGAAGCTTTGACGGCGGTCAGCATTGCGGCACTCACGGTCTACGACATGTGCAAGGCGGTGGATCGAAACCTGGTGATCGGCCCGATCCAGCTCGACGAAAAAACGGGAGGAAGGCGAGGTCGTTTTCTCCGGCCCACGACGGCCGCGGACAGCCTGGGAAAAGTCGTGTGTGAAACCGGGGAACGCGGCACCGACCCGACTTAAGGGACCTTTGGGGCGTGAGCGGTTCGAACGTTGGAATCTGGAGGGGGAACGGGTATGGCGAGTCGACCTGCGCTCGAAGTTGAGAACGCTCGGCGCACACTTACAGACCTGTTCCGACCGATCCGATCCGAACTCGCAGAGGCCGAACGTATTCTCCAGCACGAGCTGCGGAGTCAATTCGCCTTCGTTCAACAGCTCGTCGATCATTGTGGTGACTATCAAGGCAAGCGACTGCGTCCAGCCCTGCTGCTGCTGGCGGCGCGGGCGTCCGGCTCGATCACCAGCGCGCACCCGGTCCTGGCAGCGGTGGTCGAGATGATTCACACCGCAACACTAGTTCATGATGATATTCTTGATGAATCGATGGTCCGCCGCCACGCCGCCACGGTCAACGCCGAATGGGGAAACGAGACGGCTGTCCTGCTCGGAGATTACCTTTTTACCCACGCATTCCACCTGGCGGCGTCGCTCGATTCGACTCTGGCGTGCCGCTGGATCGGCCGCGCGACGAACATGGTCTGCGAGGGAGAGATGCATCAGGTCCATCAGCGCGGCAACCTTGACCTGGATGAGAGCTCGTATTTCTCGATCATCGAGGGCAAGACGGCCGAGCTGACCGCAATCTCCTGCCGGCTGGGTGCCCACTACGCGGGGGCCAACGAGGCCACGACCGAGGCACTCGACCGCTACGGTCGCAACCTGGGAATCGCCTTCCAGATCGCCGACGACGTCCTGGACATCTGGGGCGAGGAACGACTGACCGGCAAGAGCCTGGGCACCGATCTGGAGAAGCAGAAGCTGACACTCCCCGTGATTCGCTTGCTCGAAACCGCCGATCCCGCGACCGCCGCCAACGCGCGCAGAATGCTCGGCGAGGCCAGGGCGGAATGTCGCAAGCAACTGATCCCCTTGCTCGAGCATTCCGGGACCCTCGATTATTCCTGGCAGCGCGCCCGATGGCATGTCAAGGAGGCCATCGATTCACTGGAGTGCCTGCGCGAGTCGGATGCCAAGCTCGTCCTCCGTGTGCTAGCCGACTACACGGTCCAGCGAACCTCCTGACCGGATTCCTTCTCGAGCCCGTGGCGGGCTCGTTCCCCTCCTGTCCCGGGGCCAGATCACGGGCTCTTACCCATCTCACCTCCCCGTCCCGGCTAATCAACTCGCCCGATCGATCATCCTCGGCCAGACTTTTCTCGTTTTTCCGCCGAAAGACGCCGGCTCGTCGCCTTTTGAATTGCATCCGGTCAATTCTCAGTTATGATAAGGACTGCCTCCTGCGACTGCTCGAGGAGGCCAGCGCTATATGGCCCCCATCCCTCTCGTGGCGATTCGATCGACCAGCGATGGCCAGGGCCGACGCAAGGAAAATTGGACTACGCTTTCAACCTATCTGACGCCGCGGCGCATTTCTCTGTTCAATCCCGAGATTCCAACATACTTTGAGCCCATGTAACCTGACGACCCTTGCGCTTTTCGGGGTACTGAAATATCATTGCGATTCTGAAAAGAAAGCGCTTCCCCGTATCGGGGAGACATTCTATAGTTCAGTCATGGAACTCAAGCTCAAGCTCAAGAACCTGATGAATGGCAAGGGGCTCAACGGGCAGAAACTCGCCCGCCTGTCCCAGGTCAGTGACTCGGAGATCTCGCGCATCCTGCAGGGAAAGTCGCGGCCCGGTCTGGATAACGCACTCCGCCTGGCACAGGCGCTCGGCGTGACGCTCGATTACCTGGCGAACGACAAGCTCGATTCCGAACCACCTGAACCCGCGGATTCCCTTTCGCCAGAAGAGCGAAAAATCCTCGGCATCGTCCAGAAGATTGGTTGTGCCGAGGTCGTGACAATTCTCGAAAACCTGCGGTTTCTGGGCTACGAGGTCGCCATGAGTCGTCTCGTGGGAGCCAAGCCGGTGATCGAGATCGAGAAAGATGGGTCCGACCTCCGTCCCCCGCTCACGGCCACGTCCGCGATATCCGCTCGCACCAGTTCGGTTTCGGCCTGATCTTGTTCTCGGGCTCACCGAACGGGAAAATCGCCGCGGCGACCGCCTTGCGGATCCGGGAACCACAATGAGAGGCGGGGGCCGGTTGGGGGCAATGCTCGGCGGTCTCGAGCATCGTCGGGCATTGTGGGGCCTCGAATTGTTGACTCGCTGCGCGGATGGACCACGCTGAAGAGCGAACGAGTGGGTCAGAATTGCTTGCGCTGGCGGCTGGATGGAATGTTCAAAGCCTGGCGGTACTTGGTCACCGTTCGCCGGGCGACCTTGAGACCCTGGCGGCCCATTTCATCGACGATTTCCTCATCGGAGAGCGGATTCTGCTTATCCTCCTTGGCGATGATCTCGAGCAGTTTTTGCTTGATGGTATCCCAGGCGATCTCTGCGCCGTCTGCCGTCATCGTGCCGCCACCGAAGAAGCGCTTGAGTGGAAAGATTCCCCGCGGCGTCTGAACCCATTTGTCGTCCACGGCGCGGCTCACGGTCGTCACGTGCACCCCAACGCGGTCGGCGATCTGCTGCATCTTGAGCGGTTCGATGAATTCGGGACCCTTGTCAAGAAACACCTTTTGGTGATCAATGATCGCCCGAGCGACCTTGAGCAACGTGTTGCGGCGTTGCTCGATCGATTCAATCAGCCAGCGGGCTGACTGAATCCGTTTCTGGATGAACTCTCGGGCTGCCGGGTCGGTCTGCTTGTTCCGGAGCTGCTTCTGGTAATACCGTGAAATCGACAGATGCGGCGTGTGATCGTCGACCAGCCGCACGTTGTACGACCCGTCGTCGTTCGGTTCAACGATCAGGTCGGGCACAACATACTGGGTGCCGCTGTCCGCGGCGAAGGGCGCTCCCGGTTTGGGGTTGAGCCGGCGCAGATGCTCGAGTGCTTCCTTGATCGTCTCGATGGGAAACCCGGTCTTCTTCTCGATCGCCGGCAGCCGATTGTGCTGAAGATCGTCCAGATGATGGCCAATCAGAGTCCGGAGCAAGTCGTGACTCGGTGTTTCCGGGGTCAATTGCAGGAGCAGACACTCACGCAAATCGCGAGCGCCGACGCCTGGAGGATCCAGTTTCTGGACCAGCCGGAGCGCCTCCGCCGCCTCCTCGTGCGTGGCCTCGCCGCCGGAATCGCGGATCACCTCGTGCAGGCTGAGCTTGAGGTAGCCGTTATCATCCAGGTTGTAAATGATGTACTCGGCAAGCTTCTGGACCGTCGGTTCGCAATCGAAAAAGCCGAGCTGTTCGGTCAGATCATCGTGAAAGGAACGCGGACGCGAGGCCATATTCTGCATGGCGTCTTGCTTACGGTCACCTTCCTCGCTCAGGGAGGCCCGGCTGCGCCGCGGCCCCTCGTCGTAAAGCTCGCTCCAGTTCTCGTCCAGACCAATCAGGCTGTCGAATTCGTTCGGCTCGGTCTCGACCTCAGGCTCAGTGACAGTCGAGGTTCCCGCCTCTTCGCCGTCCCTCTCCGCAGGGGCCGCAGACTCGCGGAGATCCACCAGAACCGGGTTCTCACTCAGTTCTTGCTCGATGCGCTCCTGCAACGCCATGATCGGCAGTTGCAAGATTTCCATCGATTGGATCATCCGAGGCGCCATCCGCAGGCGCATCTCGGTCCGCATCTGCTGGGAGGTATCAAGACGCATCAGGCAATCCTCAGTTCCGTCGCGAGGCGGAAGAGTAAGCGGCGATAAAGAGGAATTGGATCTTTATCGCCCGGCCAACTTCTTACAGCAATTATTATGCCACAGATTCCAGATTATCAAGGAGAATCCCCGGGCCGAGGAGAAAATGGCACGGATCTGGGCTCATCGAGCGGCCGCTCGCTTGCAGGCAGTCATGCGTCGAGTGGAAGACTCTTTCAGAATGGCTGTCGCCCCGCGAGGGCGTCTGCCAGCATGTCGCGGCTAGCGAACTCGAGTGTGCTGCCGGATGCCAGACCGCGGGCAAGGCGGGTGATTCGCACGGGGCTGTCGGCTAACCGCTGGGCGATGTACAGGGCCGTGCCGTCGCCTTCGAGGGTCGGGTTGGTGGCCATGATCAGCTCGCGTACGATTCCCGAGCGGACCCGTGTTTCCAGGGCGTCGGCGGTGAGCTGATCGGGACCCATACCCTGGAGCGGGGCCAGCCGGCCCAGGAGTACATGGTAAACACCCTGGTAGGTTCCCGCCTTTTCCATCGCCAGCAGATCGCGTGATTGCTCGACCACGCAGACGACTCCCTGATCGCGCCTGGCGTCACGGCAAATCGCACAGACGGGCTGCTCGGCCTCGGTCAGGTGAAAACAGATCTGGCAGTGGCGGATCTCCTGCTTGGCCGCCCGAATCGCCTCGGCCAGTTCGAGAGCCTCCTCCGGAGGGCACTTGAGCAGATGGTGAGCCAGTCGCTCGGCCGACTTGGCGCCGATTCCGGGCAAGCGGCCCAAGGCCGAAGTCAGCCGGTCGACCGCGGCCGAAAAGCCCGGCATCGTCACGGCCTCCCAGGCGAGCCGGGATCCAGGCCGCCCATCGGAAAGCCCAGAGGCATGCCGCCGGCCAGCGAGGCCAGTGATTGAGCCGCCGTGTCCCGCGCCTTGGTCAACCCCGCATTCACTGCCGCGGTGACCAGGTCTTCCAGCAGCTCGGTATCCCCGTCAGACACCAGCTTGGGGTCGATCCGGATGGAGACGACTTCGAGCCGGCCGTTGACCTTGGCCGTGACCGCTCCGCCGCCCGATGTTCCCTCCACCTGGAGCTGCCCGAGCGCTTCCGTGGCCTTGGCAACCGACTCGCGGAGCTTGCCGGCATTTTTCATCAATTCGGCCAGGTTTCCCAGTTGACTGAACACGTTGAACCTTCTTTAGTTGCAGAGAAACTGAGTGGGAAGTCCCCGATCATGTCGAATCCGGGTCGTCGTCGTATTCCAGGTGCAGAGGACGTGCCTCGAACAGTTCGACAACCTTTTGAACCATTGGGTCGGCCGCCAGGATCTCGGACCGTGGTTCCGGGAACGCCTCGTGAGCGCTGCCTTGCGCCGGTTCCACCGAGCGCTGATAGCGCACCGCCACGGGCCGGCGCAGCAGCCTTTGCAGGCAACGGGCGATCTTCTCCCGGGCCTCATCGGTCCCGCAAGAATCGGCTAACGAATTGTAGCCCGGCTTGGCAGCGATGACCAGCACATCCGAATCCTCGACGCTGACCGCTTCGGCAACCGCCAATCGCATGCTCAACGGCGATCCGACCTTCTTGACGAGCTCGGGCCAGACCTGACGGATGGCTGCGAGTTCCAGGGCCGGCAACTCGGCCCCAGGTCCAGCTTCGTGTGCCGCTGGTCGTTCCTCGACCGGCGGCCGAGAGGCTGGAAGGGCCTTGGCCGGGCTCCCGGCCTGAGCCGATGAACCTATCACAACTCGAGAGTCCGCAGACGATTCCATCGCCGGGCTCGGTTTGATGGCAGCCTCGACCCTGGTCCCCTCTGCCAGGTCTGCGACCGGTGGAGCCGGATCGACGGCTTGCTCTCGAGAACCGGATCGTGCCGGCGCGCTCCCCAGAACCCGTGGCGTTTCGGCAGCAGTCACGGCCTCCGCCGGTTGTGGATCAAGAGGGGTTAGCTTTTTTTTTATGCCGTGTGCTTCAGTCTTGTGCGACACCGGCGAACCGGACTCGATGGCTGTGAGTCGCTCGACCATATTGCTCAAGTCGGACAGATTCTCCAGCCGTGCAACTCGGACTAGTGCTAGTTCCGCAAGCAGCCTGGCGTGGGAAACGCCTCGCATTCGGGAACGAGCTTCCGCCAGGATCTGGAGCGCTGCCAGGATTGCGTCGATTGACCAGCGGTCGACGATGCTCTGAAGTCGAGGCTTTTGACGCGGAGTGACCGCCAGCAGGACCGGCTCGGCGCCCACGGAGAGAACCATGGCGTCGCGGAGAAACTCCAGGGCGCCGGCCAGGAGGTCGGAAGGTTGCACACCCTCGCCGGCACCCTGGTCAAGCAGAGTCAGGACCGCCGCGGGATCGCGGTTGGCCAAGGCCTCGAGAATGGCCAGCAATCGCTCGTCGCTGGGGGTTCCCAGCAGCGTGTGGACCACCTCGACGGTCAGCCGCGGGCTGCCCGAGGAAAGAAGCTGCTCCAGCAGCGACTGGGCGTCGCGCATCGAGCCTCCCGCGCGTCGTGCCACGACCTGCAGCGCCTCGGGCTCCGCATCGACCTGCTCGCTGGTGCATATCTCCTTCAAGCTATTCACGATGGCCTCGGACGTGATCCCGGCGAAATCAAACCGCTGGCAGCGTGAGAGCACGGTGATTGGAATCTTGTTCGCCTCGGTCGTCGCGAAGAAGAACTTGACGTGCGGCGGCGGCTCCTCCAGGGTCTTGAGCAAGGCGTTGAAGGCTCCGGTCGAGAGCATGTGCACTTCGTCGATGTAGTAAATCTTGTACCGCGACCGGCTGGGGCGCAGCGCTGCGTTCTGCCTTAACTCCCGCACCTGCTCGACGCCGTTGTTGCTGGCCCCGTCGATTTCGATCACATCCACGTCTTGCCCCGCGGCGATCGCCTGGCAGATGTCGCAGACCTGACAGGGCGTCTCGGCCGGCCCCCGCACGCAGTTGAGGCACTTGGCAAAGATCCGGGCCATCGACGTCTTGCCGACGCCTCGCGTGCCGCAAAACAGGTAGGCCTGGGCCAGCCGATTGAGGCGGATCGCGTTCCGCAACGCCTGCACCACGTGATCCTGCCCCACGACGTCCTCGAACCGCTGGGGACGATACCGCCGGGCCACCACCGTGTAATTCGCGGGCACGGCCGGCTTCACCGCAGAGGGAGCTGGCTGCGGGTCGGCCGCGGGCGTGGATGCGGCGGAAGAAGACTCCGGCGCCGGAGTGGTGGGAGCCTTGCTCGACCGCTTTTTCGACCCTGGTCCAGCAGCCAAGAAGCGCGCTCCGCGTGCCGGAAATGGTGTCAAGTCAAAGCGTAACTACGCGGACCCAGTCGTCCACGCCCGCGACCACGATCTCTGGTCGCAAGGGGCCGAGGAGAGCCGGGGAGGTTCTCCTGGGCACATGAAGGTGTTGCTTATGGCTGCTGCGTTCCCGCCCTGACCAGGTTCACAAACCCCCATTGCCCGGGTCCCCCCCGGCTCACCGCGACCCCCGCCCAGCGGGAAACAGACGAAACAACCATTGTCAGGCACGCACCCCCCCGATGCAAGGGCAAGTGGGGAAGAGTGGCGTGTGGCGTGTGGCGTGTGGTCGGTCGACAGTGGCAGGCCAGACCGTGGGATTGCCGGTTCCGCGAGGTTTCCCGAGGATACGGGATATTCTCCCGATTATGAAGGAAATACCGAATCTCAGGTCTGGAAATTGATCGACCCGCTGACTGCCCGGTTCTATTGCACGCTGGCCCAGTTGTCGGCGGCGCGATAAGGTGTTCATCATCCGGATCGTCATTGCCCCTTCGGAACGTGCGTCAGTGACATTTTCATCCATGTTTGAGATACTGAGCGAGTCAAGATGAGCCCAGCATATACCCACATTGCAGACCTGGCCGCACAGGCGGTGCCGCCGGCCCAAGGTATCCTGAGCCGGACAATCCACAACGACGAGCAACTCAAGGCCGTTGTTTTCGGCTTTGATCAGGGTCAAGAGTTGACCGAGCACACCGCCTCGAAGCCGGCGATCTTGCAGATCATTCGCGGCGAGGCGACGCTCACCCTGGGCGACGACACGCTTGAGGCCCAGGCCGGCGCCTGGACCCACATGCCGGCCGGGCTGCGCCACGTAGTCAAGGCAAGGACTCCGATGGTCATGCTGCTCTTGCTCTTGAAGTCGTGAGCCAGCAAGTCGGCCCAGACGCGGTCTTGTCGCAATCGCAAGCGAAAGAGGTTCCGATCGGCCTCGGTCGGTTCTCCCTGCCTGGTCGTTGAGAATCGACAGCGAACCTGGCGCGAATGATGCGGCTTCACCACATCTCTGGTTTCGCGCGACAAAGATTGCCTAAGCTTGATTGAAGGTCCAGGCAGAAGACAGGATTCTCTTCAGCCGGACCTCCCACCCACAACCCTCCCCGAGGATTTCCCCCCGAGCGTGGCCCACCCACAAGAGAGAAGTGGAGGAAAGGATGAAATCGATGCTTGACGTGATGAGCGCCTATAACCTCATCGACTTCAAATTCTGGCTGGAGATTGCAGCCGTGCTCTTCGTCGCGACTGTAGGACGCGATGCGTTCTTCCAGCAGTGGCTGGGCAGCAGTCATTGAGGCAATCACGACTGCCGCGATGCCCACCACATCCACACACGAGCGAGCGGGAGCAACGGACATCGCCGACGCGAGCTCCAAGAGCGATTCCGATCCCGCTCAATTGGTTTTCGCGATCTTGCCGTCCTTTCAGTCGGCCCTTCTGCACCTGAATCCAGATTGGTGCCAGGATCCAGAGCGACAAGAGAGGTCAACACCGCGAAGGAAAAACGGGACGAAGTTGAGGAAGGCGATGCCCGTGTAGGTCACCGGAACGTAGCGGAAACCGCGTCGGATCAGCCACAAGGCGATCGCGGCGGCCATCCGCCCGCTCATTAATCCGGGCCCCATCCGGGACCGGCAGGCCAACGGCACAATGTGGGCGTCTCACGGTGGCTGAATTCGGGTGCCGGGATGCAGGTCGATCTATGAAGTGTCATCCCCTTGAGGGAGTCCGGCGTTCCCGAACTCCTTCTTTTGCTCTTCGCTCAGGTTCCACGGCAAGAACAGTTGGATATTCTCCGGGACCTTGCCCCCGACCGCCGCGCAGTGCTCGAAGTACCAGGTCAGCCATTTCCGAGGATTGAGCTTCCACATCGACAGCGTGGCGAGGATCGAGAACAACGCCGCCGCCAGGTGACCACTCCATTGGGAACCTGAGCCGTAGAAGTTCTTCCGTGCCACCCCCGGGCCCCGCGCAAGTTGTTCCGAGGCGTTGTTGTCCATCGGGATCCACGGGTCATCGACGAACCGCGTCAGCCCTTCCCAGTGCGCTTGCAGGCTTTCCAGAGCTCTCCGGCAAGGTGGTGCAAGATCCGCCTGGGCCAGTTCGGTCTCCATCTGTGTTTTCATCTCGGCCACGGCCTGCCGCAGGCAGTCGTCCGCTACCCCGAACGCCGCCGAGTCCCTCTCCACCGCCAACCGGCGGTTGTTCAGCCGGTAGAGCACGCGAATCCGCCGCAGCCATTCCAAGGCCCACGTCTTCAACTTGGGCCAGCCCAAGAACGAACCCGAAATCCGGTTGCAACTTGATTCCTTGCAGGGGTTAGCGTCCAATGGCTTCGTTCGTCCGCCAGCAATCGAACCCAACCACGACATGTGCCACCCCAAGAAGCCGGTGGAACAGGTCTCAATCCCAATCGGAGAACGAAACGGCCCTGGCAGGACCAGCAGCTCTGAAGAATAGGATTTTCGTCGCACCCCTGCGACCACGCAAGTGAGCTGGCCATAAGGCGCTCCAGCCGGCCGGGGTTTTCTCTATCTTACTTTTTCTTCGCACCTGTACTTTTGGAGCGCT
>Ga0208044_1000730_pt1 | contig 21500 bp, 21 predicted proteins | sample Sb_taG_8_FD_187712 | JGI IMG/M metagenome (GOLD analysis project Ga0208044, IMG submission 187712) | Peat soil microbial communities from Weissenstadt, Germany - Sb_50d_c_BC metaG (SPAdes) (version 2) | ecosystem: Environmental > Terrestrial > Soil > Wetlands > Peat | place: Germany... | reverse complement strand
CACCACGGGGGAGCTCGACCCGGCCACGAGCCAGTGGCTGGCAATGGCCGAGCAACTCCTGGCCCTGCGGATCGTTTACCTGGTCAGCCAGTTCGCCCATCCTCTCCGCAGCATGTCGGCCCAGCTCATCTACGGGCCGATCCTCCTGCTTCTGGCGGTGGCCTGGTATCCCTTTCACCCCCTGAAGCTGATGTCGATTGTGATCTGGGCCTTCATCCTGGCCGGGGTCCTTGCGACCCTGATGGTCCTGGTCCAGATCGAGAGGAGCGACTTCGTCAGCCGCGTGGCCCGCAAAGTCCCCAACAGCTTCAAGCTCGATCAGACCCAGCTCTCGAACTTGCTGCCCTACGCGGTGCCTATCGTCGGCTTCGTGCTGACCGCGTTTCCCTCGCTCGGCTACTGGCTGGGCTCGCTGCTCGAACCAATCGGTCGAGCTGTCAAGTGACCATGTCAGCAGACCTCCACTTTGAAGATTCACTCAAGACGCGAGGACAGCCCTGCCGATGCTGGGAGATACGAACTTCTCCGCGTTCTGACCACATCCAGCCGCCAAGGTGACTTCGATGATCATCCCGCCGAAACGAGTGAAAAGCTGCACCCGGATCTTATCCTCGATCTGGCTCGCAGGCCTCTGCATGGGGGTGGATCCATGTACTCCCGCTGGGGCCCAGACGCCAGCGGTCAGCGTCGATCAATTACTACGCATGAGCGGCCCTGAGCTGGATGCGCTCTATCGCCAGGGGAGTGTCGCGGGTATCCCGCCGGGCCGGGTGCGGGGGACCGCCATCCTGGCACCTGGGACCCGGCGAAACGAAGCCATGGCCCGGGGAACACGGCTGGTCTGGCAGGGCAAGGTTTTCGATCCCGCTGAGTCTTCCGCCGTGAACCGCTTTTTCGGCCTGCCGATCGTCCGCGCCCAGGTCTACCAGGAGCAGAGCTGGCTCGACGGGGCCCCAACCCTCGTGCTCGACTACAGCCGGACCTCGCGAATCTATGCCCAGAATCGCGATGAGATCCGCCAGATCGCCCCTGGGCTACTGCTCGGTCTGATGTATGCCCGAACAACGCCCCAGCCTACCCTGCGCATGTACTTCGTGCTCGAGGCCCAGCCCTGAAAGCGCGAAACATCCACAGTACTGGACATCCCCGGCGCGGCGGTTGCTAGGAAACCCCACGATCCAGCGCGTCAGTCCGTCAATTTCTCGTCTCGGTCGCGGGCGGTCAGGCCCAAGGCCACCAGGCCAGGTAGCGTTCCCAGATCGAGGCGAGAACGGTAGCCGCACCGGCGCTGATCTTGATATCAACCTCGGACGAAATGGTCGTGACCTCGGGGTTGATCTCCACCGTGGTGATTCCCATCGTCTGTCCCACCCGCACCGGTTCGACGATGTACTCGAACATGCTGCTCGTGCCGATACTGAAGATGATGTCGAAGCCAGCGCCAAACTCGTACCATAAGCGGGAAAGCTTGTCGTAGGGCAACTCCTCCTCGAACAGAACGACCTGGGGTCGAATCGGGCCCTCGCACTCCGAGCAGCGAGGGGGCAGAGTCAGGTTGGAATAGTCTGGCGTCGTTGTCTGTTGGCCGCACCTCATGCACTCCAGCGCGTGCAAGCTGCCGTGCAGATCGAGCACGTTGCGCGAGCCGGCGCGCTGGTGCAGGCCGTCCACATTTTGGGTGAGGACCCAGACGGCGTCGAAATAGCCGTCCATCTCCGCGATGACGTGATGGCCGCGGTTCGGGGCAGCATGGCGGCTCGTTTTTTCCAGTTCCAGCAGATAATGCCAGGTGATCTCTGGCCGGGCCCGGAGCATGGGTCCGGAAAGGGCTTGCTCGATGGAGAGCCCATGAAGGGTTGTCTGCTGGGCGCGATAAATGCCGTCACGGCCCCGATAAGTGGGAAGTCCGGAATCGGCAGACATCCCCGCGCCTGTGATGAACAGCAGGCGGCGGGCCCGACTCATTGCCTGGACGATGCAGTCGATGGCACGCTCGTCATCCTGCGAGAGCGCCGGCACTGTCGCGGATCGGTCGATCAAGGATGATGACATGGTGATACTCACACTTGCGGACCACTAGGTGCACTCACGGACTGAGGATTCTGCACGAATCCTCCCGAATTTATACAATGACCTGACACCAGGCCAAGAACCCGGCGGAGAACGCGACGCCGTAAGTGGTTTCGCCGCAGGCACTTACGGGAACGAAACGACGCAAGCTCTTACAAACAAACCGCTTACGGCGACTCCTAGACACGCAGTATTCCTAGCGTCCTGTCGGATCGTTGAAAAAAAACCGACATGACCGAACACCGTCAGGGATTCGACCACGTCGGCTTACCCGTCAACGAGCCCCCCGGGACCAGCCGGGTTGCTCTTCATCTAGTCTTCCGACGACTTGCATTCAACTTTTTTATTGTAAGAGCCGAGTGCCAGTCCGCACCAACTCCGTCACAGATATTATTGTCCCGCGCTGAATGGGAATAGCAAGTCAAATTTTTCAACGACCCGAAATACGGCTAGAAACGCGAAGATTACTGGGCAGAAGGCCCGAATTCTTAGCTGTGTGTCGGTTATTGAATTTATACCATGTAGCGCACAGCCGCTTCTACAGAATTCCCCGAAACAGCCAGACGGAAGACGAAGACGTGCCGAGCTCAGAGGGATAAGGATGACCAGGACCGTTCGTTACGAGCAGGCAGTTTACGGCAGTTTTCCCTTCTGGAGTCGAGGGTACGCGGTACTGTCGCATTCGGCGGGCTGTCGCGCGGAGTGGCTGAATGCCTTGAGACTGGCGGGGCAGCGGTTTGGCGAACGGCCCACGGGGGTTGCCGAAGCAGCCTGCCTGTTCGCCCTGTGTTTGCAACGCGGGCCTTGGATGATCGTCGGGGTCTTCCCGCAAGCAAACGACGACCAGGGGCGGCCGGGTGCACTCGCGTTTCATGGACTGTTTGTGAGTCGGTGGACCTATCGGTGGTCAGGGGCCAGTCCGTTCCCCGTCGCCTCCGCGCTTCGACGCGATTGGGACAAGTCCGATCAGGATCGGCTATTGCCGGCAGGCCGTATTGTACTGGCTGGTCAGGAACCAGCATCCGCGGGAGTCGATGATCGCCGGGTCGAGACGATCGTCGAGGCGATGAGACGGGGACAGAAGGTGGTGTTGGCCTCGGCCCACCCGATCGACGACCTGGCCAAGGCAGTGTGGCGGAGACTGCCGGGTCGGACCAGGCGCAGGGCGTCTGTCGCCACCTGGGCCTTCAGTACGGCCAACCACTTTGACCTGGTCGCGGTTCCCAGGCTAGCCGGCATTACACCCGGCCCCTCCAAACTTGTGCTCGAGCCCGATAGCCCTGGCGGACATCGTGCAGGGCTGGTCGTGGAGTCGTGACTTTTGGCATGCTGAAAGGGGGGCGATGGGCCGGCAGGCGGGATTGTTCGGAAGTCACAGGAGCTGAGAATGAGCGAGAGCTGCGGAATGCGTCCTCGAATTCGGCGGCTGGCGATCGGGTTGACCCTCGTCGCGATGACCGGCCTGGCTGCCGTCTGCATCTTTGCCCGCTGCTCGGGCGGTCAGTCGGTAACCCCTGAAGCGCTTGCCGCGGCGCGGAAGGTCTGGGCCGAGGCAGGGATTCGCGACTACGACCTGGAATGGAGCGCCTCGGGGATAATGAGCGCGCATTATTACGTGACCGTGCGGGAGCGAGAGGTACGCGAGGTGGAATCGATCGCATCTGATGGACGGAGATTCGAAGTGCGCCCCCCCGACCCCAGGTTTTACGGAGTGGACGGGCTCTTCACGACCATTGCCGATGAGCTGGCCCAGCTCAAGCTGGACCAGCCGTTCGGCCAGCCGAAGGGAACCAAGGTCGTGATGAGATTCACTCCTGACCCGCGGTTGGGCTACCCCCGCTTTTACCGGCGCGATGTGCTGGGAACGTCACAAGGACTGGCGATCGACGTTATCCGCTTGATCCCCAAAGGGTCGAGTCCGGGATCGCCGCCAAATCCGCGTTCATGATGGCTCTCATCCAGATCGGTCCGGGACCCGCAGGCAACAAAATGGGCCCCAATTTGACCGACCAAGCAGGCGTGTTCCATGCTTGAGAAGAAAGCGCCATGGCTCTGGGTCCGGCGGGAAAGATCCAGCGGGCATCTGGCCTGCGATTGCCGGTTCAACCGCGTTGAGATTGGTTTTGCTCGTGGGCGACAACGATATCCCGATTCGGAACCAAGAGCGCCACTGGAGCCGGCACGCGGCGGCTTACGATGACACTTTCCTCGATCCTCTCGCCTCCGGAGTGAAGAACCCGCTCTGGGACGCACTGGACGCGATCACCGATGCTGGGCGGAAGACCGTGATCGATCTGGGTTGCGGAACGGGGCCGCTTCTGCCCCGCCTGCTCGAGCGGTTCGGTCGGGTGATCGCTCTGGATTTCGCGCCGGCGATGCTGGCACGGGCCAAAGAACGGCTTGGACCAGAGCGATCGTGCCATGTGAGCTTCCTGCACCGCGCGATGCACGAACTCGATGACCTGGCAGGCCAGATTGACGTGGCGATCACGATCAACTCGCTGGTCATGCCCGACGTGCGTCTCATCGAGGGGACCCTGCGATCGATCCACGCGAGCCTGCGACCCAAGGGAGTGCTGTTGGGGATCGTTCCCTCGATTGACGCGATCCAGTACCACACGATGTTGCTCCTGGATCAAGCGCTGGAGCAGGGTCTGGAGATGGCGGACGCCATGCGATTCACGGGCCACCATGCCGAGCATCGGTTCTACGACTTCGCGTTTGGCCGGTTCAAGTTCCAGGGTCTGCGGCAAAAGTTCTGGCTACCTTTTGAAGTGGAGCATCGCCTGGGCAAGGCCGGCTTCCGCGGCATCAAATTGAAGAAGGTGCTCTACCCCTGGGACGAGAGCCTGGCGGGGAGCGCTGAACTGGCCAGTTTCCCCCCGAGCTGGGACTGGTTCTTCCTGGCTCGCCGGCAGGCCGGATCGCATCGGCCGCGATCTCTGCGAGAAGACATTGCCACTGAGCCGGGTTCTCCATAGGCTTGAGGGTACTGAGTCAATCCCGCGCACTGCATTCCCGGGAGTCGGTAGCATGGGTTCGGAACGACGCAGCATGCCCGAGCAAGAGCTCTCGATCAGGGAACGAGACCAGGAGCTCTTTGTCGAGCCCCAGGACACTCCCGCCGCGGAACCGCCTGTCAAGCCGTTTCCGATCTACCTGCGGGAAACGCCAGCCAACCCCATGTCGACGGAGGTGAAGGTCATCCTCTGGATTGTCGGCATCGCGGTCTTGCTGCTCTTCGGCGTCGCGCTCTGGCGGATGCAGCGACCGTCCCGGCTGCGGCGAACCTCCAGCGCGACGAAGGCGGCCGTGATGGATGTCGCCCCCCTTCTCCCCACGCATCGACGCTGGAAGGGTGAACCCGCTCAGCTTGCTCAAGGCTTTGGTGCGGAACCAGGCGTGATCTCCGGCGGTGCTGCCGACCGGGCCAGCGACTCGTAGAGTGAGAGCAGAAAGTGGTGAAACGTGTCGGCAACCTGGGGGGTCGAGGAGGCGCGGACCTGTTGCAAGGCCGGGCGGCCGTAGTCAAGCAGCTTCTGCCGGGCGGCCGTTACCGTTGCAATCGAGGCGACACCCTGTTGCCTGGATTCCTCGAGCACGGCCAAGCTCGCCCGTTCAAAGATCTCGCGCTTCTTTTTCAAGCCGGCCGCGGCGGGAGCTTCACCCGGCCAGACGAGCTTCTCGGAGGTGTCGAAGAAGTCAGTGAGCGGGATCGCCTGCTTCGGCCTCGATGACGCCTCGGTCGAATCAACCGCCGGCTGGCGATGGACCTGGTCTCCCAACGACCCAGGATGTTGCGATCGTTTCGCCTGCGATTGGCGTAATTGGAGATCGTGGTGCGGAACAAAACCGTCATCTCGGACTCTGTTGTAATAGGCGTTGGGATTGCCGGCATTTGAGCCTTGGGTGGCCGGCGCGCCGGCGCGTGCGTTATTGAGTCGTGCTCGCTGGTTCAGGTAATCGGTCGGAGAGGAGGCGTAATGAAATCCTCCCATACCCATACCCATACCCATGCCTATGCCCATACCCATGCCGGTGCCATATTGCGCCCGGGCGGATCTTGTCCCCGGACCCAGTGCGGTTATTACCATCAGCAGTGCCAATGCACTGGGAAGACGCTTGCTGTTCCACGTCATGGACCGTTCCTCCTATTCACGGCGAACCTTTGCAAATGGGGGGAACCAAAGAATGCCAGGCGGCGCGTGCTCCGCATCGATCAGAACAGCGGCTACGTCGGATTGTAACCCGCGCTCCTCATTTCAAACAGGGCCGGGCGGCCATGAAGGGCAAGAACGAGCGAAGCTGGATCAAGGGCACTCATGGGTTCGTCTTGTGGACGGTGGGCCATGGCAGGCATCGAAAAACAAGAGTCCGTCCGATCGGCCGGAGAAGCTTTCCTCTCGGGCTGACAGGACGGACCCATCGGATCGGGGTTCATCCCCGGGCGGTGCCCGCCGCCATGGCGGGATCCGCCATGCACGAAAGTCGCACGCTCAGGTTCCGAACTCGGGCCGCCGTGACGAGAGCTGGGACTGAAGGCGCTGGATGATCGACGAGTGCATCTGTGAAACTCGCGACTCACTCAGGTCGAGCGTGGCGCCAATTTCCTTCATCGTCAGTTCTTCATAATAATAGAGGATGATAATAAGCCGCTCATTACGATTCAGACCCTTCGTGACCATGCGCATCAGGTCCTTGCGCTGCAGCCGCCGGGTCGGGTCTTCCCCCTTCTTGTCCTCGAGAATGTCGATCTCGCGGACGTCCTTGTAGCTGTCGGTCTCGTACCATTTCTTGTTCAGGCTGATGAGGCCGACCGCGTTGGAGTCCAACGACATCTTTTCATACTCTTCCATGGGAAGGCCTAGCTGTTCGGCCAGCTCGACATCGGTGGGCGGCCGGCCGTGCCTGGCTTCGAGCTCCTTGCGGGCTTCATCCATCTTGGTGGCCTTGGACCGGACCAGGCGGGGAACCCAGTCCATTGTCCGTAGCTCGTCGAGCATGGCACCGCGAATTCGCGGAACGCAGTAGGTCTCGAACTTGACGCCGCGGCTCAGGTCGAACGCGTCGATGGCATCCATCAGGCCGAAGACTCCGGCGGAGATCAGATCGTCGAGATCGACTCCCTCGGGCAGGCGCTGCCAGATCCGCTCGGCGTTGTACTTGACCAGGGGCAAGTATCGCTCAACCAGCTGATTCCGCAACTCCGTGGTGGGGTGTTCCTTGAACTCACGCCAGAGTTCGGTTACATCCACATCCACCTTGGTTGACATCCTGACCTCCGTGTCGCCTGAGCGAGAGGGTCCACATCCATGTGCCAAGGGCAAGTGTACGGCATACCAGGCGTTTATCTAGGAACCAGGATTCGCCGCCGCCGTCACCAGCTCACCGAGAATGCCGGGATCCCGACCATCGGTATGCCTGCCCTTTGCCCTCCCGCCGTCCAAGGAACTTGATCCCAATTGAATATCGGACAACCCGGCCAATCCGCTTGAGAAGCACTGTCAGACTAACCCGAAAATCACGACTTTCATGTCGGTTCTCCTTTCTTTTGTGCAGTTTTTCTGTAGAAAAGTGATTTCCTCATTCTGCGCGTACGCCAGCGCGGGCGAACGCCCAGCGGGCGGCCCGGGCCATGAAGACACCGATGCCGTTGCCGCGAATTCGGGGCCGGTCGTCGTCGTTGCCGCGCTCCAGCATGGAAGCGTCTGGAAAACGCGGCCTCGAGACCACCACCGGCTGCTTCCGCAGGGTGAATTCGCGCCACTGGCGCTGCGCCCTGACGAGCTGCCGCAGACTGTCCGCTTGGTCGGACATCGTGCCCCCTTTTTTCCCGATCTCGTCCTCCCGGACCCCGAGCGGTCGTGACGCAGGACGATTCAGCCGGGAGATGAGTTCCAGCCCCGTCGCGAGCTGAATTCGACAACACGGTTCTCAACCAATGGCCTCCAGTCCCAGGATCAATCGGGCCAGCCGCTTGCGGTCCGCCGGCTCGATGTCGTCAGGCACAGCCTGTCCGGTCGTCAGATAACTCACCGGGCGATTCGCCTGTCCCAGCACGCCGAGAATCGCGCCGAGGTTCTCGGCCTCGTCAAGCTTCGTCAAGATCAAGCGATCGGCCCGGACCAGGGCGAACCGCTCGACGGCCGACCTGAGAGTGCGCTCGGCAGCCCCGGCGCTAAGGACCAGATGGACCTCGTCGGGCCGTGCCTGAGCCATGAAATCCGCCAGTTCACGGATCTTGACCTCATCCCGAGGGCTACGCCCCGCGGTGTCGATGAAGACCATATCCACCGCGCCCAGCTCCTCGACCGCCTGGTGCATCTGGCCCGGATCGTTGGCCACGGCCAGCGGCAGGTCGATGATCTCCGCGTAAGTCTTCAGTTGCTCCACCGCGGCGATCCGATAGGTATCGACTGTGATCAGCCCCACCCGTAGACCGTGAACCAGCTTGAGGTTGGCCGCGAGCTTGGCCACCGTCGTTGTCTTGCCGACCCCGGTCGGCCCGACCAGGGCCACCATCCGGCGGGTTCCCACGACAGCCCGGATCGGCGGCGCGATCGGAATGCACTGCTCGACTGCCTCGCAGAGCGCGGCCTGGAGCGACGCGGGGCTGCCGGCCTGATCGGGTTCCAGGTTGTCGGCGACGTACCGCACCAGCCGGCGCGCCAGCACCTCGGGAATTTCAGCCTCCACAAGCCGGGCATACGTCGGGATCAGCTCGCCGGGAAGATCGGGCAGAAGGTGGTCGATCCGTCCCTGGCGGCTCAGAGTTTCGACCATCGCGTGCAGACGGCTGAGCTGCTCTCCGAATTGTGCCTGGGCTCCGGCGGAGAGCGTCGAACCGGCTGCCTCCCACGTCTGGTTCTTACCAGCGGCTTCACTGAAGAGAGTGGCCTGGCCCGATGGCATGGTGGCAGAGGCCGTCACCTCGATCAGCTCGCGCGAACCGAGTCCGAGAAGCCGCCGGCGCCGAACCTCGCGTGAGGCGAGGATGATGGCATCACCGCCCAAGTCCCGGCGCACCCGCGCCAGGGCCTCCTTCATCGTTCTCGCTCGATAGGTTTTCTCACCCATTCACGTGACCTCTGGTTCGGTGGCTCAAGCCATTGCTCCGGTGGTGGAGAAAGTCGTCACGGTTTCGGGCTCCTCCTCGATCACACTGCCCAGCACCTCGATCGGCGTATCCCGCGGGATCTCGCGCTGGCTGAGCACGACCAATCTGGGCAGATCGGCCCGGGTCAGGTCCTTGAGCACGGCCCGGGCGGGCGTCGATGTGAGAATGAGCGGCGGAAAACCTGCTTCGAGAAGGTTGCCGACTGCAAAAGCCACGGCACGGATAATGCTGCGGGCAGTCTCGTCGCCCAGTGCCTCGGCCGGGCGGGTGTCGGGCTGGTTGCCTGCCGCCGTGAGCCGGGCATCAAGCGGCCTGGACACGGTCACGACCCGGAGCCTGCCGTCACCGCCACGATAACTCTCGGTGATCTGGCGGGACATGCTCTGGCGAGCGTGTTCGGTCAGCACGTCGATGTCCCTGGTCTTGCCGGCATGCACGGCCAGTGTCTCGAGGATCGTCTCCATGTCGCGAATACTGACCCGCTCGCGGAGCAGGTTCTGCAACACGCGCTGAAGTTCCCCGGGGCGAAGCAGGCCCGGCACGACTTCGGCCACCAGCGTCGGAGCCGTGGTCCGGACCCGATCGAGCAGGCGCTCGACCTGCTCTCGGGTCAGCAACTCGTCCGCGTGGTTGCGGACGATCTCGCCAAAATGGCCGGCGACCACCGCCGCCGCATCAAGGATCTGGCAACCCGCCAGCTCGGCCACCTCGCGGCCGTCGGTGTGAATCCAGACCGCCGGCAGACCGGTGATCGGGTCGATGCCGTCGCGGCCATCGGGCCGGGAGACCATCCCGGCCGGCGGGATCGCCAGCAGCCGCCCCGAATAGGCCGTTCCATGATCGACGACGGTTCCCCGGATCTTGACCCGGTATTCGTTGGGTGCCAGGCTGATCTGATCGTGAATCCGCACCTGGGGGACGATCAGCCCGAGCTCGCGTGCCACACGCTGGCGAACCGTCCGCAGCCGTTCGAGCAAGTCGCCGCCGCGCGTCGGGTCGGCAAGGCCAATCAGGCGAAAGCCGATCTCGAGCTCCAGCGGATCGACGTGCAGCAGGTCGTCCATGCCCTCGGGCGATGCCGCAATCGCCGCGGTGATCTCACCGGGGGCCAGTCGAGAACCCATCGCGGCCGCGGTATTTCGGTCGGTCACTCTGCCGGCTCCGTGGTCTTCGGTTCGCTTGCCCGCATTGGCGCCGCTGTTGGCTTTCGTCTCGCGCTCCCGCGCCCCGCTCGTCGGCCGGAGGCCCGGCTCCGGCATGCCTTCCTCGTCGCTTTGCGTCTTCAGGAATAGCGCACCTGTCCCGAGCCCACCGGCCAGGACGAGCAGGGGGATTTTGGGAAGCGGGGTGAACATCAGAAGACCGAGGAAGACCGCCGCAGTGCCCATTACTCCACGGTTCCAGAAGAGCTGGCCCAGCACGTCACGGCCCAGGTCGGTCGATGACGACGAGCGGGTCACAATCAGGCCCGCGGCCAGCGAGATCAGGAATGCCGGCACCTGGCTGACCAGCCCGTCGCCGATCGTCAGCTTCGTGAAGACGTTAACCGCCTCGCCCAGGCTCATATGGTGGTTGAAGACGCCCAGGAACAGACCGCCCGAGATGTTGACAAGCAGGATGACCACGCCGGCGATGGCATCGCCGCGAACAAACTTGCCGGCACCATCCATGGCGCCGAAGAAGTCGGCCTGGCGATAGACCTCATCGCGCCGCTGGTGTGCCTCGTGCTGGTCGATCAGACCGGCATGCAGGTCGGCGTCGATGGCCATCTGCCGGCCAGGCAGGCCGTCGAGCATGAACCGCGCGGCGACCTCGCTGATGCGGGTGGCTCCCCGAGTGATCACCACGAACTGGATCACCACCAGGATTGAAAACAGGATCACGCCCACCAGCACCTGGTCACCCGCGACGAATTCACCGAACGAGCGGATCACGCCTCCGGCCGCGTCCAACCCATGCTCACCTCCACGAATGAGGACCAGGCGGGTCGTCGCCACGTTGAGGACCAGCCGCGTAAGCGTCGTGGTCAGCAGAATGGTCGGAAATGCACTGAATTCCTGGGGGGTCCGGATAGCCAGGGTTGTGAGCAGGACCACCACCGCCAGCGTCAAGTTGGCTGAGAGCAAGACGTCGAGCAGCCCGGGCGGAATCGGAATGACGAACACCAGGATCGCGCCGATGATGATGATCGGCAGGACCAATCCTGAAGTTCTCCTCCAGCCGGAGGCGAGCGGACTCGACGTCGCGGGAGGCATCCATTCCCCTCCACAGGCCCTTTGATCAAGACGGACTGCGCCGGGACGCCCGCGATTGCCGGCCCTGACCGGCATGACTGGACAGCTCTCGGCTGGCGATCGTTCCCGAACCAGCCGCGAGTCCCGGGCGACACGACAAGATCTTCACCGGGCATGCCGGCGTTCCGGCCTGCCCAGCCGCTTTCGCCGCGGATCGAATGCTCGAGAATTCCGGCCTCCGCCGGATTGACAAACCTTTATTCATGAAGCCGAGAGCTGGCTCCCTTCAGATGTGTGCCGGCAAAATACCGCCGATGCCTGCTGTTGTCCAGAGCGAAACCCGCATCGATAGCGATAACGGAAATGTTCGGTTCAGCTTACTTTAGCGGGCCAGACCGCGGCGACTTCCACCATCAACTCGACCGGCAGAGCCGCGGGCAGAAGCGCACCCGAGGCGGCATGCCGGGCCAGGCGGCGAGCCAGGTCGGGCGCATCAACCTGGGGCAGCCGCACAGCGAGGGCCGAGCGGCGCACTCCTTTTCCGGTGGTTCCCTGGGCGACGTTGCACACGGTCACGCGGCGCGGAGGCGGCCCCCCGGCAAGTACCAGCGTCAGGCCATCGCTGCCGATGAGAACCAGGCTCGCCCCTGCGCGCAGCTCCGGGGCATCGCCCGTCCAGGCCCTGGCGAGCCGTCGGCGTTTGGCCCGCAAGGACACATCGCCTTCCATCACGCGCACGTCCTCGCGCTGTTCTTGCGGTGTCGTCCGCAGCATCGCCTCGTACCGGACATGGCGAAGGCCGAAATCTGCCAGACCCAAGACGGTCATGACCAGCGCGAGAGCTCTGGCAGGCTGAATCAGCGCGTGGCCTGTCGCGATGGCCAGTGCCGGGAATTCCAGGCCGCTCAGCCGCTGTATTTCTGCCCATTGAGCGCGAATCGCCCAGCATGAAACCCCGGCGAGCACCACCGCCTTGATCACCGACCAGCCAATTCTCTCGAATCCGGCAGTCATTCCGCCGCCGCGGCCGAGAATCCAGAGACGGGTTGGGTCCGGGGCGATCAGCCCGATCGCCCAGAGCCCGCGGACCTGCAATTGATGAGCGGCCACCGCCCCTGCCGCGAATCCCGTCAATATCACACCCAGGGGAACAGCCACCGCCATGACCGCTTGCCGGATGTGGGTGACGAATGCCGGTCCATCGACCCAGACCACGGGGGCCCCGCCGGCCGATCGCCGCACCAGTCCGATCAAGCCGCCAGCCAGGTCTTCGCCCCAGAAGCCGAGCAGCAAGACCGCGACCAGCCAGCCGCCAGCCGCCGTGAGCTCCGGGCTATGCGCGACCTGCCCCTGCTCGCGCGCAATCTGCAAGCGGCGTTTCGAGGCAGGTTGGGTTCGGTCCTCGGACATGACACGGCCTCAGGCGCGATAAAGTTCGATTCTCACTGTCCCCAGGGCCAGCTCGTCCACGCCTGCGAGAGCGTCACAGTCAGGGTCGCGAGGCTGAGGAAGATCAGAACGATTCCGAGCATCGAGCGAACGGGAAGAGAGAGCGCGAGGAAAGGCATGGCCGGGGCCAGCCGTCCAATCCAGCCCAGGACGATGCCTGCCACCGCGAGTGCGATGGCCATGGGGGCCGCGGCACGAAGTGAGAGTGCCAGGGCACCGCCGACCTGGGCAAAGACCTGCGAAACCGTGCCCTCGTTCAGACCCAGGCCGCCCGCCGGGACGGCCCGATAGCTTTCGACCAGCGCCCCGACCAGGACAAGAGGACCTTCCATGGCCAGGAACACGGCCAGCGCGATCAGCCCGTAGAGATGGCCCAGTGGCGTGAGCTCTTCGCCGGTCTCGGGATCGAACAGGGCCGACGCCGATAGCCCCGCCTGCGCCGCCACAAGATCACCGGCCTGGCGAGCCGCCGCCACGATCAACCCCGCCGATAACCCCAGAAGCCCTCCCACGAGCAGTTCCATCAGGGCCAGCCAGGCGACCGGCGTTCCGGCTGGGAACGAGCCGATCATGGGCTCGAGAACCGGAATCAGGACCACGCCGAGCAGCAGGGACAGAATGATTCGCAAGTGCCAGTCCACTCCCGGGACGACGGTCAAAGGAGCCGTCATGCAGACCCCGCTGACGCGGGCGAGGACCAGGACCCAGATGGGCGCATGGGCGGCGATCCAGAACTGATCAAGATGAATCAGATCCATGTTCGTCATCTCGACTGTTCGTGCCTGGCCATTCCGTGTCGGGGTGCGACGATGACTCCCCGCTCAGAGCAGGTCGGGAATCGAACCGATCAGGTCCACCGTGAAGCTCACCCACCGGCCAATGAGCCAGGGAAGGATCGCCAGCAGGACCAGGAGAACCGCGACCAGCCGCGGGACCAGTCCCACGACGGGCTCGTGCAACTGAGTGACGGTCTGCAGAACATTGATCACCAGCCCGGCCAGCAGTGCAACCGCCAGCAACGGCCCACCCAGGAGCAGGGACATCCGGAGGGCTTCGCGCGACCAGTCGATCACGTGAGTCAGGTCCACGATGGTCATCCTTTCCTTGCTAGGATCCACCGAACGCGAAGCTCTTCAGGAGCATCGATGCCACCAGCAGCCACCCATCGGCAAGCACAAAAACGATCAACTTGATGGGCATGGCCACGAGGGTAGGGGGAAGCATGTATAGACCCATAGCCGCAAGCACCGCGGAAACGACAAGATCGATGACCAGGAAGGGAAGGTACAGGTAAAAGCCCATCACCAGCGCGGTGGTCAGCTCGCTCAGCAGATAAGCCGGGGCCACGACCCGAAACGGAAACTCGTGAGCGTACTGGGGCTCGACCTGGCCCGGGCTGAAAGGCACCGCGTAGTGGTAGAGCGACCAGAGATGATCCTGGTGGTTCGTTTTGATGATCTGGTCGATCATGAACGTCTTGATCGGAGTCGAGCCTGCCGCCCAGGCTTGCGCCGGGGTGGCCTGGCCCGAAGTGTAAGGGAGAATCGCCTGAGTGTAGACCCGCTCACCAACCGGCCGCATCACCAGTGCCGTGAGCATGAGAGCCAGCACCATGAGCACCTGGTTCCCCGGTATCTGAGGGCTTCCCAGCGCCTGGCGGAGCAACACCAGCACAATGTTGATCCTCACAAACGCGGTGACCATCAGAGCGGCCATCGGCGCCATCCAGATCACCCCATACAGCAACATGGTCGGCACCATGCGCATGGCATCGCGCGGGTCCGGCATTGTCAGCTTCTTGCTGGCCCCCTGTTCTTGCAGCGCAGGTTCACCGCTGCGAAAGACGCTGGAACCAGAGCCGGCACCTGAACCAAAAACCATGCCTGATGGGCCGGGCGAGACTCCGCGCTCCGCGCCGGGGGATGGCGCGACATCGCTGCCGGGCCCCGCTCCGATCAGGACAAGGGCGAGCGGCACCAGCGCTATGGCCGCGATCCAACGCAGGTGCTTCGGCCCGGAACCGCTCATTCATCGTCTCCCAGGTGGATGTCCAGGCTGGGTGTTGCGCGAGTCGTTGTGACCTCGAAAGGACGTGCGGTGCGAGCGTCAGGCGAGTAGGGGCGCCGGCATGCTGGATCGGCCAAGTCCAGGGCGCGTTCCGCCTCGGTCAACTCGCCGAGCAGACTGGGGGCGCCCTGACTGCCGGTGCCGATCAGCAGAACCCGCTCTCCGGCCCGCACCAAATAGATCGAGTGCCTGGACGAGAGGCTGACGCGGCCGACGACCCGTACCGATCCCGCGGACTCCTGGGGCCAGTACTTGCGGGCCGCGACGCAGATCGCTCCGCAAATCGCCAGGACCAGCGTGATTCCCGCCGAACCCAACCACCACCCGCTCGAGCCGGGCTCACGTGGTGCCGGCTCCGCGGTCCTTGCGACCGAGCCAGGTTGCGAGAGATGACCCGACGGCCGGGGAACGCGGAGCGGCTCCTGGGACGGGAACGCGGCTTGCCCGTCGCCATCGGCGGCTTGCGAGGTCTCGCTCGAGGATGAAGAGGGGAACGAGACCGGGGCAGGCTCCTGGGCCCCGGCGGCGTTTCCTTCGAAAGCCGCCAGCAGGATTGCCAGGAGCATCGCTGCCACGATTCGTTCGCCTGCCGATTGTCTGCGGCCTGCTCCCCACATCTTTGGTCTCCCCCGCATGGCACTGCGACCGGTTGGTCACTCTGGCCGTCATTGCTAGACCAGTACCTCTTCACGCCCGCTGGGGTCTGGCAAGGAGATCGATCCCCGGTCGTGGAGGCGGCGAAACCGCTCGGCGATCTCGGCCTGGGCAACCTCCGCGTCGGAAAGCCGGAACGGCCCGAGCCCTTCCAGGAACCGCCGCAGCGCGGCGGCCACGGCGGCATCCAGGGCCCTCAGGACCTTGGCCCGGACGGGCGGAGCCGCGCCGGCAAGAGCCAGCGCCCAGGTGGCGATGTCCTCATCGTGATAGGCCCCGCGAATGTCTTGATCGGGCAGCCTGAGCAGGTCTTCAAACACGAAGCAGAGCCGGCGCAGACCCAGCCCCAAGAACTCCTCGAGGACAGCCGCTTGCTCGACCGGATCGATCCGGTCGAGCCGAGCAATCTCCCAGGTCACCGCCTCGACCGACGAGCGGTCGAGTTGAGCCAGTAACTGCGATGCCAGGGACTGCTCCAGGCTGACCAGCACAATTGCCGCCTTGCGGAGCGGCGCGATCTGGGCCGCCACCGGCTCGTTGCCGCGTGGCGAAGAATCCGGCGAACCCTGGACCCCGACCACAGCTCCTGCCCGCTCGCCTCCATCACGCCCCGTCGTGGCTGAAGACGTGGTCATGAGACGTCACCTCCCTGGCTGGTCCAGCGCTCGAGCACGCTGACTGCCGACTCGGGGTTGCGTCGAACGAACTCCCGAACCCGTTCCGAGGGACCGGGAGTCACGGACGACCCCTCATGGTAACGCAACTTGCGGGGAGCCGCTTCCGGCAGAACCGATGGGCGACGGGTGCTCAAGATCCACGATCCGAACGTCACCAAGGCGGCCGCCAGCGCCCCCATGGCCCCGGCGATTCCCCAGTCCAGCGCGATCCGCCGAGCATCGCTCGATGGTGAGACGACCGGAGGGCGTTGGAGCGGCACCTCGTCGGGAATCATGTCGATCGTCGTCTTCCAGGCCGAGGGACCCGACAGGGGCACGACCAGGGCGATCCCCGTCTTGATCTGTTCTTCCGTCCGGACGACCAGCTTCTGCAATTCCTCGAGGGGGGGCTCCTTGTGGCTTGTTTGTATGCTGACGTGATAATAATAGCTTCGAGGGACCTTCACCCACACCCGCCCGGTTTCGGCCGGGACATCGCGGGACCCGGATTGGGTCTGGGTGCGCGGACCGGGGGCTGACGGTGGGGTCGCGGTCGCTGTGGGGCTCGGTGCGGGCGCGCCCGGCGCGGCCCGAGGCGGCGGCGCTGGAAGCTCCGGCTCGAGCGCCAGCGGCCGGTTGAGCACAACGGCGGGAGCCGAGACTTTCGGCTCGGTGGAGCCGGCCGGAGGAGCCTCGGGGCGGGTCGGCGGGTCGGCATGCTTCGAATCCTGCGCTGAGCGCAGTAACTGCGGATCGACCGCGTCCCGGCGCTGCGAGTGACCCGGGGTGACGGGATCAAGGCCGGGACTTACCGTCTCGGACAGTTGCACGGAAACGCGCACCCCGCCAATCCAGTCGAGCTGCTCGAGGATCTCCTGGCTCAGTTCTTCCTCACGAGCCCGGTTGTGCGACAGTGCGCTCAATGCCGGATTTCCGGCATCGAGATACTTGTGTCCCCGGCGATCCACAACCGTGACCGCATCGGCGCTGAGACCCGGCTCGTAGCCGGTCAGGATGGTCGTCAGCGCCTGCACCGTTCGAAAGGGAAGCTGGCGGTCTCCCTCGGTTTCCAGCCGGACAAACGCCGAGGGCTTGACCACCGGCTGAAGGCCCCACCGCGGCTTGGGCCGGTTGATCCAGACAAAGGAGCCGACGATTCCCGGGAGATCGCTGATCATCGACTCGAGGATCTTCTCCCGCCCCTGGTACTCGCGCAGTTCCTTGTCGTGAAGTGATTCCCAGAAGTTGGACCCCGCCGACTGGTCGTCCCGGATCTCTCCCGGGGGCCGCGGCCCGAGCGGGAGCTTGCTGATCGCGGCGGTTGCCAGCTCGACCTGCTCCGAGGCGACCGCGACCCTCCGCTGGTCGTCGATGTGATAGGGAAACCGCTGGCGCTCGAGCACGCGCGTGATCTTGATCAGGTCGTCCGGGCCGTACCGCCGGCCGGAACCGAGGTAGGTGCTCTCCGTCGTGGTCAGAGCCCCGACGCCCAGGTAGCCCAAGAACACCAGTACCACGATGGTGACGGCGGCCAGCCCCCAGCGAACCGCCGGGCTCCGGGCCACCACCGATCGACGCAGCCGCTGCAACAGGGAACCAAAGCGGCCCAGGGCCGAATCGGAAGACAACCAGGTGAATCTCCCCATCAACCCTCCTCCGGACGACCGCAATCGCTCCGCGTGCGCCAGCGTGCCCACGGCACGAGTGCAACGCCGAAGCGGCCGGGCCCGTCGCTGACCGGGACGGAAGGACCCATGCGGGCACAAGGGAAGGTATCCAGAGAGCGACCAGGGACGGTGAGACGATGCTTGCCGGCCCCGGACCGTTGCCCGGAAACAAGCCGGCCACCTGGTCCGCCGCCCGAGTCGGACCGCCTCGGCTACGCCTGGCTCAAGACCGCGGCGAAGACTGCGCGCTCTTTCATTCCCTGGTCCGGTCCGGCATGCCCATCCCTGGGTGCGTGGTCCGGCGCTTCCTGCGGCGCCAGAGTTACGCACAATTGGCCTGGTTTGTCAATCGCGTCCAGTGTTCGAGGCGGTTAGGCGGATCTCGAGATCAGAACCGACCGGTTGCGCTGGGAGGCATGCCGGTCGGGAAAAGCGAACGGTCCTCGCAACGCCAAGGCTTTGCGAGGACCGTCATGCTGATGCCAGGTCACACGCTCGTGTGTGTGGGGATCGGCGTGGGACAGGGGTCCTGACGCTCGGGAGCGGCGTCTTGCCTCTCTCTGCTTCCGTGCGAACCCGAGTCATCAGCCGGCCGGAATGATTCGATTCCGTGCAGAAGCGAATCCACATACCGGCTCACAAGGTTTTTGCAAGTTCCGCGGACTCTTCGGCTCAGTTCCCCGAGGGGGTCGGGAGGAGCAGGCCGCTGGTCTCTCTGACTTCCGGAGCCGGAGGAGCTTCGTCACCCGCGATGGCCGGAGTCATCTCGGCAGGAACCGAGGCGATGGTCGCGGCAGGCTTGGCAGGCAGATACGTGTGCTGGCCAGCGCCATAGACGGGCGCGGCCTGAGGAGCGGCATAGCCACCCTGGCCCGACGGAGCGGCCCAGCCGCCCTGGCCCGAGGGAGCAACCTGACCAGTCGCATAGACCGGAGCAGCACCGCCGCAGGTCTCGCAGCCAACAGCGCCGCCGCAGGTGTCAGCGTGGTGGCCCCACAGGATCTTCTTCTTCAGGACCCACTCGTAGGTGACGGGAGGATGAAACGCGCACTTCAGCCTGTCGTGCAGGCCAGTGAAGCGGCCGCCGAGACCGCTGAACAGGCAATGCTTGGGCCCGCAACCGGTATCGCAAGTTGCGATCGGTCCCTGGGCGCTTGCGATCGGGCCGCCCTGAGGAGAGGCCAGACCGCAGGTGGAACAACCATCATGAATGCCCGCCATGCTCACGCTGCAAAACCCAAGAGCGACGGCAAGGCTGAGGCTCAACGTCAAGGGCTTCAACATGGGAGAATACTCTCCTTGGCTAACGTTTAATCGAGGGTAGCGATTCCGGCCGGCCGTTTCGCTCGACCCTGTTTCTTGTCGATCGTCCATGGCATCGAACCCTCAGTTCAGGTCTTCCCGGGACCCGAGACGTTGCCGTCTCCCCTCCGGTCGATACCACCAATTTGGTGCTCCCGAGTTCTCGCCTTGGTTATCCATGGCGAGCCACTCGTTCTATCGTCCCCAAAACCACGCCTCTTGAATGCGTTTCACGTTTTGTACCAACAGTTTACGGCAGAGATCATGACGGTCGTCAGGGCTGGGTAAAACAGGGAAAATGCACAAGGAGGAGCGCCGACATAACCCGCGCAAACCCACTTCTTGGCATGTCCGAATTTCCTTGACCGCCAAGCTTCCCGCGATCCGCACCCGAGTTCGCACCGCTCGGGTCGAGTTAGAGCGCAAGGATCACCGGGGCGCCGCGGTGAGCCGATGTTCATCACGGACCTGGAGCAAAGTCAGGGTGTTCCGCTTCAGTCCGTCCTCCTGGTAGAGCGGGGTGGCCAGACCGGCCAGGTCCGGGGCCAGGCGGTCGTACAGCACGGTACGGATCAGCAGATAAGGTTCGTCTGGCCCCCGGGTTCGTAGCCATTCGATCAGGCCGAGCTTCTGCCGGTCCAGCAGCCTGAAGGTCGGATCGGCGCCCGCGCCGAAGGGTAGGCGCGTGGTGAGGAAACTGCCAACCTTGTCGAAACTATCGCTGTAACGCGGCTGGCTGCCCGGCACGGGGACAAGGCGACGATTGCCCAGGTAAAACCACAGACCCTCGTCGATCTCATGAAAAAAATGCAAGGTCCTGGCCGCTCTGGGGAGCCGGCGCTCGAGTTGCTGAGCCAGTTGACGGTGGCCGCGCGCCGGGTTGTCGGACGGTGCGAGAATGCCGTAGCCGATCAACGCCCCGACCGCACAGGCCGCCGTGATCGGCAAGAGCGCCAGCACGTCGCTGCCGCGCCGCCAGATGCCCAGGCTCAGCACGACGCCGCACGCTACGGCAACGACGATGACCACGATTCCTATGGGGTCCGGGGCGGTCAGGTAGTTTCGGCTCAACAGGGGCGTCAGAATCCCCGCGAGGAAGACGATGAGCCACTGGACCCCCAGCAAGACAGCCGCCACCCGAGCTGAGGCCGATCGAGCGGGATCACGAGCGGCCCGACTCAAGCGAATCCAGGCCATGCCCACCAGCAAGGCCACTCCCGGCAGGCACGGTATGTAGTAATTCGGTTTGGCTACCGCCCAGGCGCTGAACATCGCCAGGTTGCCGACCGCCCAGCACCAGGGGAACCAGACCGCGCCTGGCCTCCAGGGCAGCCTGACCCGGCGGTTCCGGACCAGGGGCAGCACCATCCCTGTCAGCGCCGCAACCGGCCAAGGCAAGACGAGCACGGGCAGCGCCAGACCCAGAACGGAGCGGTTCTGATGGGTGATCGGCAGCATCCCCGTCTTCTGGCCGATCTCCATCATCCAGACTCCCAGCGCGTTGGAATCACGGACCAGAACAGGCACCGGCCAGCTCAGCGCCAGACCGAGGAAGATCAGGAGCCCTGCGCCATCGGCCAATCGTCGCAGGCCCGTGCCGAGGCGGCCGATGGCCGCCAGGTAAGGAACGACCGTCAATCCCACGAGCAGCAAGATGATAGGTCCCTTGCACAAGAACCCCAGGCCCAGCGCGAGATAGAGAATCAGGGCCCAGCTCCGCGGTCCGGGCGAGTCGTCTTCCAGTTTCCCCGTCGCGCGGCGGCGTGTGCGCGCTGTTCCGTGGAGCCGGCACCACGCCGCATAGAGGGCCAGCGTGGCGCACAGGCCAAGCGGTCCGTCGTTGCCTGCCTGCCGGAGCTCCGTGATGAACAACCACATGGTGCACAGAGCCATGGCGGCAGCAAGCGCCAGTCCGCGCCCGCCGATTCTTGCTCCCAGCACATAGACAAGGGCCACCGTCGCCAGGGCCGAGAGTGCGCACGGCAGGCGGACCACCCACTCGTCGCGCCAGCCCGTGAGCGCCATGAGCACGGCGGTCGTCCACCGCGGCAGCGGTGGCTTCTCCAGCCGGGGGCGGCCCTGAATCTCGGCCACCAGCCAGTGCCCGTTCTCGACCGTATCAAGGGTCTCTGCCGAGGCCCGCTGCTCGCGCTTGCCCCAGAGCTCGAGCGACCCGAGGAATCCCAGGAAGATGAAGCCGGCCAGCAAGCCCACGACCAGCTCGGGCCACCAGCGCCGCGAGACCGATCGGAGCGCAGACCTTTTATCCACCCTCATCCGGCTC
>Ga0208044_1000728_pt1 | contig 21550 bp, 13 predicted proteins | sample Sb_taG_8_FD_187712 | JGI IMG/M metagenome (GOLD analysis project Ga0208044, IMG submission 187712) | Peat soil microbial communities from Weissenstadt, Germany - Sb_50d_c_BC metaG (SPAdes) (version 2) | ecosystem: Environmental > Terrestrial > Soil > Wetlands > Peat | place: Germany... | reverse complement strand
CTCAAGCCGTGGGACCCTCCGGATGAACGGCTGTTCCCGGTCATCGATGACCTGCTCGGCGACTGGCGGCAGGCGAACCCGGACCACACCTCCGACGTGCGGGTGGTCGGGTACCGGTGGTCTGACCGCAGTCATGACATCAAGATGTTCCTGGCCGGCAACTACGTGCCGTACCGGTGGTACGACATCGACCGCGACGCCGAGGCCCAGCGGTTGCGCGACTTCGCGCATGCGACGCCGGCCGATCTCCCGCTCGTGCTCGTCCCCGACGGTGATGTGCTTCGCTCGCCGTCGACACTCGAGCTTGCGGGCGCGCTCGGGCTGCGCACCACCGCCCGGCAGCGGCTGTATGACGTGTGCATCGTGGGCGGCGGCCCGGCCGGCCTGGCCGCCGCGGTGTACGCGGCGTCGGAGGGCCTGAGCACCGTCATCGTGGAGCGTGAGGCGCCCGGGGGGCAGGCAGGCCAGAGCGCGGCGATCGAGAACTACCTCGGGTTCCCGAAAGGGCTGACCGGCTCCGACCTGGCCCAGCGCGCCATCGCTCAGGTTTCCCGCTTCGGCGCCGAGATGGTCCTGGCGCGCGACGTCGTCGGCTTTGAGGCCCGCGGGCCCGTGCGCGCCGTGCTCTTGGACGGGTCGGGACAGATCGAGGCGCGCGCGCTCACCGCGGCGACGGGGGTGTCCTACCGGCGCCTGGAAGCAGCCGGGCTCGACGAGCTCACCGGCCGCGGCGTCTACTACGGCGCGAACGCCAGCGAGGCGAGCCAGACCCAGGGCGACGAGGTCTACGTCGCCGGGGCGGCCAACTCGGCGGGCCAGGCCGCGCTCAACCTGTCCCGCTACGCCAAGCGGGTGGTGCTGGTGGTCCGGGCCGCGACGCTCGCGGGCACGATGTCGCGGTACCTGGCTGACAGGATCACGTCCGTGCCCAATATCGAGGTGCGGTATCGCAGCGAGGTGGTGGCGGGCCGGGGCGATGGCCACCTGGAGGCGCTCACGCTTGCCGACAAGTACTCCGGTGTGGCGGAGGAGGTGCCGTCGTGCTGGCTGTTCGTGTTCATCGGCGCCTCGCCCCGGACCGAGTGGCTCGGCCCCGATGTCGCCCGGGACGACCAAGGGTTCGTCGTCACGGGGCAAGACCTCCTGGGTCCCGCCCATGCCGGGCGCTGGCCGCTGCCTCGCGCGCCCTTCGCCCTCGAGTCGAGCGTGCCCGGCGTGTTCGCCGCTGGCGATGTCCGGCTCGACTCCATGAAGCGGGTCGCGTCGGCGGTCGGGGAGGGCGCGATGTCGATTTACCAGGTGCACCAGTATCTGGCCACGATCTGATGCGCGCCGGTGAGCTTCGCGCTCTGAGCCTGTTCGACGGCCTGGCCGACGATCAGCTAGCCGAGCTGGCTGAGGGCAGTACCGAGGTTCGCGTCGAGCCCGGAGCCGATCTGTTCCGCGAGGGTGAGCACGCGGACTTCTGGTGGGTGCTCATCGATGGCGCCATCGACCTGGTGCGCCACATCGGCCGCGAGGACACTGTGGTCGCGAAGATGGACGTGCCCGGCAGGTGGGCCGGCGGGTTCCGCGCCTGGGACGAACACGGCGTCTATCTCGCGACCGGCCGGGGCGTGACCGGCGGGCGGGTGCTCCAGGTGCCGGCCGAGGTGCTGCGTGAGCGGGTCAACGCCTGGTTCCCGTTCGGAAGGCACCTGATCGAGGGGGTGTACCGCACCGCACGCTCCATCGAGTCGACGGCACGGCAGCGCGAGTCCCTCACCACCTTGGGCACGCTCGCCGCCGGCCTCGCGCACGAGATCAACAACCCGGCGGCCGCCGCCACCCGGGCGGTCGACGCGCTCGAGGCCGCATCCCAGGTGCTGCTCTCGTCCCTCGGCCAGCTCGCTCAGGGCGAGATCTCGGCCCGGCAGTTCACCGCGCTCGATGCGCTGCGCCGTGAAATCAAGCCTCAGGCGGCGGTACGGGACCCGCTGGCCCTGGCCGATCACGAGGAGGCCCTGGCGTCGTGGCTGAGCCGCCACGGCATCACCTGTGAGTGGATGATCGCCCCGCCGCTGGCCGCCGCCGGGGTAACACTCGCCTGGTGCGAGCGGGTAGCGCTGGTGCTAGACGTACCGGCCCTGGGACCGGGCCTGGAGTGGATAGCGAGCACCCTGTCCGCCGCCACGCTGCTGTCAGAGCTGAAGGATTCGAGCCGGCGCATCTCCGAGCTTGTCGCCGCCGTCAAGTCCTACTCGCAGATGGACCGCGCGTCGGTGCAGGACATTGACGTGACGGACGGCATTGAGAGCACCCTGCTGATGCTCGGGTACAAGCTCCGCGACGGTGTCACGGTGGTGCGTGACTACAGCGCAGACGTCCCGCGGATCCAGGCATACCCCGGCGAGCTGAACCAGGTGTGGACCAACCTCATCGACAACGCCATCGACGCCATGGCCGGCGCGGGCACGCTCCGGCTGTCGACCCGCGCCGAGGGCAACGACGTCGTCATCGAGGTCAGCGACACCGGCCCGGGCATGCCGCCGCAGGTGGCGGCCCGCGCGTTCGAGGCCTTTTACACGACCAAGGACGTCGGTCAAGGCACCGGCCTGGGCCTCGACATCGCACAGCGCATCGTTGTGGAGCGCCACGGTGGCGCGATCACCATCGACTCCCGGCCGGGTGAGACGGTGCTCCGGGTCCGCATCCCCGTCCGGCCGCCCGTGCCCCGGAGGGCGAACGGCTAGCTGACCCGCTCCACCGCAGCGGGACCCCATCCGCGGAGCGCCTCAGCCCGGAAGAACGGGACGTGGCCGTGACACCAGGCTGGGTCAATGATCGCACCTTGAACTCATACAGATCGATCTGCAGCGCGGCCTCCCACTGGGCGATCGTGCCCGCGGCTTGGCGGGCCGCTTGAGCAGGTGATCATCGGCAAAACCATAAATTTATTACTGCACTTCTGGTCTGCCATCTGAGCTGCGATAACTCCGGTAGCTTGGTCGGTCTGAGTTCTTGGCCTAGCGGTCCGGGACACGCCGTGACGTATCGCTGCTGGAAGCCCGGGCCGACTGCCGCCGCCGCCGTGGATAGCCGTCATGGGGACGCCGCGTCAGGTTCATGGCTGAGTTGACCGATCTCGCGCATCGCGAAGGCGGCGTGTTGATCTTCGGAGTGGAAATTGATAGGAGTTCATAAGAAGACACCAAGGCTCCTGGAAGAGAGACGGATTCTACACCCAAGCCCTTACCAGGAGCCCCATCCGTGATCAAATCGCAGTACCCGCCACCCAGCGGCCAGGGAACGCCCGATCAACAGCCCAGGCACCCTAAGTCCCTGGTGTTGCGCCTAGGGCGGCGTTATCCTTCGATCGCACGCTGTACAGTGGCTCCGGAGGTATCTGAACCTACCAGCCATGTCTTACCGTATGGAGGAGGACGAGAAGCTGTCGTCGCCAGCCGACTTGCGGTCGCTTGCAGCGATGAGACTGCTTGACGCCAAGGTACTTCTCGAGCAGGCTCAGTGGTCGGGTGCGTACTATCTGGCCGGGTATGCGGTTGAGTGTGGGTTGAAAGCTTGTATCGCGCGGGAGTTCGGAAAGTATCAAATGCCTAACCTGGGATTGGTGAAAGATAGCCACATTCATGATCTTGAAAGGCTCATTAATATCGCCAAGCTCAAGTCAGAGCTGGACCTGGCGATAGCTTCCGATCAATCCTTTGCATTGAATTGGACTCTGGTAAAAGACTGGAAGGAAACTAGTCGCTACGCAATATGGACAGAAGATGACGCGCGAGATCTGTTCGATGCAATCAGTCAACGAGGTCACGGAGTATTCCGGTGGGTGAAGCAGCAGTGGGCGAAGCAGCACTGATAGGGCAGGACGTGGATGACGGGGCACGTCTTGTTCAGAAAATTGACGCAACGGGGTTTCCTGTGGCTGCTGCTATCTGGGTGCATGAATCCGGTCTCGACGTTTGGCGACTAATAATTGCGATTCCGGTACGAGAAGTTCCGTCACCTAAGGCGGCATACAGCCTACTTCAGAATGCCCTTATAGATCTAGACCTCGGTATATCGCTCAACAGAATCAGTATCGTGTCCGATAATGATCCTGTGATAAGAAATCTTCGTGAGCTTATCCGAAGAGGGTCTAGTAGTGTAGTCGAGATTCCTATCCAAGGGGCTGAGATTGCTGGTGAGCCTGTAGATAAGGGCTACGGCTACCGTATTGAAGCTCTGCGCTACCAAGCACAAGTATTTGAGGCATTGCAGCGAAATCAACCGGAAGACGCCGTGCTGCATCGGGTTGGTTGGCTTGATCAGCCCAGCAGTCAAGACCTCGATTTCACTCTTGACAATGGGGAGGTCTTGATCTTTGTCGAGACCAAGGCGTTGGCTCGCCCTCTGGGTCGCCGAGACATCGATCGTTCCAGTGATGTCAGACACTGGACCCTAAGCTCTTTCCGCAGGCAATCAGCATGGCTTGTCATTTCTCAAACAGGGTTCACCTCCGATGCTATGGAATTGAAATCTGATCTCCCTACCCCTTCCTATCCGAACATGCGAGTCGTGCTTGTAGAATGGTCAAGCCGAAATGATGACCCGCAACTGCAAGAAGGCCTTAATATAGCCGCAACTGCAAGAAGGCCTTAATATAGCTTTGGGCCGCCTGGAATGATACTAGCTTAACTTGCCAGAGGAAACATGGGCGAGGATTTCTGCTGCCGCCTATGAAGGCGCCTTTCACGATGTCCCCGCGGCGCAGCGCCGCCAGTTCTCACCATCGAAGGCTGCCGAAAGCTCCACGAGCACCGAGCGCAGCGTCCGAAGAGAAACCGCTCTGCCTCCTTGCGCTGGTGAGTAGCATGATTAGCACTCGTCATGTTCTCGCGATAGAATAGCCAGCTGAGTGGTCGGTAAGGGAGTCTCGATGAGCGATGTCCTGAAGAAGATAATCGCGGATAGCTCTGCTCGATCAGGGCCATTGCCTGAGTCGTTCACCTTTGGTGACGGCATCGACTGGTCATCGCCACTACAGGAAACACTACTGTACGTTGAGCTACCCTTCTGGCTAATGACACCGCCAGGGCCTGTAGAAGTCCGCTGGTCCGGCGTTATGTTCACGGTTGATGTATGCAGTCCGTGGATGGAAGTATTCGCCGGGGAGATCACTGACTCGCGAGTATCGTGCCTCCATCAAGGCCCATTGCGGCCTAATGGGTATGAACCGTCCAAGGAGATCGCCGACTTGCTCGATAGCAAGCAGATCAAGTGGTTGCATCGACCGTGCAAGACTATGCTTCGGCTCACTGCTCGTGCACACGCGGACGCTTTCCGCGAGATTGCTGCCACCGAGCCACCCCGCGCAAAGGTGGAGCGAGAGGCTTACATGGCATCGCTGTGCGAGGCCCACTTGCCAGTGGTAAATGAACTTATACAGCGATATCGTCTCGTTACTTACGATTACTTCGCCTACGAGGTCAGTGCTTGGGACGTTCCGGTCTGGTATCTAAAGCACTCCGGCGCGGGATATCGTGCGATTCTCTTGCCGTACAAGTCTTGGGATGCCAAGCCCGTTACCGTCGAGGACGCCGACATTCCCGCAGGGCCACCAAAGATCCGGCCATTTCAGTGGGCGACGCCTGCCCAGCTGACTGCGGCATCTAGTGACGACGCCACGCCAGGCGAGTTCGACCTACTCGACGCACGATCACTGATGGAGCGCGGTGACTACACTGGTGCTGTTCGTCGGACTGTCACGGCGATCGAAGCTGTCCTGGCCTGGGCTTTGCTGGGGGAGTTGAAGAAGAGGTATTCTCCCGAGGACGCTGCTCGTAAGCTAGCGAATACCGATAACGACTTCCCCGGTCGGCTCGCGCAGTGGCGCAGACTTGCCCAGCCTCCGATCAGCCAGCAGGAGTTCGACGAGTTCGAGACAACTCGCCGAATCCGCCATGAGATCGTTCATCGCAGTCGCCGCCTCCTCCATGGAGAACGAGGCCGCGCACAGCGCGCAGTCGACACTAGCCGATGGCTTTTCAATAAAATTGAGGCCAAGCCTGATCGTGCAGCTCTGCGCGACAAAGGTGTCCTAAAATCCGTCGGACGAGTGGCGTTGACGATGCGATATCCGGCTGCCGTAGGCGCTGGTGGGATAACCCTTGGCCCTCACTCCTCACCATCCACGTCGGCGCCAAGTACATAGAGGATTATTTAAAAGTCCTCAGTTGATAACGGCTCCCGCGTAATACGCAATCGTCACCAAATAGACTCTCATCGCTTCGGCGCGCCTGCCGGAGCAACGGCTTCTCCATCCGATAGAAGGGATGTGCTACCAAACCTTTCACGAACGGAGAAGCCGTGCGCTACGATCGTATGTCAGGACTTGACTCAGAGCAACTCGACGAACTGGTATGGCGCATCAAAGATCAGCTTGAAGAGCCGTGGCATAAGGGAATCGGGCGGCCGAAGGACCTTTCCCTGCGAGAAGCCGTCGTCGTGGCATGCGGCTATATGCGACAGAACATAACCCAGGAAGTCTGGGCGGAGATATTCGATACGTCGCAGCCGGTAATCTCCGGGATTATCGCGAAGTTCACGCCGCTTATCGAGGCGTCCACTGAAGAGGACAGGCCAACCGTCGACGAGGCGAAGGAAGCTGCGGCCCGCGAGCAGACGGTGCTGGTAGACGGCTTCCTGGCACCCACCTGGTCGTGGCGCGATACACCAGAACTATGGTCGGGAAAACATAAGACGACCGGCTTTAACGGGCAGGCCATCGCGAACCTCCGGGGCGATCTCCTCTTCGTGTCCGAGCCCGTTACCGGGCATAGTCATGACATGACAGCCCTCGCTGAGACGGAGACCGCAGATATCATTGCAGCCGCCTACAGCGGGATCGGCGACAAGGGCTATCAGGGTTCGGACTTCATCACCCCGTTTAAGAAGCCGCAAGGCGGGGAGTTGCTTGACTGGCAGAAGGAATTCAACACCCAGGTAAACAAGCTGCGCGCCCCGGTCGAGCGCGCGATCGCCCATCTCAAATCCTGGCGTATTCTTCACACCGATTACCGGCGGCCGCTCCGCACATACGTCACGTCCTATCGGGCAGCTGTAGGACTGTACTTCTTTAAACTGAATTTTCAATAAGCTTCATAGCACTCCGCTTCCTGAGAGATGCTATCATTGCTGAACTGGACCAGCGCGCCGGGAGCCGCGACAATAACCTGTTAGTGCCTATAAGGTAGAGTTTTCACCAAGGGCCATTAGAGCCTGTCGGGTGGAATCATCGAAATTTTTGTTGTCCCGCCATCTTTTAGCGCCGCGAGCAATGCTGCGGAGCGCGACCTTGTCGAATTTAGCATCCCGGAAGAATGTGTTGGCTAGATTAGCACCTGTGAAGTCCGCCCCTGCAAGTTCTGCGCCTTCAAGATGTGCCTCCTGCATAAGCGCCCGTTGGAACTTTGCGCCGCGCAAGTCGGCACCCTTCAATGTTGCTGAGACGAGATCTGTTTCATGCATAACTACGCCTCGGGCTTTGGCGCCGTTAAGACGTGCTTCGCCAAGAACGGCTCGCGAGCAATAAGCTCTCTCCAGGTTGACCTCACGGCCGCGCAAGCGGAACAGCTTGGCATCAGTTAGCCGTGCCCCAGAGAGGTCAGCGAACGCAATGTCGACAACAACATCCCCGAAGTCAATACCAGACACGTCGAATCTCTGTAGGGATGCCCCAGTTAGATCCAGGTCACGTGGCACACCATCACCATAATGCTCTGAATTTCCGAAGAGCAGACGGAGCAGCCGTTCCAGGTCGGCCCTGAGCACGCGTGCCACTGCTTCAGTTGGTTTCAGACGAAGATTGGCCGCCAACACGACAAGCAGGTCAGCGTGAAAGGGTGAGTACCGCGGCTTGATGTAGGTAGCGAGAGCAGCTGCAGCATTGACTTGGAGTGTCTGCGACTTTGATCCGAGGTTAGTAATCACGCCCGAAAGATTGGTATCGAATCGACGCAACGACTCTTCCTCACTGGCGATGCGTGCCTTGCGATGTTCCTCTTGTAGCTGTTGGCGCGCCGCCTCAAGATCAGACGCCTGCTTCCATAGGGTAGCGCCCACTGTAGCGATCGCCGCAAGCACTGTCACAAAGGGTGCCCACGCCAGAAGCCCATGCAGAGTACCAGCATTCTGAGCATTGCTTATCTGAAGCTGACGGATCTCCTCACGCAGTTTCTCGTCCTGCAATTGCGAAGAGCTGAGCCCGCTTAGCGATAGGCCCATTGACTGCGAACGAAGGTTCAGCCCGACCAACAGGCCGATAAGGCCAACGGTCAGGGCAAGCAGCGCCGACATGGGCAGCACCAGGGACTTGGGGTGCCTGGGCTGCTGATCGGGCGTTCCCTGGACGCTGGGTGGCGGGTGCTGCGATTTCATCATTGATGGGGCTCCTGGTAGGGTTTGGGCGTCGAATCCATTCCTGTTCCAAGAGCCCTTGCCAACCGCCTCATCCCGATCCCCTCCTGCCTAACGTTAGTCCCTCACAAAACCACATGCCGGGCAGGATGCGCTAGTAGCAAGTTCCGGCTAGCCCGCAAGTAGCCCGTGTCCGAGAAGGATGGCATACTAGTTATACGTCCCGGGTGGGAGGTGAGCCTACGTCGCAAGGGGTCAGGCCGCCCACCCGGGTCGTCTGATCCTTGTACAGTGAGCTCTTATCAGTGGCTGGCACGTGAGCATCTTGTGCTCGAATTGGACGGAGGATCATGCCGGGAAGGCATCAGCTTTGAAGTTTCATAGTCTTGCCATCACAAACCTTCGGGCAATCAAGAACTTCTCGATTTCTGACTTGCCTAACTTCGTCGTCATCGCTGGACAGAACGGATGCGGCAAGTCCTGTGTATTCGACGCCATACGGCTCCTCAAATCAGTCTACGGCGGATACCTGGCGAATGAATACCATCAGTGGTTCGGTGAGTTTAATATCAACCTCCAAGACCCGCAAAGTATCAATAAACTATTTCGTGATATAAGCCTGCCGATCAATATAGAGGCTACTATCTCATTCGCCGATACTGAGGTTGCCTATATCCGTGAACAAATTGAGGCGCTGGTCCAACCGATCGCATGGCAGGAGGTTACTCGTCAGCCTGTCGATTACTGGACCTTCACTCGTATAGCGTATGCGACCCAACTTCGCCAAATGCAACCAGAGATCAATGCGGCAGTCTCTCGACTATCGGCCGAAGTGCAGGCAGAGCTGGATGCTACAAACATTCACAAAATAGCCCTTCAAATCCAACCGTCAGGTCAGATGCAGACTGCCGTGTGTAAGACGGCAGAAGCTGCCTTTCAAGCTTACGAGCCTACCCATCTAGGTGTTATTGAATACCATAGTGCTTCCCGGACGTATTCGAGACAAGCCGTCGGCGGGCTCAATCTGGATGTTAGAGCATTTGAGGACCAGCGGCGGCAGCAGCGGCTCTACAATGCTCAGAACAAATATCAGAACGTTAAGACGGAGCTGGCGAGCAGCTTCCTGCGCAACCTAATTGCCAGAGAGTCCGGCAACCCTAAAGAGGAAGATGATCTTAACGCCACACTCTCAGAGCTATTCCAGACCTTCTTTCCAGATAAAAGCTACGAAGGTGTGCAGCCCCAAGCCTTTGGATCATTGGAATTTCCTGTTCGGCTAAGCTCCGGTGAACTACACGATATCGATGAGCTCAGTTCCGGTGAAAAGGAAATTCTTTATGGATATCTAAAGCTTCGTACGGCCACTCCTCCCAACTCGGTAATTATGCTTGACGAGCCTGAGCTTCACCTGAATCCAAGTCTTATTCATGGTTTCACAGACTTCTATTATCGCCATCTAGGGGTAGCGCAGCACGACCAGTTGTGGCTCGTAACCCACTCGGATACCCTCCTCCGCCAGGCCGTCGGCAATATCAACTACCGCGTCTACCAAATGGTTCCTGCTCTCGCTAGCGAGGAGGGTGCCAATCAGGCTGTTGAAGTTGTAGCAGACGATGATGTAGAACGGACAACCATAGCTCTAGTTGGAGATCTCGCTTCTTATCGCCCTCACGGAAAGGTTGTGATTCTCGAAGGGAAAACTGAAGATGGCTTCGACGTGAATATGGTCAAGCGCCTATTTCCCGAATTCGCACGTCATCTGAATTTGGTAAGCGGCGGACCCAAACAGCGAGTACGCGATCTGTATGAGGTTCTAAGCGCAACACCTTTCGCGACGGCGGTCAAGAATCGCTTCTTTGCTATCGTAGACAAGGATCGCGATCCAGCGTCGACTCCTGCGCCAAGTACATCATTGTTTTCCTGGGACGTTTATCACATCGAAAACTACCTGCTGGATGCGAGCAGCGTTCGCGGCGCTACGGCTGCCTTGCGTGGTCGGGATGTCTTTGCGAATGATGATGAGGTCATGGAATTGTTGCGGCAGTGCGCGGAGGAGCTAATCGATGGCATATTGATCCAGCATCTGCGATCAGACATTAGTAGCTCACTAATAGGGGCCATTAGAATAGCTGGACATCCGGCCGGCCCGGATGTTGTGGCGGATATTATGCCTTCAATTGCGGCATCATTGGAGCGTATCAGCAATGTGGGGGCGAGCTTGACCTTGGAGGACTTGACCGAGCGCGCCGAAACCTACCGATTGACCTTGTCTGCATCTCTGGAAAGTGACTCGTGGCTAAAGGAGTTTCCCGGCCGGTTGATACTTCGTCGATATGCCCATAAGCAGCTTGGCGGCAAGATCGATGCGTCTCTCTTTGCAAATTCGGTTCTAGACAAGATGGTCGAGAAAGCCAAGAAGCCGGATGGAATGCGCGCTGTCCTGACTGAGATTCTGACAAGGTGAGTGTCCGATCGCCGGTCCCCCGAGTGCCAGTCCGCAAATCAAGTAAGGTCAAAGTAGGGTGTCACCCTGACTGGTATTGTCAAGTAGAAATCCATATCTCGGCCGACGGTCATTGGGGCTCAGTGGGAATCTCACGCCATCCGCTGCCAGGTCGGCGGCAGTGATGACGGGACCGTCTATAATACGATCAAGCAGGTCAGTCAGAGTGGCTTCAACGTCTGTAATCCTCCGCAGGGCGGTCAGGAGTTCGTTAAACTCACTGATCCAGTCCAGCGGCCATTCCGTGGCGTGAACGTCATCAAGCGGACTGGTTCGTCTCCCGCTATGGTGAGCCTTACGGTAGTCGAACCAGTGCTTAATAACTCTCATACCGCCAACGTCATAATTCCAGACCTTTTCGGGAACTGGACCGAAACTCCCTTCGCCGATTTGAATAGTTTGCGTAGAAGCGTCATAGCCTATCTGCTCAGGCATCGTGTTTCCTACTGACGTCAGGTTGCGCACGCGTCGTTCATCGCCGAGTGGGTAGGCGATCGGCCCAACGGGCCGGCCATCGTCAGGTTTGGCAAATGCTTGACCATACGTGACAGCCCAGATTAGTTCGCTTCCGTACTCGATAGCCTCTGAAAACAAGGCTGGATCAGCTGTAATGGGGATACGAATGCCGGGCGTCGTCAACTCATCAGCGAACCGTTTGGTAAAGGCTGGATGTGCGGCCACCGCACCGATGTAAGCGGCTAGATCCGCCTCAGTTATTCTAATTCCTAGACGCTGGCTCAGGCACGTAAGCAACTCCGGCGCGGTGTTTGCCGACCCATCCGGATACAGCATTGGCAGCACCCGACCTCCGCGGCCATTGAAAAAATGCATGTCGGCTATTAGGGTCGTAAACATAACGCCTGGCCCGGAGTCAATGGGATGTGCATGCTGCTCGACAATGAATAGTTGTCCAAGCACAGCCGCCGCACGCCAAAGGTCCGGACTCGGACCATGGAAAAGTCGGTTATCAGGAACGATCCACTGTCGGTCAAACGACCTGAAGGCAACACGCTCGGGAGGCGGGCAGTCACCCGTCTCGGTTGCCATCGTTTGAGTTGATGCAGTCCTGCCGGGTAGAGGACCAACACGCGTGTCGAGCTTCCGGTCCCTGCTCTCCCTAAAAAGCTGGCGCTTACGCTCAATATCACTCTCGCCTATGAGAATTCTCCATCGCGCCTCCAATATAGACGGCGAGCAGGCATAGACCCATGTTCTATTTGGCTTTACGCCAGCCACGGACCACGGATAGAGATCAGCAAGCGCTGGCCAATCATCCCATTTTGATTCAGCCGCCGGAGTGAACGGCTCATCCCAGCCTGTCCTGACTGGCCGCCAATGGTGGTCATTGAGGCTCAGGTTTGATAGCTGGCTGAACTTAGCCTCGCGATTACCGTTGATCTCCGTGTAATGCAAGTCAGCGGGAACTCCGGAAGGAGTACCGTTGCGCCGGGCGAAGATGGCGATAGCAAGCGGTTGCTGCACGGTGGGGAACAGGCGAGTGGGGACGTCTGGCTGCATGCCCTCGGGAGTGACATTGATGATCCAGCCTTCGCTGCACGTTGCTCGGAGATAGCGGCGCATGCCCTTAAAACCGGGACCAGTGAGATAACCGGCGGTAGTGATAAAGGTGACAACGCCATGACGGTGTTCCGCGTTAGCTTCGAAGACTTTCCACGTAGCCCATGCGTAAAAGTATACATAAAATGACTTCAGAACGTACTCAAGTCTTCCGTTTCCTTTCTTGCGGAAGCGGTCGAGAGGTGCGGGGCTGCCGTGGCCGCCACTCTCAACCCAGCTGCCCTTTCCATGGGCATGCTCATCATACGGAGGATTGCCGATAACGACAGTAACAGGTGTGCGAGCTTTAATCTCGTTTGCACGCCGTCGAGATTGCGCCAGCGGCGCGTAGGTCGCTGCAATTGTCACCTGTTCGATGAAAGGGTCGTCGAGTGTGTTAGTTACGTAGAGCCGCATGCCGCCCGAGGGAGCGCTAGCCTGGTAGGTCTTAAGCAGGTCAGCTATCCGCATCTCAGCTACCGCGTAGGATCCCATTTGCAACTCAAAGCCGATCAACCGCTGGGCAAGAGCACCAATTGCCTGCCGTCTAACGCCCTCACCGTACAAATCTGCTGCCTGCTCTGCGACACGCTCGATGATCGAATTCAGAAATGTTCCAGTGCCCATGGCTGGATCTACGGTCGTCACGGCAGGGGAGAGGAAGCCGTCAGGTGTATCGAGGTGGTTACGGAGCACGTCGTCAGTCAACCGTACCATTGCGTCAACAACTTGGTACGGTGTGTAATACGTTCCGCTATCCTCTCGAAGCCGCGGATCGTAGACTTCTAGGAAAGATTCATACAAATGCAGGTAGGCGTCATTATTTGCGTCGCGGATTGGTTCCCAATCTACTGCACCGATAACCCGTTTGAGCAGCTCCAAGGTTACTTGAAGTTGCTCTGTGGCGCTATCCGTCAACAGTTGAAGGGCCTTGCTCATTAGGGCATGTGAGTGAGCGGCGCCAAGGCGCTGTGAAATTTCGTGCATCGAGGTGGCACGGCTGAAGTCAATATTCTCTGTTCGTGCCAGTAGCAGGGCGAACGTCAACGTCTGCGCGTACCCGTCAGCAAAGGTCGCGTCCGACGCTGTAGGAAAGAGCAGGTTACGCCAGTCACGAGCCAAACCGGTAAACGGTTGTTCCCACTCATCAGCGCCTGCCCTGATTTCATTGGCCTCTGCGGTGAGCTGATTCATTACAGACGAGCGCAACAACCGGCATAGCGGGGCCACATTGGTTACAAGCTGACCAACAGAGGTGATATCCTGCGGGGACCAGAGTAGGAATTGACGCACAAGAAGTTCGAACGAATCGTCGATCGCCGTTAGATTTTCGCCGGAAATATGAAGATCACCTGTCAGGGTAGCCAAACTGGCCAAGTCGCCACTTCGGTAAAGACGCCATTCCGTACCGTTAGTGTAAATCAAGTCGGGCAAGTCTCGGAGCTGCTCCCACTGCCGCTTGTTATGGCCCCGGAATGTAGACGGCTCCAGGCTCGCATTAGGTCTCTTTACTTCCAGGTAACCGGTGATCGCACCGTCTACTCGAATGGCGTAGTCAGGACGGACACCCAGCTGGCTCAAGGGAGCTTCGCCGTGGGCCACTAGCTCATGTCCCAAGTAACCAGCCATCGCCTTGAGCAGATTTTCCATAGGATGGCGGAGAGCCGCTTCAGGCTCTCCAGTGCTCCCAAGCAGTTGCTGTTTGCTCTCACGACCAAATGTAGAGATCATCTGTCTGAGCCAGTCTTCTGGCCTGTACGGCATGACTACCTCTATCTCTGTCGGTTCCTTGGGCCGTCCTAAGGACTCTCCAGCTTGGCTAGGGCATGGATACCACCTATACGGCTATAGAGCAAATAAACACGCCGAATGCGAGCGGGCAGTAGATGTATGTTGACGCACATGTTGCATGCTGCGGCATAGCTCCACCCCACGAGGACGTGGTCTGGGAACGTGGGGTAAAGTACGGCAGCAGCGCGGCGCGGTGCTGGCAGGCTAGCGCGAGGAACGCTGCGCCGCTTGGAGCGATGACTTCCGGGGCAAGCAGGTGTTCTATAGTGTGCGCGTCCTGCTCGGGCCGGGCCTCGCGAGGCTTCGCTACTATCGCCGTAGAGTCCGGAGGCTTAGATCCTTATACTGGTCAAGGAAGCCCGCAGCGGATTGGACATCTTTGTAACGCCTCAATAGTCTTGCTAGGTGACGTAGTCGCTCGTCAGTACGCGCGGAGTCTGCCCGGCTTCCGAGTTCCAAGACTCGCGTAGCAATCTCGGCTGCAAGATCGATCTCATTCAGGAGGATGTAATCTTCCGCTAGCCAGCTTAGGTATAGAGAGTTCTCCCGGATCAACGTATTATCGTAACCCGAGGTAGCGCTTCGCAGCAGAGGCTCGGCTCTGGCGGGCTGCCTTAGCTCGGTAAAACAACGGCCGGCCATCACGTCTATTTCGCCCCTGTTGAGCCAGTAAACCCAGTCTGGATCATCCTCTGGCTCCGCGTGGTTGAAATTCTCATCGACCTGGCCTAGTGCCCGCTCGCAGCTAACAAGGTCACCAGATTTGGCGTCGGCCCATGCGACGCGCTCCAAGAGCAGCGCCTTGGTCGTGGCCGTAGCACTGTGCCGCGCGCCGGCATAAGCGGTCCGTGCGAGCAAAGCGGCTTGCCGGGGATTGCCGGTATTGGCCAGTTGGTAGCTCAGTGTCGAGATAATATTCGCCGCTAGGGGTTCGTTGTCTGCCGCGTGCGCTGCCAAAACGCCACCTTCCGTATACCTGGCAGCTTGTTTGTAAAGACCGGCGTCAGCGGCCACCCATGCAGCAAGTTGCGCAAGTTCCCCGGTTACCGTGAGAAGTCGGCGAGTTTGGTCCTGGGTAAGCGTGGCATCATCGAGCAGTTTGGTCGTGGCCTGAAGCTCTTGATGTACTAGCGTATGTGATGTTCGGCCGGACATGAAATCGTCTGCGCGGCGTAGCTGTATCACCCGGTGCTCTGTAGTGGCAACGAGGGAATCACTGATCCGGCGGCCAGCATTCAATTCGACAAGCTGAGGCTTATCGGCGGCCAGCCACTCATGCGCCAGCATTTCGATATCCGCCAGCTGGGAGCTAGATATTGCGTCGTTAAATGATGCCGACAGGTTACTAATATCGTCTCTGGTCCATTCCTGCTTGGCAATCAGCGCGAAGCCCGGGCTGCTTTCCCACACGCGCCCGGATGGCAGCTCCTGAATGCCGAAACCAAGTTCGCCTGGCGTAACCCCGAAAAGCTCACACAGCAGAGCCTGATAATAGGCCGGCGTGACGTGCCCGTTCTCCCACCGGGATAGCTGGGTTTTGAGGCTGGCAGCGGACGCGACGCCTATCTTCTTCCACCTGGCCAGCCTCATCAGTTCCGAGACCATGCGAGCCTGCGACCAGCCGCGAGCGCGGCGGGCAGCTTGCAGGGGCGTTGCCATGCGAGGTAACCGACGACCTTCCGAGGGGGACTGCCTGGTGGGCGCGGGGTTAACAACCCCCATGTTAACCCCTGTTGATAGCTGTCAACTACCGAACGCCACAGATGGGTGATTTTCTGTGCGTAAGGCCACCAGCCAGGCAAGGAAGGGGGGTGGTCATTATGGCAGCAGGCACGCGGCTACTCGCCCCGGCACCGGGCTCAGCATGGGCACCGCGCCGGCCGGGCGGCCCCATAGCCATCGATGCCGGGACATTCGCGCTCGCCACGCTGCCGACCTCCCCGTTCTGGGCCCGCCGGTATATCCGGCAATTCCTCGGTTCCTGCCGGGGGATCGGCAGTGACACTGCCGGCACGGCCGAGCTACTCGTCTCCGAGCTTGTCACTAATGCGGTCAGGTTCGCCAGTACGCCAGCAAAGCAGTACTCCGAGCGCGTGAACGCCGGCATGATATGGCTATCCGTGCGGCATTTCGGTGACGGATTGCTCATCGAGGTATTCGACACCGATGCCAATCCGCCCGTACTCACCGATGCGGCCGAGGATGCGGAAAACGGCAGAGGACTGCTCCTCGTGGACGCGCTGAGCAAGGAATGGTCGTACTTCTTCCCGCCATCTGGCGGCAAGGTTGTCTACTGCTTCATTGGGATACCCATGCCGCAGCGATTACTAACAAGCACCCGGCCCGTGCGGGACTCGATACGGCACGGGCCGGGCCCATAAGGGCGAAGAAAAACTGAATAAAGCCGGGCAGCCCCGTCACCCACTCGAATGAGCCGGGGCTGCCCGAAAGGAAACGCGGAGTTTCCCGGAACCGATGGTATCCGGGGAACGCCGCGTTTTCGCGTTGCGGACCTTACGGAAAGCTAACGAGCGCTGACGGGAGGTGATGAGCATGGGACGCGAGTTGAACGGGTGCCGCAGTGGGTCTAAATGTGCCTGCGGAGCGCTGGCCACGGATGGGTCGGGCGCGTGCGAGAAGTGCCGGTTCCGGGCGCGCTGGCTGCGCCGGAAGCTGCGCCGCAGTTTTAGCGCCGGATAACCAGCCGGGACCTGCCCACCAATCAACGGTGAAAGGAGGTGATGGCTTTGACGGTAACGATCTCGGCGGCGCTGCTGATGGGCGCAGGCGTATATGTCTTGTGCCGGTATGCGGGACTACGGGTATGGCACGCCGCGGTGTGCATCATATTCGGTTTCTATCTCGCGTCATCCAGCCTCGCGCCGGATATCGCGAACATCATGACGAGCCTGTTCCGGCTGCTTTAGCAGCAATGCAGGAGGGGTTAAACGAATGCAGGGATCAGCGAACGCACGCGACGGCGTGTCCCGCGCATATGCGAACGCGCGGGACACGAGAAAGGACGCCATGACCAATAACGACTTTAAGGAGGTGGTGCCTTATGCCACACACCCACCCGAACCCCGGAATCGACCTTCACCAGATCAACGCCAGGAACGACCAGGCACGTCATATCGTGGCCGGCTGCGCGTCGGCGCTGCCAACGCTCGCCGACATGTGGCGGGCTATCGACGACGCGCTCAGCGACGCGGTCTTGCTGTCAGCGCTGGTCACGCAGCTTTCCGCCGAGCTTGACCGGGTCCGGCTGGACCGGGCCAATCTGCGCGCCGCGATGCGCGCCACGCTCGCCGCGCACGCTGACGGCGAGCCAGATCCGATGTGGTACCTCCGGGATGAGCTGGACGCGTCTGAGAGCCTCCCTGCGGACTCGCGGAGGCCGAGGTGACCAACTACCGCAAGATGCGCCGGCAAGCACGCCTCGCGCGGCGTGGCGGCCTTCAGCCGATGATGGTCATCAACACCGGGGACGAGTTCCCCGAGACTGTAGGCGTGCTGCTGGCGCGGTGGGCCTGGCGGTACCGCTCCGAGCTCGCGCCCCTGGGCGTCACCGCTGCCCTGGCGGCGGCCGCCTGGTGGCTGCACCACACCCGGCCGCACTGGTGGGTGCCCATCGCGGTACTGGCAGCCGTGGCCGCGTGGGCGGTAGCCCTATTCGGCGCGCGGTGGCGATTCCCCACGCTGATCGAGCGCATGTACGCCGCTGTCACTATCTACGCTGGCGGCATATGGCTTTCCGCCGCAACCGCTGTCGGTCCATCCGTGCCGCTGCTGCGGGAAGCTCTGGTAATCGGCGCGCTTATCTTGTCGGTGCCATGGTGGGCGCATCGGCGCCGGCGCGCGAAAGTCACGCTAGAGCGCAAACTGCAAGCCTGGCCCGATATCGCCAGGGCAATAGGACTAGCCGGAGCCGAAGTTATGTCCGCGACCGTCGACGTATGGGGATGGCGTGCGCGATTCCGGCTGGCGCGCGGCCAGACTATCAAGGACGTGGTCGCGAAAATTCCCGCGATTGAGTCCGGGCTCGGGACATTCCGGGGCGCGGTGCGGGTATATCCGACGCCGGATGATCTGGCCAACCGGTGCGAAATCCGCGTGCTGGATATGGACCCGCACGCCGGTTCCATTCCGTGGCCTGGCCCGTCGGTTACGTCGATTACTCAGCCGGTCGATCTGGGACCATTCGAGGATGCCTCCCCGTGCCGGGTGCTTTTCGCCCGCCTGCATGGCATCTTCGGCGGCACCACGGGATCAGGAAAAAGCGGTGGCCTGAATGTGCTCATGGGTAATCTGGTGGCCTGCCGCGACGTAGTCATCTGGGCTATCGACCTGAAAAAGGGCATGGAACTAGGCCCCTGGGAGTCGTGCATTGACCGACTCGCCACGACTCCCGAGCAAGCCATTACCCTGCTCCGCGACGCGGTCGCCGTACTAGAGGCACGCGCGGCATTGCTCGCCGCAGCGGGCAAGCGCGCCTGGGAGATATCGCCGGATATGCCCGCGCTGATCATCATTATCGATGAATACGCGGAACTGGCCGATGAGGCACCCGGCGCGATGAGCGATACCGATTCCATCGCCCGGCTTGGCCGCGCGGTCGCGGTTACCCTTATCGCGGCTACCCAGCGGCCGACGCAAAAGGCCATGGGCCAAGGCGCGGTGCGCTCCCAGATGGACTTGCGGGTATGTTTCCGCGTCCGCGAGCCCAGGGACGTGGACCTGATCCTCGGGCAGGGAATGCTCAAAGCCGGCTGGGACGCGCATAACCTCAACGCACCCGGGAAATTCCTCGTGTCCGCACCCGGGCACGACCGGCCCAAGCGGGCACGCGCTTACCTGCTCACCGACCAGGCAGTCACCGAAACCGCCGCACATTATTCCGGTTACCGGCCAGAACTGGACGCCGAATCGCGGCGCGCAGTTGCCGACGCCGCCAATGCGCATCCTGGCCAAGACGAAAATCCGGCCGGCGACAACGGCTCGCCCGACGCGAACGAGCCGTCCGGGCGTCCGTCCACGACGGCTGAGCAATCGCTGTGGATGGCGCTCGTCATGGCACCCGATGAGGGAATCGGAGTCGGTGACCTCATGAACGCCACCGGAATGACCCGCCCGACCATTTACCGGCATCTGCGCGAGTACGTCAGGACCGGTCACGTGATGCAGGTCAGCCGGGGACGGTGGCGAGCCCGGACCACCGAGGAGCCGTCACCGTGAGTGATCGTCTCACCGGTTGTCTCGTCTCACCGTCTCGCGCGCGCGTCTGCACGTAACGCGCGAACACGGCCGATGAGACGAACAAGTGAGACAAGCACCGAGCGTGCCGGACAGCACAGCCGGCCGGCACCGTGACCGAGGGGAGGTGAGGCCACAACGACGAAACATACGAAGAAAGAAAAGACTGGAGAGAAGGTGATAATCCCCACTCCCGAGCAGTGGGCCGAAGAGCAACTGAAGAACGCGCCACCGCGATCGGAGGAATGGGCAAAAAGGGTCGCGCGGATCTACTGCCTGGATATCGGAGATGACGACGAGGAAAAGAAAACAGGATAAGCGGAAACGTGGCCCCGGCGGCAATATTCCGTCGGGGCCACGTTCGTTCCGGCCGGTTATGCCTCCGTGTCGCTTTCGCGGAATACTGGCACGATGTGATCGGGGTGGAACCTGACGTTCCGGCCCACGGGCTTGATGATAATAGCGGTCAGTGTTTCCGCTATCGCGGCCTGCTTTTGCTCCATCGTGAAATCCGGCTTGTCCCATTCCTCGGCCAGATTCGCTATCGTGTGCCGCCGGGACTGCTGGCGTCCTTCATAATGCCGTCGCTCGCGCTTCAGTTCCGCCTCAAGCGCTTCCATCCTCGCCAGCGACGGGAAATACCGTTCCGGGGAATACGTGCCGGCCTCATAGCGTCGAGTCGATTCCTCGATGCGCGCCTGAAGGTCGGCCAGTTCCTGCGCTTTCGGCCATGGTGGAACGTCTTCCAGCTTACGGAACTGGATTTTCTGCTGCTCCGCGATAACCAGTGCCTTGATGTACTCTTCGACCGGGGCAGCGAGTCGTGCAACGCTGCCGCATCCTCCCTGGCCTTTGGCCGGGCACCGATAGAATTCCACCGGTGGTCCGCCGTGCTTATCGTTGCGGCGTCCGCCGTGCATCCGCGAATTGCATTTCCCGCACCGCACGAACGGGGATAGCAGATACGCGGTCCCGTGACCTTTCCCGATCGCCCCTAGCCGTGACGGAGCCGGCCGATCCGGCTTCCATTTCGCCGTCACGGCTTCGTATTCTTCCTCGGTCAGGATCGGCTCCCACTGGCCCCGGACCTTATTCCCGTCCGGGCCGTAAAGGATCTCGCCCTGATACACCACATACCCGGCGATACGCGGCCCGGTGAAGATATTCTTGATTGTCGCCGCTTGCCACGGACTCCCGGTGACCGTGGGAATCCCGCGTTCATTCCATTCGCGCGCCAGCGTGATCGGCCGGACCCCGGCCAGGATACGCGGAATCTCGCTGCGAATATGTCCGGCCTCGCGCTTGCTCAGGTGAATACGGTCTTTGCGCCAGCCATATGGCCGGTTCCTCCCCCCATGGTTCCCGCCTTTCAGCGCGGCATGCCACTGCCCGTTCGCGACACGTCGCGAGGTATTCCGGGATTCCTGGTTCCGCTGGTTCACCAGCCCCCGCGCGGCGGAAATCCCCGCATCGGTGGTCAGGTCGATATTGCCGGTCAGGCTCGCCACATACAGGCCATACAACTCGACCGCGTCGATCAGGTCTTCCAGCGTGCGCGGATCCCGCGTGGCCCGGTCGATATCAGGCACCATCAGCGCGTTGCATTCACCACGGCGCAGCGCGGTCAGGATCTTCTCCCATTCCGGCCGCACCACCCGGAAGCCGTAGGTGCCATCAGGCAGTTGGACGCGCTTGCGCTTGAACGCCGAGACGGCGTTCTCGGGTATCTCCCGGTCAACCATCCCGCCTATGCTCGCCACACGGGCGCGCAGGTCGCTGAGCTGGTGGTCGAGCTGCCGCTCGCGCAGGGTGGACTCGCGGGCAAGCAAGATCCACTTGAGCTGGCCGGGGTCCAGGTCGATCAGGGTGCGCCCCCCAGTGCGGCGCGGTGTGCTGGTACTCATGCCAGCAGTATGCAGTAAAACAACCGTGGGCAAGGCCGTGGATCTGTTGTCGGGTCCGGGCGGGCTGGCGTCGTTCCTGCGCCGCCGGCAGCTCGGCGCCCGGCTGGCCGGTCCGAGCCTACCGCTGGACATCGGCTACGCCGAG
>Ga0208044_1000727_pt1 | contig 21614 bp, 20 predicted proteins | sample Sb_taG_8_FD_187712 | JGI IMG/M metagenome (GOLD analysis project Ga0208044, IMG submission 187712) | Peat soil microbial communities from Weissenstadt, Germany - Sb_50d_c_BC metaG (SPAdes) (version 2) | ecosystem: Environmental > Terrestrial > Soil > Wetlands > Peat | place: Germany... | reverse complement strand
GATCGAGCCGCACCAGCAGGTGCAAATGATTGTCCAGGATCGCAAACCCCGCGACGGCCACCGCGAAGATTTCAGCAAGTTCCTCGAGCCGATGTTCGATCCAGCTTTTCCGGTCGTGCATCCCTTCCCCGAGCAGGAAGGCCCGTCGCACGCAGCGCGTCACACAGTGATACCAGCGGGACACGGCGGACGAGTGCCCAGGACCGGCTTTGCGATTCTAGAGACGGTCGATCAACCCCTGGGTCCATTGCTTGAGCTGAGGGATCAGCGTAAGGGAACTCCATAGGCGTGAAGGCCTGCCAAGGGCCGGAGAGTAGATTTTCTCACCCGACGAATGGGTTCCTCCACGGGCCGCGCGGAAGTCCGGCTTGAACGCGGATCCGTTGTGTTTTTGCACCGCCGCTCCAGCAGTCGAATCGTAGGTCACGACAAAGCTGCTGCTGCTACCGGAGTCGGTCAGAATCGAGGTCGTATCATAAGCGACCCCACTTGAGGAGACCATGTTGATTGCTTCCGATTGCCACGAAGACGAGTCGATCCTGTCCGTGACTTGGACTCCGTTTATGGTCATCACCGCGTAAGCGTTGGTGAAGGTGACTGACCCGAAGTTCGCCAGCCCCGCGACGCCGTAGCCGACGGTAGGGGCCTCGACGATCCACTCGGCCGAGGTTCTTTGGGCCAATGGACTTTGCGTTGCAGAAGAGCTTTCGTAGGTGCTGAAAGACTCGTTCGGGTAATCAGCGGCTGTACGGGTATTGTCGACGATCGAAAGGTAGAAGTCACCAGCGTACTTGCCGCTGGTGATATACTGGACCGAGGCCGTGATCGAATCGCCCGGCTCGATCGTCATGCTGATGGGCTGCTCCGGCTGGCCGATCCCTGACGAGTACATCTCCCACCACGCGGAATAGACGGGTGTACCGTTACGGACGTCCTGTTCGGTGCCGATTTGCTCCACGGTCGAATCCGGCCATCGCCAAAGGGAGCTAGGCTGCTCTTTCCGCCCGAGGCAGAGTGAGAAGACGGAAATCCTGCGACAAGTCCTCGACGAACTTGCCCAACGGTGTGACACTCGATTCCGCCGGGTATGTCTATCAGCTTGCCCCCGGCACCCGGCTCGGCGTCTATCAGGCACTCTCGACTAAGGCCGGCGGCGAAGTCATCAGCTCCGACGCCTATTGATCGTTTCGTCGATCTGACCTAGCATGAACCAGGGTGAGCGAGGAAACTCCCTCGCCCTTTTTCTTGCGCGGTGCGGGATGGCTGTCGGCAAGCGGTTCGCGAGACTTCGATGCGGCTCGACCAGATCACTCTGAACATCGTGCGCCTTCCCCTGGTTCGCCCGTTCCAGACCAGCTCCAGCCGCAAGGAGCACCTCGATCATATCCTGGTCCGGGTCGCGACCGACGAAGGGGTGGTCGGCTGGGGCGAGTGCGCCAGTCCCGCCGATCCGTTCTACTGTCCGGAGACGACGGAGACGTGCTGGCATATCCTCCACGATTTTCTGGCCCCGATGGTCCTGGGACGGAAATGGACGACCATCGAGCAATTGACTGGCTGCTATCGCCTCGTGAAGGGCAATGCCTTCGCCCGGGCCGGCCTGGAAATGGCTTGCTGGGATGCGCTCGCAAGGAGCCAGGAAAAACCGCTGCACAAACTACTGGGAGGGACGCGGACCGAGATTCTTTCCGGCGTCAGCCTCGGCATCGAGCCCGACGTCGAAGTCATTCTCGACCGCATCGATCAGTTCCTGGACGAGGGATACCGCCGCATCAAGCTCAAGATCGCGCCCGGACAGGACGTGGACGTGGTCCGGCGGGTTCGCCAGCGCCATCCCGCGATCCCGTTGCAGGTCGATGCCAACTCAGCGTACACCCTGGCCGACCTCGCCATGCTCAAGCAACTCGATGCCTTCGATCTGCTGCTGATCGAACAGCCGCTGGCGCATGACGACATCATCGATCACGCCCGGCTCCAGGCCGAGCTGATGACACCAATCTGCCTCGACGAGAGCATCCACTCGGCCGAGGACGCCCGCAAGGCGCTTGACCTGGGCGCCTGCCGGGTCATTAACATCAAGATCAGCCGGTTGGGCGGCTTGCTCGAGGCGAAGCGAGTTCATGACCACTGTCACGCGCGAGGCGTCCCGGTCTGGTGCGGCGGGATGCACGAGTTCGGCATCGGACGTGCTGCGAACGCAGCCATTGCCAGCCTGCCAGGCTTCACGCTCCCCGGCGATGTCTCGGGCTCGGACAAGTACTATCGCCGCGATATCGTCAATCCGCCGATCCTGGCTGTCGGGGGTGCGATTGCCGTGCCCGATTCGCCCGGCCTGGGTATCGAGCCGGTGGAGGACGAGATCAGGGCGCACACGCTGCGCACCGCGACGCTGCACCCAAAGACGTGAGATGATCCGGTTATGCATGATCACCCGATTCTGAATCACCTGCGGTCCCGGCGGCCGGCGATGATCGCCGAACTGAGGCGCCTGGTCGAGCACGAGTCTCCCAGCCACGACAAGCCCGCACTCGACGCCCTGGCGGAATTGCTGGCCGGGCGTCTGAGCGAACTGGGCGCAGCCGCACAGGTCGTTGCCAACCCCGGGGGAGGCAACCACGTCCTCGGGCGGTTTCCGGGTCCCGAGGAAAACCGCCCCGCCCTGATCCTCACCCATTTCGACACGGTCTGGCCCGCCGGCACACTGGCCAGGATGCCCGCGCGTGAGGAGGCCGGCCGCCTGCTCGGACCTGGCGTTTACGACATGAAGGCCAGCCTCGTGATGTTGTTCGGCGCCCTGGAGGCTTGCGGCCGGCTGGGCTTCAAGTTGCCCCGCCCCGTCACCGTGCTTGCCACGTCCGATGAAGAGATCGGCAGCCACAGCTCACGAACGCTGATCGAGGCGCTGGCCCGCGATTGTGCCTATGTCCTCGTTCTCGAGCCCCCTCTGGCCGACGGCAGATTGAAGACCGCGCGCAAGGGTGTCGGTCGGTTCACCCTCGAGATCGAGGGCAAGGCCGCTCACTCGGGAGTGGCACCGGGCAGCGGAGCCAGCGCGATCCTCGAGTTGGCTCATCAGATTATAAAGATCCACGCGCTCAATGACCTCAAGGCCGGCACCACGCTCAACGTCGGCGTCGTGCGCGGCGGTACGGTGTCCAACGTCGTCGCTGCCCGGGCCGTGGCCCAGGTCGATGTCCGTGCCACGACGCTCGACTCCGCGGCACGGATCGAGCAAGCTCTCCGCTCGCTCGAGCCTGCGATTGCCGGTACGCGGATCAAGGTTGAAGGTCATTTCAGTCGCCCACCCATGGAGCGAACCCCGGCCATTGCGGCACTCTTCGACCGGGCGCGCCTGACCGGCCGCGGGCTGGGAATCGAGCTCACCGAGGGCTCGACCGGAGGCGGTAGCGACGGCAACTTCACGGCAGCGATTGGGATTCCCACGCTCGACGGCCTGGGCGTCAAGGGCGGAGGGGCACACGCCGACGACGAGCACATCCAGATCGACTCGCTTTCCGAGCGCGCTGCCCTCCTGGCGGCGTTGCTGTTGAACCTGTAAAGGGTACACCAGGTTTTTGCCGCAGGCCGCACTGATGGACAAGGAGATCACCATTCGCCGCGCGGAGAGCCTGGCTGATTACCGGGCCTGTCAGGACGCCCAGCGCAAGGCCTGGGGCATCACCGAAGAGGGCTACGTGATCCCGGTTGCCACCATGGTCGGGGCAAACCTCCACGGCGGCCTGGTCCTGGGGGCATTCCTGGCGAATGGAACGGCCGTGGCCATGTCGTTCGGGTTCCTCGGCCGCCTCGAGGAGCGGATTTGCCTGTATTCGCAGCTCACCGGGGTGGTGCCGAGCTACCAGTCGCGTGGCCTGGGTTACGCGGTCAAGATCGTTCAGCGCTATATGGCTCACGCAGAGGGCCTTGGCCTGATCGCCTGGGCCTTCGATCCGCTCCAGGCAGGAAACGCCCACTTCAATCTCACCCGCCTGGGCGCCCGGGTCCACCGCTACATCGACAATATGTACGGCGAGCGGACCGACGCCCTCAACGCGGGTGTTCCGACCGATCGCCTGATCGCCGAGTGGGAGGTCGACAGCCTGCCCCAACCGGCGCAGACTCCCGGCCCCGATGCGCTGGCGAATTTGCCCCGCGTGATCCGAACCAGTCGTAATCCCGAAGGCTGGCTCGCACCGCTTAGCGTGCAAACGAGTGCGAACGCTCCCCGGGTCTTGCTCGAAATTCCCCCCCGGATCGCCGACCTGCGACGCGATCAACCGGAGGCGGCCGAATCATGGCGACTTGCCGTCCGCCAGGCATTTCAGGCCAGCTTTGCCGCCGGTTATCACGCCGTCGGGTTAGTCCGTGATGAGTCCTCGGGGGAGCGTCGTTGCTATTATGAACTCGAGCGGCCCGCAGCCCGGGGATGAGCCTGGATCGCTATAATGCAAGGACGTCGTCCGCTGGCCGAACCTGGCATCGAGAACGGGCCTGAATCATGAACCCTGGGACGCTGCAAACACCGCGCTATGCTTCCCTGCGAAAGGGAGGCAAGGTCCTGGACCGGCTGGCGCTCTGGGTTCAGCTCGGTTTCTTGATCATGGGTATGGGCCTCTTTCTCGACCAGGCGCGCGGCCTCCTTTCCGATGCCCAGTTCACCTGGGGCGAGCGCCGGGTGATGGGAGTCATCGCACTCGTCACCCTTGGCGGCTGCGGCCTGGCGGGCTGGATCCTGGGGCAACTCTTTCGCGTCTCCGCGCAAGTGCTCGACGTACTGGCCGGCGGTGCGGAGGCCGCCTGGCGCGCCGGCGACCTGATCGAGCAGCACCTGGTTCCGACCCTGGGGCGCATCGCTCTAGCCTTGGAAGAAAGGGATGGATCAGCCGGACTGCGTGCCGCGACTCCGACATCGACCGCGAGTGTCAGTGCCAGGGCGATCCGGACCGAGCTGGCCGCGGCCCAGGCGGCAGGCAGAGCAGGGCGGGTGATCGAGCTGCGCGACTCCCTCACGCAGCACCTGCGCGGCGAGCCGCTTCATGCCCTGGACCGCGAGCTTGCAATCTGGATGCTCAATCTGGTCGAGCGTCGCGTCCAGGCCGGAACCGTCGATGTCGAGGTGGCCGGCTGGGTCGCCCGGGCTCTCGACAGCTTCGGAGCAATGCCCGAGGCCGAGCCGCTCCGCGTGGCCTTGCCGGCCCTGCGCCAGCGCGCGGGCTTGTGCCAGAAATGCGGGCGGCCCGTGCGCGGCCAGGAAGCCCTTTGCTGCGATTGCCGGCCCGGGGGCGCGGTGTCCCGCCAAGTACCCGACTCCACTGCTCGATCGTCCTCGACTCGGGAGCACTCATGAGCTTGCGCGTTCGCTGCACCAGTTGCCGCACGGCCTTTCTCACCCCCATTGATGAGCCCGGTGCGACCGTGGAATGCCCCAAGTGCGGCGCCCATCATCGCCTTCCTCAGCCCGCCGAGCGCGAGGACACGCCCGAACCGCAAGCGCCCTCGTCGCCGGCCCGCACACCGTCCGCCTCGGTCTTTGTGCCCTCGAGCGCCTCGCAGACCCGGTCATCCCGCCGCCGCTGGTTTGTGGGACTTGCCGCCCTGGCGGTGATCGTACTAGCTGGCCTGGCGGCCCTGGTGCTCTGGCCGCGACTCAAGCCGCACCCGATCGATCCGGTCGAGCGTGTTGCTCAGGAGTACTTGCAATCGCTCATCAAGGGCGATGAAACCGCCCAGCGCCGATGGAGCACGATCGAGGAGCCGCCGGCGATCCGTTCGTTCCAGAAGATCCACCGCGATCGGAGCCGGAACCGAACCGTCAAGGGGTCATTCGCCCCGCTCGCACGGCTGCATTCGCGGATCGAGTCCGAATTCACCTATGATCCAGCGATTGCCCGTTTCACCCCGAAGAACCCGCTGGGCGCGGCCGGTGAGACCCTCGACGCCGTGCACGCGGCCAAGGAGAAGGCCGAGAAATCAGGCATTTACGAGAAGATGGCCAGCGGCGACCCGAACGACATCTTCGACGCCGCCGAGAACTTCGGCAAAGTCTTCACCCAGCTTGCCGAAGGGGCGCTCGCTCCCAAGAAGATCCTGCCAACCTACAAGCTGCTCGTCGACGACGCCAGGCCGCCCATTCCCCCCGCGCAGAAGGAACTGGCCACTCACGTCGCCGACAATCCAAAGACGTGGGACGCGCTGCTGAAACGTCCGTTCCACACCCTGAAAGCCGACGGCCCATTCATCTTCGAGCGTGCCGACGTGGATGCCGAGGTCACCGACCAGCTCGCCTCACTGGGCGACCCGCCGACGACCCGCCGTCTCAGCCTTGTGCGTTTCCGCCTTGAAGGCATCGACACAGGCTGGCGCATCACCTCGGCCCGTCGCGTTCTGCCCGGTGCTGGCGATGAGACGCCCTCGGACCGGGAACCCGAATCTCCGGGGTCAGCGGCCCCGCCCGGTACTCCTCCAACCGCCGAACCATCCCCGCGTCGTTCCCTGGGAGATCCCGCCAATCCCCCAGACACACGTTGAACCTTGCGGTATAATCCGAGGTGAATCGTTATCGGGCGATTAGCTCAGTTGGTTAGAGCGCCTGCTTTACACGCAGGAAGTCGGGGGTTCGAGTCCCTCATCGCCCAATTCCTCTGATGGGTCGTTCCAGATTCGGCGCGTTGCCCTTTGTCTTCGGGTAGAGATCTTTGCTTGGGGCCGCGGTGAGCCGCGGCCTTTCCCGGTTTGCCGTCATGCCTTCTGTTTTGTAAAAGGAGATCGTAGCGATCATGGCGCAAACAATCCTCGACAGAAAGATTGGAGCTATTCCGCCTTCGGGCCTGGGTCCGGACGGAAAGCTGCGGGTGATGACCGAGGAGGAGCATCGCCAGTACATAGAGTCGGCCTTGCGTCGGATCGACGAGATCGAACAGATCCCCAACAATCCGGGCGATCCTCCTGAGGAAGAGTGGATGCGCGGCATCGATGCGTCGCGTCCCCATCGACCGCTGTTCAAGGATTACTACTGAGTCATGCAGGCGCTCTGGCAGATCCTCGACTCGCGGTTTGGCTTCCGCCAGAGCGTGATGTGATCGCACCCAAGCAGTCGATGACGGGGCAGACTTTGACCACACCGTCTGGTAGACTTGTTGAGTGTGGGAAAACGTCTCCGACGTCTCAGGCGAGACGTCTGACTGTCATCAAGGCAGAGGCCGAGCGAACGGGAAGCCGGTGGAATGCCTCACCTGCAATTCACGGTCGATGGGCCGCCGGTTTCCCATCAGACGAAAGACGAGGCGAGTTTGGGACACTGGAAGGGTATCATCCGGGCCGAAGCCGCGAGGTGCTGGGGGATAAAATCGCCACTGACATGCAAGCTTAAATGCACAATTATTAATTTCCACGAAGGCAACGTTGCTTCTCTGGACGACGACAACATTGTGAAACCCATTCGAGATGCCATGAATAAGCTCGTTTACGTCGACGATTCCCAGATCTGTTATTCCGAGACGATTCATGTCAGCATAGACGCTGCGATCAAACTCCGCAGGGCATCCGGCATCTTGCTAGCTGCCTTCTCCAAGGGTGAAGAATTTCTTTACATCAGGATTGACGACGCACCCGATGTCATCCAACTACCCCAGTGATGCCATGCAACAGGAAACACTCGAAAGAGTCGCCCAGCGCTACCGGGACGAGGGGTATCAGATCGTTGTGCGGCCGTTTGGTGAGCAGATCCCTCCGTTCATCGCTGGTTTTCAGCCGGATTTAATTGCGATCAGGGGGAACGAGGGCGTCGTCGTCGAAATCAAGGTAAATCGGATCGATCTCTCAAGTGACCATCAGATCGCCTGTTTGGCTGAGATCGTGAACGCTCGTCCGGGATGGAGACTGGACCTCGTGGTCTTGGAGCCGGAGACGACAATCCAGAAAGCGGCGCAAGAAGCTGCTGAGCCTTCCGACGAACAACTCGCCCAAATCCTGAAAACCGCCGATGAATTGTCAGAAAAAGGATACTCGCCGTACGCCTGTGTCGTTGCGTGGGGCGGCCTTGAGGCGGCCATGCGACGATTGCAAAGTGACGCGGAATTGTACGGACGAACAACGCCGACCGAGTTGATGCGAACCCTATACGGCAACGGTTTCCTTAGCCGCGAACAGTTCGAGCGCTTACGCGAATCATACAAGATCCGCTCACAAGTCGTGCACGGGCTCGTGCCGGGCCAGGTCGATCCGGATCTCGTTCGCTATGTGACCACTACCGCAAGGTATCTTGTAAGCGGCGAAGAGGCGTCCATGACATCAAACTGAAGGGCCACTCGGCAGAAGAACCTGAAGTCTTGGACTGCCGGCTGCCATCGCGGCGGGCGAATCGGGCAGATCGTTGCTAGACGCTTGCAGTCGGCGGCCCTTCGCGCGCAGGATGGCTGTGCTCGGGCGTTGTAAGGCCCGGCCGTGTCCCCGCGCGCCCCTGGGGTCAGACCGACCCCGCGAAGCCAGACCCCGCGAAGCCACGATCCTGACGAAGAGGCAAGCAGGGATGCAACGAATGGGTTGGCAAGGCGGAATGACTCTGATAGGCTGGTAAGCGAAGGAGAAACTGTATCATGACAATCCATTTATCAAAAGACTTGGAGAAGTTCGTCCATGACGCGGTGCGCGACGGCCTCTATGCCCGCCAGGATGACGTGATCCGCGATGCCCTACTCCGGCTGAAGCAGACGATGCCCGGGAAGAAAACCCAGCGTGCTAAGCCGGCCCAGCAGAAGAAGCCGCTCACCCGGGCGGAATTCGATCAGAAATTGCTGGAGCTCGGCCTCATGAGCCAGCTCCCGGACACCGATGCCTACTTTGACGATCCCGACGACCAGTTGATCGACATCAAGGGGGAGCCACTCTCAGAGACTGTCATCCGCGAGCGCCGTTGAGATGGCGAATTACTTCTTCGATACCAGCGCCCTCGTCAAACGCCATGTGAACGAAACCGGCAGCCCCTGGGTTAAATCCCTCGTCCGTGCCAAGGCCGGCCACCGGGTTTATATCGCCCGCATTACCGCCGTTGAGGTCACTTCCGCGATCACTCGCCGGCAACACGCTGGCGATCTCTCCGCTGCCCAAGCCGGAGCAATTCTCGGTCACTTCCGCCGCCATCTGACCCAGTACTATCGCATCATTGAACTGACCCCTGCCCTCTTTGCCGAGGCGATGCTGGCAGCCCGCAGGCACCGGCTCAGGGCTTACGATGCCGTACAACTGGCTGTCGTCCTCGAAGTCCACCGGCTCCAGCGGGATGCCGGTCTCGGGCCGGTAACGCTGGTTTCGGCCGACCGGGACCTCAACACTGCCGCGGCTGCCGAAGGTCTCGCCGTCGAAGACCCCACCATGCATCCATGAGAGACGAACCGCTGGAAACATCCTCGCGACGTGAAAACTTAGCAGGGATACCTGGGCGATTCCGGCCACCTGCCGCTCGGATGACCGGTAACCGGTCAGGCCAGGCACAATCGATTGGGGTAACCGGTCAGGCCAGGCACAATCGATTGGGACAGACAGGGCGAATGAGGCGCCAGGGGCGATTTGGCGGGTCAAGTCCAGCCCACGCAACCGCGATTGGGGCAGAGGATTCTTACTGGCAAGGATATTTGCTTTCCACAGACTCCCCACTCAGCTCAGGCGGAGACGCCTGACCAGAGCTTCTAGAGCTTCGGCTTGGAGGTGATCAGGACGGCCGCGACCGAGTTGCCCCGGTTTAGCTGTTCGCGGGAGACGACCACAACAGGATGTGGCTCCATCTCCTCGAAATCAGCCAGGTAAATCTCACCGGGTCGGATCATGCATCCTCCATCAGCCGGGCCTTGGCGTTCTTCTTCGAGGCCCGCAGAAACGCCGCCTGCTCGCGCCGGTCCTTGTCGTCCAAGAGCAGCCGCTCAAAGACCTCGGCGCTGACGAGGACGTAGGCTCGGTGCGTCTCCGGATCCATCAATCAAACGGGAGAATCGCCGGCCTGTTCAACAGCCTGCTTAAGTTCGGGGGTCAGCGTATCCATGGGGCTCCTCATTCTGATTAAACCCTTGGAATTCATCAGCCCAGTTTGCCCGTTCGGTGTCGGAATATTACCCCGGCAAGGAAGTAGGTCAGGCTTTCCATTCTGACAAGGCTTAGAGTCAGGCTGGAAAGCCTGACCTACAATGCGCTTCTTTCGTGCCGGGGTAATAGCAGAGACTGCCGTCCTCAATCCAGCGCTCCCGATCCATCGCAGCCATTACGACCATCAGGTTTTTCTGGACATCGCCGCGTTGGAACCGGAGGCTGTCTGACATCGGACGCCCCACGCCGCCAAATGAGGAGCTGAGGCTGCGAACGATGCACAATACGACATCAGCGAACCCTGCACGTGCAGAGAGATATCGTAGCATCTGGCCGCAAGCCAATGTAGATTGCCGGTGAGCGAGGCAAGCTGCTGATCGATCACGGAGATCTTCGCGTCGCCCATGTGGCCCAATCCGCCGCGCAATAGCCCATGCTTGGCACGCTTGACGATCGTCGCAGCCATAGGCTCGGGACCTCGCGACGGGATCTCACGGCGCTCCGTAGGGGATGAGTCAGACGATTCAAGGATTGACGGGCGTATTTGTGAACCGAGAAGATGCTGTGGGTTGAACGTTTCTCTTCATGACTTGCAGCGATACCTCCATGGCGGGCTTGCGTGTCAAGGGACATTGGCGCAGTCGGTTCACGATGAGTGTCCCGCTCTGCCTGCTTGTCATTCTCCTCCTGGCCGTGGCCCTGGCTCCTCTCGTCAATCGATCCTTCAACCAGCGCCGTGCGGCGGGAGTCATCCGGCAATCCGGTGGCCAGGTATCCATGAGTCCCAGGCGGTGGAGCGACTGGGTCCCGTCAAGACTCAGAAGCTGGATCGGCGAAGAGTACTTTGATGACGTGATTGCTGTCGACTTCCAGGCCTCGTCCCGACTCTCGAGCGACCAGTTGCGGGTCCTGTCGCGGTTCGGCCATCTCAGTCGAGTCGACCTGCGGGGTTCCTCCATCGATAATCAAGCACTGGCCCATCTGGGCGAGCTGCCGTGTCTGCTCGTGCTCGACCTATCAGACTGTGCCATCGGAGCCCCTGGCCTCACTCCACGCAAAGCTCTCAGGCAACTTCAAGACCTCACTCTCTCGAATACCAGTGTGGACGATGCCGACCTGGCGGCACTGAGCGGCCTGAAGAACCTCCAATCGCTCGATCTCAGTGGCACGTCGATCAGCGACGAGGGACTGCGACAGCTCGCCACCCTGGAACAACTACAATCGCTCAATTTGGCTGATACTCGCGTGACCGGAACGGGCCTGGCCCAACTGAGCAAGCTCAAGAATCTCGTCACCGTAAACCTGGAGAGGACCAAGTTAGCCTCGCTGAGGCGCCTCGACAAGCTGAGGACCCTGAGCCTCGACGGCACTCAGGTAGGCGACCGGGGCATGTCCGACCTGGGGATGATCGGAGTCGACCCCTCCCCACTCTCCTTCCTCTCCCTCAATGACACCCAGGTCGGAGACGCGGGTCTTGTCCACCTCAAGCGGTTCACTGCGCTCAGCTACCTCGGGCTGAAGCGAACCGGGGTGGGAGACACGGCTCTTCCCAATCTCACCGGCCTGGCCAATCTGAATACACTCGACCCGGGTGGCACCGGCATCGGTGATCCAGGTCTGCTCTGCCTGTCGAGTCTGGCCAAGCTTCGATCACTCAATATGTCCGGTACCAAGGTGAGCCGCGCGGGAGTCGACCAGATGAGCCAGCTCCGGCCCGATATCGAGCTCGTCCTGCCCCATGCTGTCTCGCGACAGCTTGCCCTTCCGGTTTGGAATACAAGCGAACCGACCGGCAAAAAGGGCAACGTGAATTCAAGACCCGGCAGCGCTCGATGATGGCGACGATCGCAGCGAGATCAGATGCTGGGAGGCCTCGGCTCACTTCTTGCCAGCGGCTTGAGGCTTCACGGCCGATTTTTCGACTTCCTCTCCCTGGGGTCGGATGAGCTCGAAGTAACGGCGGATCGTTTGACGGTGTCCCAGGGGAATCGGTTCGCTGTTGAGCGCGGCTTCCGTCTTGCGTCGATACTTCGCATAGTTCTCCCGGTAACTCCGTGTAGCGAGCTGGTGACCTTCAGGCGAATGAGTCGTCTCGACCTCGGAAGGACCCTCGTCTGCCTGTCCCTGCACCTGGTCGCGTTTACGCTCCGAGTCCAGCTTTGTCTTGTCGCCGTCGACATTCCCGCTGGTCGACCGGCCCCAGGTGCTCGAGGGTCGGGTTGATTTCTTTCGGGCCAGGACCTTCGGGCCTCCGTTCTTCTGGCAGTTTCCTTTGCACTCGCAAAGTTTGTTGCTCAGAAGGGTCAGAAGGTCGTTGATCTGCTTGCGCCGGCCCTGGGCGCGGGCCAGCTTCGCCAGCTTCCGGGCGGAATCGCGGAAGGCTTGGCCCTCGTCGAGCGTGTCGGCCATCTCGGCCGTGGTCTCGCTCAGCTCGCCGAGTCCCGCCTCGCCCTGGGCCAGCGCGGCTTTTTTCAGCTTCTCCTTGAGGTTCTTGGCCTCCTTGCGCTCGAACTTGGCCTCGGCCTGCTCGAGGGCGGCGGCGGCCTTGTCGTATTTCTGCTGCTGGAGGGACTGGCCCGCCGACTCCAGCGACTGGGTCGAGGCCATGGCCCCGCCCAGCGACGTCATCTGGGCGTCGACCATTCCCACGTTGTACAGGGCCTGCTGGGTAGCAATAGAAGCCTGCATCTCCGACAGCTTGGCCAGGGCTTCCTTGACGTCGACCCCGGGCTGCTTCATCTCGTCGATCTTCTGGGCGAGCTGTTGCACGAGCTCGCGCAACTCCTTGTTGTCTTGCTTCTTGGTCAGCTCCGCGAGCTCTTCCAGGCCGGACCGGGCGTCATCGGCCGCTGCGACCACGGCCTCGATGGGTTCAGTCGGAACGGTGACCAGGTAGGGCCAGAGCGGCGTGGTCCGGGGTACCGTCCGGCTGGGTGAGTCGAACACCTCCTCGGCCTTCACGTCATTGTGGCCTGCCGTGATCTCGGCGATCGAACGCAAGAGGTCGGTGTTGGTAGCTCGCAACCGAAGCTCGTCGGGGTAGCCGACGGCGAGGCCGCGCGACTGCTGGCCGATGAGCTGGCCGCCTTTCGATTGAGTGAACCGCAACTGGTACGACCCCGGCCGGGCAGCTTCGAATTCGGCCTGGTACCGCCCGGGAACAACCTGGGCCATCTCGAGCTCGCGCGCTGCGAGTTGCGGATCGACAAGGATCAGCTCGGTCTGGGCCCGGTTCAGATACTTGCCGGAGGGCTCGATCGCATCGAGCGTGACGACCGCCTTGCGTCCCTTCCGCTCGACCTGGACGACGGTTCCCTTGGCCTCGGCCTTGCGGAGGGCGTGCCGGGCCACCTGCGCCCAGAACTGGGCGAACTGGGGCCAGGAAAGCCACTCGGCGGCCCACCGCGCCTTGGCGTCGGAAGTGAAGGCCACGCTCATCCCCAACCCATACCGCCACCAGGCCAGGAGCGGATCGCCCGACTCGGTGGCCAGGATGACCTCGGCCGTAGGTTTGGGACGCGTGATCACGTAGCCCAGGAGGAACGGCGCAACGTCCAGGCTGATGTCGGAGAGAACCTGGGTAGGCCGGATTACCGTGGGAGAGAACGGCTGCTCGTTGCTCGCGGACTTGCTCGCGGTGACCGTCTCCTTGGCGAAGATCTGAGGCACCTGCGCAGGGTCGTCGGCGACGTAGTAGCGGCCATTGCCGATCCGGGCGATGTCCTCGAGGAGCTGCTGGTCGGCATCGGCCCCCATCGCCACGGTCGACACGGTGATCCGGTCGGCCGCCATCGCCTGGGCAATACCCTCGAAGTCGCCCGGAGCCGAGATACCGTCCGTGAGTATGATCATGTGCTTGAGCTTGGCGATCGCACCCCGAAGGACCTCGTAGCCTTCCTCCATGGCGGGGGCCATCACCGTGCCGCCGCCGGCCTCGAGCCCGGCGATCCGGTCGAGGACGAAGCCTTTGTCGTTGCAGGGGTGCAGCACCGAGGGCCGGGAATCGACCCCTTCGGCGGGGCGAATGTCTGAAGGACAATTGGTGTCAGCTCTGTTTTCAACGAAAACAGAGCTGACACCAATTGTCCACTCCACGGGCTGGGACCCCAACCCCGCGCACTCGGCGGTCGCGAGCTCGATCTGGGGGCCGTGGATCGAGCTCGGGAACCCTTGTCACTGATTGACCGCCCCACCGTCCGAGACCTATGCCGAAAGCTCCGCCGGTCGAGTCAGCCGCTGCCGCCAGTGGGGAAAAAGGTTGGGATGCGATCGAATCGCGACCGGCAGATCCGGGGGACTCTCGTTGATCACCGCCACAGTGCGGTTGAGGTGGCCGAAACGATGGTTACATAGAAACCAGCTTCTCGCTAAGCGGACGCACTTTCTCGTTCTCTTTCATCACGGCCGGACAATCCTCAACCAGATGACTCGCTACGCCCGGAGATCGACCGTTATGCCGAGCCAGATCGTGGACTGGACGGGCTGCCGAGCATAACCCATCCAGGAACCGTGCAGCAAGCCCGGCAAGATATCAACTCGCGGCGCGGCGCGAACCGTCGCGGACCTTTGGGTGCCGGTTCGGCTGGTGCAGAGGATACCGCCGAGCGTCAGGAGACCGCCGATGATCAGAGTCGGTGGCAGGGCCTCGTGGAAGAACTAGACCCACCATATGACCGTCAGGACGGGGGTGGCATTGCTGAACGTGGCCTCCTGGCTTGGCTAGAGCCGACGGAGCGAGAGGTTCTGAAGTGGTAGCAGCCCGTCCGACTTTCAGGTGTTCCCTCAAATGACCCGAGGGGTCGTCAAGAGCTCGCGCTGCATTGTCAGAATCTGGCGGCCTGGACCACAGGCCAGAGGTTTGGAGCAGGGAAAAACCATTCAGCAATTCTTCTGTGGGACGGCCGTCCCGGCTGTCATCAGCCCGGATAGCCGAGGGGGCTGTGCCACATTCAAGGGAACGTATCCGTTGAATTGATCAACTTACTTTTTCGCGGCTCCGTTGCGCGGTGGTTGAGGATTCTCTGGAACGACCGTTCTCGGTCCAGGCGAGTCTGCTCGAAGAGGCCGCGATAGAGCTGCTCCTCGGTGTGGGTGAACTCCTTCCCTCGCCGGCCCATCACGATCCGCGCGGTGGCGAACATCTGGTCGAGCGAGAACCCAGGCCCGACCCGGCCGTAGAGAACGGCTGTGAACGAGGGCACATGTTTGGGTAGGAGCACACCGGCGGGCAGGACGTTGCACATCACGCCTATGGCGGTTCCGGTGTTGAGCATTGAGCCAATGCCGGTGCGGGAATGGTCGCCGATGAAGCAGCCGACCTTGGCCTGTCCGGTCGCGACCGGGTCACCCTGAAGCGGGACGAAGACTTCGCCGTAATCGTTCCGCAGGTCGCTGTTGGAGGTGATCGCTCCCAGATTCACCCATTCGCCGACGTACGCGTGGCCCAGGAAGCCCTCGTGATACTTGTTGGAGAAACCATGAACGATTGAGTCCTCGACCTCGCCGCCGATCCGGCAATTCGGGCCGATCGATACCGAGCCCCGAATGTTCGCCCGAAAGAGTTGGGTATGGGAGCCGATGTAGCATGGGCCCTCTACCCGGGTGAACGGCTGGACCCACACGTTGGGTTCGACCACGATGGGGCCATTCGTCGTGTCGAAAACGGTGCAGGGGTCGATACGCGCTGTCTCGTGCACACTAAGCAGGTTGGACGGCCCGATCAGGGCAAGGGTCGCCAGTTGAGGGTTGGTCACTCCGTTCTGCCGTCCGTCCAAGAAATCGCGCTCGATGTAGGCGCCATTTCGGGCCACCAGGTCCCACGGCCTGCTTATCCACTCTCCGCCCACATCGATCCCCGAATGCCTGGCGGCGATCCTGTCGAACCAGGAATCGATGGAATGCGGGTCGAGTTCCACGGCGTCCTCTGGTCCGACCAGGGTACACGCCGGCTGACCACCGCAAAGGCCGAGCCAGGGACCGTGGGAATCAGGCGGCTCGAAGCCCCGGGGAGGGACCCAGCGCCCGTTGGCCACGATCACGGGCCCTCGTGCGAGCCAGTCGCGATCGTTGACCACCACATGGGGATCGCGCTGGTGCTGGACGGGAACCAGGTGCGAGCGAACCACGCCTGCTCGTTGCCGCGGCCCCTCCCCGATCCCAAATGCCGTCGCAATCTTGGTGCCCAGGTTGGAGCAGCCAAGCCAGAGTTCATAGACCGGGCGTGTCAGCGTGAGCGGCTCAAGTCCAGCCACAGCGAGATCTTCGATCAGGCAAAGACGCATGATCCCTCTCCTTGTTCCCGAGGGGCACTGGCTTTCAAACGGTTTCCCAGAAACTCAGCAGATTGAGAGCGAGGTGGCCCGACTCATGCTGATGAATCCCACGAACTGAGATGCCGTAGGAATACTAGCACCGTCTGTGAAAAAAGGCATACGGTTTAACGAAATTCATCACTCGCGCAACTTTCGGGCTAAGGAACGGGCCGGAAATAACTTCCTGATTTCAAGTTGGCGGTTCGGCGCGGGTCTCCAGACCCCGCCGTCTGCTGGACCGTAGGTCTCCCGCCGGGCTTGGGGTTGGAGACCTTCGGTCGGCCAAGTGGCAAGGTCAGGAGACCTTGCCACAACTTGGTCTTGATTGCGAGAACTCCGGGAAGTTATTCCCGGCCCGTTCCTAAGCTTCATTCGAAGCCGCGGCCCTGTGGTCCGGCTATCGGCCGGGCTGTCAGCCGACGCTCGAAGCCGCGGGCTTCAAGCCGGGAGTCGTTCAGTTGACTTTCGGGGCCGGTGTCCTAGATTTTTCTTAGTTGGCGTGGCAAGAGACAAATGTGGCTCGCACCAATCTCTAGCGCGTTTTACCGTTGAGTTGCAGGCGCGGCGGGGCCTTCTCTCCTTCTCCCGCGGGGAGCGGGGGGAACCCCGCTTGCGGGGTCGGGCCGGAACGGCCGGATGAGGGGATTTGCGGGCCAAGGCAAGCAGTTCAGCCCTCATCCGCCCCTGCGGGGCACCTTCTCCCGCGGGGAGAAGGTATGAGCACCACGGCCTTTTTTGATCGCTGTATGCAATGCGCGAGCAAACCGCGCTAGAATAAAAAAACAAGGGCGTTGACTTGCCGGGAATAAACGGGTGGTTTATGCTTTATTTAGCGTGATATAAGGCGATCGCGGCTCGTACCGACACCAGGCGCACAGAATCGCAAAGAACAGTCGGGTTCCTCAGTTCGGCGATTCTGTCGATGTCAGGCTCAAGTTTTTCCTTCCGTTGCAGTGCCCCAACCCACCGCCAGGCGCAACGATTGTCCCGCTTCGATGGTGAGCTGGTGACAAATTAACCGAGGGGCCAGGCCAGAAATTTTGGTCGGGCCTTGAGAGCTCGGTTGCCCCATGAGGAGCATCGGCTCACGCCTGGTTCCTGTTCCAGGTGGCTGGCGACTCGTTTGGTCCTGACCATGACATCACTGAGCTAGCCTCGTTGCCGGACACGACGTGTCTGAGGGGCGAGTTGGATTGACGCCGGTCTTATTTCCTCGGATTGCCGACCGGCACGAACAGACCTGACGTCCGGCAGGACGCGGAGTGCTGAAGATGCGCTCTCAACAGATCGGAATCGCCTTCCTGACTCTTGCTGGTCTGGCGCTTGGCGGCGACGAGATTGGCTTATCTCGGAACTCACCCCAAACCTCGGGCATTCTGCTCAAGCGCTGCACCCTCGAGTACAAGAAGACCTCCCTTCTGGGTGCGAACCAGATGGGGGTGCTCGAAGAGTGCCGCGTTGCTCCCGGAGACAGAGTCAAAGCGGGCCAGGTCCTCGGCCATCTCCTCGACGAGGAGTTCCGGGCCGAACTTAACGCCCGCGCCACACAGGCGGCAAGCGACATAGCCATCCGGGTGGCGGAGGCGAAACACAAGCTGGCACTGAGCCAGCTCGAGCGAACCCAGAAGTTGATCAACCGCAATTTCGCGTCGTACGAGGAATTGAGTATCCGGAGTCAGGAAGAGGAAGTGGAACGATTGTCGATCGAGGAAGCTCGACAGAACAAGAAGTTAGCGGAACTCGAGCGGAGGCACACGGAGGCCACGATCCGGTCGCGCCAGATCAAGAGCCCTCACGATGGCGTCGTGGTCGAGGTTCTGAAGGTGCCCGGACAGTCCGTCTCGATAGCCGATCCGGTCCTCCGCGTGGTCGATCCCAGCGAGCTCCGAGTTACCGGCTACCTCGATGTGACCGATGCCTGGCGCGTGTGGCCGGGCCAGGCCGTGAAGATCTGGGCCGACATCTCGGGTGCCGAGCTGGAGATCGAGACGGAGGCATTCACGGGCCAGGTCGAGTACGTCGACCTCCTGATCAGTCCCGAGAGTCGAACGTGCAAGGTCACGGCCATCGTGCCCAACCGCGCGGAGCGCCTGCGGTCCGGGCTGGAGGCGCGCATGGAGATCAACCTCGGCGGCCCGGGAGGGAATCCGCCGAAGCCTCTGCGATGACCATCATCACAACCATCGAAACTCTCCGGAGTTCTCTGGTTTTTCCAGAGTCTGGCGGCGGTCTCGTCCAGCCGAAGACAAGCCAAGATGATTCAGGAAGACATGAAGATTATGGAACCACAGAGCGACCCCATCCTTCGGATGGGAGTTACCCCCGAGAGATCACTGAGAGAAGAAAACTGAGACACCCGAAGGAGGGGAACGTGATCGAAGAGGATCAGGTCAACAGGATCACAGAGAGAATCATCGGGGCTGCGATCGAGGTTCATCGAGCGCTCGGACCTGGGTTGCTCGAATCGACCTATCACGCGTGCCTCGCCCACGAATTGAGGCAGCAAGGGCTCGAGGTGGAAAGAGAAAAGGAATTGCCCGTGGTTTACAAAGGGGTGACGCTCGATTGCGGTTACAGGATTGACCTGCTGGTCGAACACACCGTGATTGTCGAGTTGAAGGCCGTGCAGGAACTGACTGCGATCTATGAGGCACAGGTTCTCTCATACCTCAAGCTCTCCGGCTGCCCGGTTGGTCTCCTGATAAACTTCAACGTCCGGCAGTTGACCGAGGGGATCAAACGATTCCGGATCTGAGAAGACATAAAGATCATGGAACCACAGAGATCACGGAGATCACGGAGAAGAGAAACACGACCGAGAAGAATGAGATCAACGTCGGGCAGTTGACCGAGGGGATCAAACGATTCCAGATCTGAATGAAATTCTCTCCGTGATCTCTCGGGGGTAACTCCCATCCGAAGGATGGGGTCGCTCTGTGGTTAGAGGCGTCTGTATTTCGGATGCGCTTCGATGCCCCACACTACGCCTTCCGGCCTTTTCTTAGCCCTTTGTCGTCTCATTGATCCTTTTCCCCCGCTTGCAAACAGGATTTCCGGGAATCGGTGGGTTTCACTACAAGAGACCTTGTCGCACACGCCCAAAGATCGAGCGTTCTCGCGGCGTGTCTGAGAGCACACGACCAATGCCTGAACCTGCAACTCAGAACCAAGCTCATCCGGCTCCCAGGGAACTGGCGGTCGAGATGAGACGCCTGATCGGTGTCCTCCGGCAGGGATGGCGCTTGATCGCGATCTCCGCGGTCGTCTGTCTGACGCTCGCGGGTCTCTATGTGGCCGCGGCCAAGCGGGTTTACCAGGCGACGACCCGGCTGCTCGTGCTCCAGCAGGGAGGCCGGCCCCTGAATGTGGCCAACAGCGATCCGAATCGGATCATGGAAGGGACCGATGATTATATCCCGACTCACTCGATGATCGTCTGTAGCCCCATGGTCGTGAAGCAGGCGATCGAGAAAGTGGGACTCGAGCATCTCCCAACGTTGCTGGCCGCGAAGAGGGCGGACAAGGACCCAGTCGAGGAGGCCATTCTCAACATCAAGGTCACGCGTCCCGATCGTATGGCCAAGATCTTCCGCGTCGATTACCAGGCGGGCGACCGGCAGGAGACTGACCGGCTGGTCGCGGCCCTGGTCGCCAGCTATCAGCAATTCCTGGGGGCGACCTTCCAGAAGAACAGCGGCCTGGTGATCACGCTCATCAGCAAGGCTCGCGACGATCTGAGCAAGGAGCTCAAGGAACTGGAAGACCAGTACCTGGAGTTCCGCCGCACGAACTCGAACGTGATCGTCGGCCAGGAGGGCCACTCCTTCTGGGCGACCCGTCTCGCGCGCTGGGACCGGGCGGCCAATGAGGCCATGGTCAAGGCCGTCCAGCTCAAGACGCAGCTCGAGGTGGGCCGCAAGCTGGCTGGCGACGGCGCCGAGCTGTGGGCCATCGCTCACGCGATCACCCAGGTAGGCGGGGACCCGAACAGCCTGCTGGCCCTTGTGACCGCGGGCTCGTCGCAGAACGGGGAAGCCGACCTGATCCGCCAGCTCGCTGTCGAACAACATCAGCTAATCGAGCGGTACGGACCGGACTACGCAAAGGTCAAGGAGCTGAAACTTCAGATCGACCGGATCCGGGAACGCGGCCGCAGTGCCCGGAGTCGTCTGGAGGCGGGCGAGCTCAAGGACATGCTCGCTTCCATCGCCAGGAGCCTCGAATCGGTCCAGACGATGCGTGAGGATCTGCGCGCGCAATTCGACCAGGCGCAGCAGAAAGCCAAGCAAGTCGAGGTCGACCTGTTGACCGAGGAGAATCTACGAAGCAAGCTGGAACGCCAGCGGTCCCTCTTCAGCTCCGTGGTCGATCAGCTCAAGCAGGCCCAGTTCGTCAGCGATTTCACCAGCGTCACCTCGCAGGTCATCGAGCCGCCCCATACCCTTCGCCATCCGGTCTGGCCCCGGCCCATCCTGACCTTGGTCCTGGCGCTGGTCACAGGCTGCATGCTCGGGGTGGGAGCCGTCTTCTTCCTCGACCGCCTCGACCAGCGCGTCCGCTCCCTGGCCGAACTTCGCCAGGCGATGGGCCTGGCCGTGCTCGGCGAAATAGGTCAGGTGCCCGCGGATCAGCTCGCCCTCCTGGGCCCCATCGGCCTGGTCAGTCACTCCAAGCCCCGGTCGAACTGGGCCGAGGCGTACCGGGCGGTCCGCACCAACGTCGACTTCCTGCGCCGCAATCAGCGTCTCCAGGTCGTCGTGGTGACGAGTCCGTACGCCGGGGATGGCAAATCGACCTCGGCGAGCAACCTGGCGATCAGCGACGCCCACGCCGGCCGGCGGGTCCTGCTGATCGACGGCGACCTCCGCCGCCCCACTCTGCATAAGCTCTTTGATCTCGACCGCGAGCGCGGTTTCTCGCACTTGCTCAAGGACCTGATGCCCCTGGAGCAAGTGGTGCAGCACACGACGATCGACAACCTGGACGTCATCACCGCCGGACCGGACGTGGACAACCCGGCCGAGCTACTCTCCTCACCCCGACTGAAGGAACTACTGGACGAATTCCGTCAGACCTACGAGGTGATCATCCTCGATACCCCGCCTGTGCTGGCCGTGACGGACCCGGCGATTGTCGGCGCCGTGGCCGATGGAATCGTCGTGGTCGTCCATGCCTCGACGCTGAGACATCATGACGCGGCGCGAACTCGGGAGCTCCTCGACAACCTGG
>Ga0208044_1000722_pt1 | contig 21679 bp, 12 predicted proteins | sample Sb_taG_8_FD_187712 | JGI IMG/M metagenome (GOLD analysis project Ga0208044, IMG submission 187712) | Peat soil microbial communities from Weissenstadt, Germany - Sb_50d_c_BC metaG (SPAdes) (version 2) | ecosystem: Environmental > Terrestrial > Soil > Wetlands > Peat | place: Germany... | reverse complement strand
GCTATTGCGTTTGGAGGCGGGCACCAGCCAGGACTCCCTGTTCAAGCAGCTGTATCCCGAAGGGCTCGCAGTACCGCAGGATCCGGAGCAGGCCGCGCAATGGAATGCCCGCGCCGCGCAGGCCGGTGATCCGGCGGCCCAGGCGCGCCTCGGACACCAGTATGCGAGCGGGCTCGGCGTGGCGCGAAACTTAAGCGAGGCCGAACGCTGGTTTAAAGCGGCGGCCGAACAGGACAACACCGCCGGCGAGCTCGGGCTCGGTATGCTGTGGGCTGGCGGGTACGGCGAGCGCGGCGACCATGCGCGCGCGCTGGAGTGGCTGGAGCCCTGCGCGGCGCGCGGCAATTCGACGGCGCAGTTGTGCCTCGCGATGCTGCTGCTGTTCGGCGAGGGGGTGCCGCACGATGAGGCGCGTGCGGCAGCGCTGCTCGAACAGGCCGCCAGCGCGGGCCAGCCGGCCGCGATGTTCCATCTCGGAGAGCTCTACCGGCGCGGCCGCGGCGTGGCGAGAAATGCCTCGGACGCGGAGACGTGGCTGCGTCGCGCCGCGACGCGCGGCTATCTGAAGGCCTGGCTGTCGCTGGTGCAGCTGTTTCGTTCGGGCCCGGACGCGGATCCTAACGCCGCTGCGGTGTTTTGCCGTCAGGCCGCGGATCTCGGGGATGGCGAGGCGCAGTATCTGCTCGGGCGGATGTACCTCGCCGGTGAGGGCGTGCCGCGCGATGCCGGTGAGGCCGCGCGCTGGCTCGCCAAGGCGGCCGATCAAAACATCACGCCGGCCTATGAGCGACTCGGGGCGCTGTACGCGGAAGGCTTGGGTCTGCCGCAGGATTTTCAGGCGGCCGCAGACTGGTTCCTTCGCGCCGCCGCGCAGGGCGACGTCAACGCGCTGTATCACCTCGGCACCTTGCAGCTCGGCGGGCTCGGCATGCCGCGCGATCCGCGCGCGGCGCGCAAGTGGTACCGTCAAGCGGCGAAGCAAGGCAGCGCCGCGGCCTGTCTGCAATTGGGCGTCCTCTACGCGACGGGCCAGCACACGCGCCAGGACTACACGGCCGCGGCGCATTGGTATGCGCAGGCCGCCGTCCTCGGTGAGCAGGCTGGCCGCTACAATCTCGCGTTCCTGCATTTTCGCGGCCTGGGGGTGCGGCAGGATACCGCGCAAGCCCAACGGCTGCTGGAACAAGCCGTGGACGCCGGCAGCGTACCGGCCGCGATGGCGTTGTATCACCAGTTTACCGACGGCGAATATATGCATCGTGACCCCGCGGCGGCGGCACGCTGGCTCGTGCGCGCGGCGGAGCTGGGCAGCTCAGCCGCCCCCTGTCTGCTGGCGCAGCAGCTCGAGCGCGCCGATCTGACCGCACCGCCGGCCGCGCGCGTCGTGGCTTTGCTCGAGGCTTGCGCTGCCCAGGGTCATGCCAACGCGCAGGCGATGCTCGCGCTGATGTATCTGCAGGGTAAGCATCTGGCCCAAGACCCGGCGCAGGCGATGGACTGGTTCACGCGCGCCGCGCAGGGGGGCAATGCGTTTGCGCAGGCCTGGCTCGGCGACATCTTGATCCAGGGCCGGGGCGTGCCGGTGGATCGAGACGCCGCCACGCTCTGGTATGAGCGAGCCGCGCTTCAGGGGCATGCGGGCGCGATCGCGGCGCTGACTTCGTTGCGCATGGCCGCGGGCGCCGGCGGGGATGAGCTCGCGCAGGTGTTTCAGCTGTGGCTGCGGGCCGCGCAGGAGGGCGATGCGAACGCACAGCGCATGGTCGGCGACTTCTATTTTCGCGGCGTGGGCACCGAGATTTCGATCGAGCAGGCGCGCCGCTGGCTCACGGCCGCCGCACTCCAGGGCCACGCGGCGGCGATGGTGCTGCTCGGCGGACTGCTGTTGCAGAACTCGTCTGTGGCTGCAGATCAGGTGGAGGCCGCGCAACTGTTCCGGCGCGCCGCGGCGAAAGGCAATATCGATGCGCAGTACAACCTCGGTGTCTGTTTGCGGCGTGGCCTGGGTGTCGCACGCGACGACGCGGAGGCCGAGCGGCTCTATACCACTGCCGCGCAGCAGGGACACCGGTCCGCCCAGCTGGCGCTCGGCTCACTCAAGGCCCAAACCGCCACCAGTGAGGCCGACTGGCAGGAGGCCGCGCGCTGGTATCGGCTGGCCGCCGATGCCGGTCATGCGGTGGCGGTGGCGGCACTCGCTCAATTGTACGAGAGCGGACGTGGCGTCACGCGCGACCGCGCCGCGGCGTTGGCGCTGTATCGGCAAGCGCTGGCCTGGGGACACGTCGATTCCGAGCCAGACGTGCGCCGAATCGAGGCGGAGCTGCGCAAGCCGGACTATGCCCTCAGGGCGAGCGCACCGGCCGGCGGCCCTTGATCAGATCGTCGAATAGCGCGTTCCAACGCGGCAACAACAAGCGCTTCAAATCGAAGCGCTTGAGTGCGGTGGCGCGCGCCGCTTGGCGCAGGGCCTGCATCCGCTCGGGTTGATCGAGCGCCGCCTCGATGCGGCTCGCGAGCTGCTGGTGAGCGAAGAAATCCACCGTGAGTCCGTTGCGGCCATCGCGCAGCACCTCGAGCACGGGCGGCGTATCGGAACCTATGATCAGGCACCCGCAGGCCATGGCTTCGACGAACGACCACGACAGCACGAACGGATACGTCAGATACACATGCACGGAAGAGACCTGCAGCAGATTCAAATAGGCGCGGTAGTCGAGCATTCCGAGGAAGTGCACGCGTTTGAGATCGAGCTTGGCGCCGACTTCCTGCAGCATCATGTCGCGAAACGTCGAGCGTGGCGGCGCCGGTGCGCCGTAACTCACGCCATCCCCGCCGACGATTACCACCTGGGCGCGCTTGCGCCGGCGCAACAGCTGCGGCAGTGAGCGCATGAAGGTATGAAAGCCCCGATAGGGTTCCAGGTTGCGGGCCACGTAGGTGACCACCTCATCGCGCCGGCTCAGCACCTGGCCCGATCCGGGCAGCGTGAAGCGGGCCTTGGGCGCGGGACACGCGAGTGCCGTATCGACCCCTTCGTGCAGCACGCTGATGCGCGTGCGCATTTCAGGCGGATACAGACTGCGTTGCCACCGCGTCGCGGAATGACCCCAGTCGGCGCCCTGGAAGGCCAGCAGATTGACCGCATTGCGCGCGCGCAGTCGTGACGGGTCGTGGAAGATCGAGACGAACTCGGGATCGAAGCCCAGATCGACGCCTTGCGCGTGATAGTAGAACTCGAAATTGGCGAGCAGCGGCACCTCGGGAAACACATCCTTGACGAACAGCGTCTCGCCCCAGCCGCTGTGCCCGACGATCAGATCCGGACGAAAGCCCTGCTCGCGCAGCCCTCGGCACACGTGCGCCACGTTGGCGCCGGCATAGATCGCGCGGTCGACCTCCACGGTATAGGCATGGCAGTTGACCGGTCCACGCTGATCCTTGGGGTAGCTGACCTTGTGCACCCCCGACATGGCATTCTGGTTCGGCTGCGTGATGAAGTAGACGCGGTTGCCCGTCTGACTGGCCAGGTGACGCACCACATGCCGGTACTGACCGGGAAAGTTCTGGTGGATGAACAGGTAGTTCATAGCTCGAGCGCGGCCATCAGGGCCACTCGCTCCGCATCGTCCTTCGCTGGAAGCGCGCGCGCGACCGCCGCGAGTTCGAACTGCGTGCTGCGCCGGCGCAGCACCACCTCGCCAAAGGGGAGCCGCTGGAAGCAGCGCTGCAGCATTCCGGGCGTGAAACCGCAACGGTGGGCCATCGTCGTGCGGCCGCTCGCGATCCCCGCGCCGAAGCCGAAGAATATATCGTGCGGTGTCACGGGACCGGCCGGGGACTGATACAGCGGTTCGTGCAGGCGGTCGGCGGCGACATACTGCGCCACGGTCTGAAGATCGGGCACGATCACGCACACAAAGCCATCTTCGCGCAGCACGCGGCGAAACTCGGCCAGCGCGAGCCTCACCTGGTGTTCATACAGATGCTCAATGCAGTGTGCAGCCCATACCGCATCCGCGCTGCTGTCGGGAATCGCCGATAGATCGGTCAGATCCGCAATGATGTCCGGCTGCACTGCGGCATCGACGTCGACGCGCAGTTGCCGCCAGCCATTGAAGTAGGCAGGCAGGGGACTGCCGCGCGGACCGCAGCCGACGTTGACGAGCACGTGCTCGTGCCGCGGACGGCTCACGGACGGCGCGTGGGGAGGCGCCGGAATGAATGCGCGCTGCGGCTCGGATTGCGGGAAGCAGGGGCATCACGCTTGCCAGGCATTGCGGACTCGCGCAACGGGATCTTGGGTCTAGCGGCCGCCTTGGCATCGCCATGGCCCGCGCGATCTCGAGTCGACGCAGCACCTTTGCTCGCCGCATGCTTGGATTCTGTGGCGCGCAACGGGCTCGCCCCTCGGGTGGCGATATCGGGCGACGTCGACCGTTTGACGATGCGCACCTGGATGCCTTCGAGCGGATCGTTGGCCACCGTCGAGCGGCAGGGGGCTCCGTTGCGCAACGGGCCGATCGTCAGCCCGGACTGAAAGTAGCCGCTGTATTCGCAATCGTACGCAGCCGCAGCCGGGGTGGGCTTGAGGCGTACGGCGAATCCGACCAGCGCCACGGCCATGCCTTTGGTGCCGCACATCTTGCCGTCGCTGAGCCACGGGGTCTCAAAGCCGCTGCCTGTAAGTCCCTTGTACTCGATGTCCTGCGCCCCGAACCGTTCCAGCGGGCGCAGCGAGAAAGACTCGATCCAGAGCCCCGGTGCGACGCGCCCCGCCCAGGGCGCGTCGGCGAAGTTCATGTCGCCGCGCGCGCGGATGTGGGCCCCAATCTGCATGGGCAGCGACCGTGCGCCCGCCGCCGCAGTCCCCGTCGCCTCACCGGCGACCGGCTGCGCCGGCAGGTCTTGGACCTGCGATGTGGCGGCCGCGCCCGCCGGGGCGGCGGAGGCCACCGCGTCGGCACGAGCGTCCAGACGTTCCACTTTGATCGACAGGATTTCCCCACCCGGCGCGCGCAGGGAGGTCAGGATCAACGTGGCGCCGGTGCCTTTGACTTTCGCGACCAGCAGATCGCCCGCAGCGAACAGCCACGCGCCCTCGGTGCTCGGGCCCTCGATGAATTCCACCTGGTCGGGTCGCACACCGGGACCCAAGGCCACGTGCACGGCCGGCAGAGACAGTTGACCGCTGGCCCTTGCCGCGGGCGGCGGTGCGGAGGTGACCGAAAACAAGTACAGCGCTGGCGGCAGCGGCAGCACCTGGACCGATGCGCTCAAGCCTTGTTCCTGCACGGCCTGTGCGGGTTCTGCGTCGGAGGTCTTGCTCATGTTCGTCTCACCCGGCTGTATCGCATCCATATTAGCGTCATCGCGCCGGGGCGGCAGCTGCGTTTGGACAGAACCTGATTCGCCCAAGACCGGCGATCGTCGCTGCTCCGCGATGTGCAGCAGGCGATCATTGATGTGTCCGGGTGAGAGCTCCAAGGGCAGTAGCTGCCCCAGCCCGGCCGCGCGCAGGCGCTCCGCGATGACGCCCAGATCAAAGGCTACCACCGGCAATCCGGCCTCCAGGGCGTAATCGAGCGCATAGCACCAGGTCTCGGGCCACACGGAGGGCAACCAGGCGATATCGGGTTGCTCGCGTCGAAGCAAATGCGGTGCCTCCACTTCGCTGTAGCGGCCCGTGATGAAGACCTTGCCCGTCGCGCGCAGCGGCGCATCATTCTCGGTAAAGCCGATCACGACGAATTCGAGCGGCAGAGCGCGTGCCTGCGCATCGCGGGCGCACTCGAGCAGAACACAGTAACCTTTGTGCTCGGCGATGGCACCGATGAGGGCCACGCGAACCGGCTGCCGCACACCCGTGCGCGGCGGCAGGGGTGCCGGCACGAGGGGCTTCGCCGGGTGCTGCACTGCCACAGCCAGATCACTGAAGTGCTGCCGCAGCCGTGCAGCCGTATCGGCGGAGGGCGCGATCACGCGGGCCGCGGCACGCAGCCACGTGGCGCTGCGTGCTCGCAATGCCGCGACCGAGATCGCTTCGCCTAGGTTCGAGCCGTTGCGTCGCACGCAGGCCTGACAGACGGACACCGCGGGCTCGCCGCAATAGCGGCCGCTGCCATCGATCAGCGTCACGCGCGGACAGATCCAGGCGTAGTCATGGACGTATACGTCATAGGGTGCGGGAAGCGCACGCACCACTTCGATGAGGCGTGGATCGAGATGCAGGAAATGCTGGATCTCGATCGCATGGAGGTTCAGGCCGCCCAGAAGCATGCTGAGGACGGACAGGTCCGCCGGGATGTCGTATTGGAGGTTCGGCAAATCCATCGCGTCGGTCCACAGCTCGCAGCGGCGAGCGTTGCCGACCTCGGCGGGCCGCAGCAGGAGTGGAAAGAGGCCTTGCGCGCGCAGGGTACGGCAACGCTCGGCGACGAAACGGACCACGCCTCCGGGCAGCGCCAGCGTCACGAGCAGCACGAGCCGCCCCTCGAAGGTCGATAGCCGACGCTCATCGAGCCGGCGCCGCAACCCGTGCAGCGGATCCTGCTTCTGGAAGCTGGCAATGAAGCGGTCGTAGCCCGGGTGGCGCAGATTGATCAGGCGCTGGCTGCGATCGAGCAATGCCGCGCGCTGAGCGCCGAAGGACAGTCCGCCGGCGTGGTACACGAACACATCGGCCGCCAGCCGATGCGACCAGCCGCGGCGGCGCGCGCGCAGACAGAAGTCGGTCTCCTCGCCATAGCCGTGGGCGAACACGGCGGCATCCAGAGCGCCGACATCGCGCAGGCAGTCCCGGCGCACATAGAGACAAAAGCCCACTCCGACCGGAATCTCGACGCTTGTGCCAGCATGGATCGATGCCGCGAGCGTCTGCAGAGCGGCCCCGGCTTCCGGCTCAATCGCGACCCCGGCCGCGCGCGGGTAGCTCGCGATCGATCCGCTGTTGCTCAATGGCGTGACCGTGCCGACGTCGGGGGCGCTGTAGGCGGCCCTGCGCAAGCGCGCCAGCCAGTCCTGGAAGACCCGCGCATCGGAGTTCAACAGCACGGCATCATGGGTGGGGTGCAGCGCCAAGGCTCGATTCACGGAGGCCACGAAGCCCTGGTTCTGAGTGTTGCGCAGCAGCGTGATATGCCCCGCCGCGGCCAGCGCATCGAGCGCGGCCGCAAGCTCGGCATCCGGTGTCGCATCATCCACGACCACGACGCTCGTCTGCGCACCCACCGTGGCCAGCACTGCATCGATGCAGGCCAGCGTTTCCTCGCGACCGCGATAGACCGGGATGATGACGTCGGTCCGCTGAGCGTGTTCGAGCGCAGCCCGTCCGCGGCGCGCACGCGAGGAAATAGGGCGCCACTGCAGCAGTCGAACCGGTTTGCGACCGCTAAGGCGCACGGCCGGCTCGAGCAGCAACGGGGCATCCGGCAGCGGCTGCCAGCGTCCATCCGGCAGCTGCGCCGAGATCCGAATCCGGCTGCCGCGCAGGCCCGCGGCACGCAGATCGATTTCAAAAGGCCAGCGCCAGCCCGGCTGCGCTGTACGAAGGGTCCTGACGCGGCCGCGATGACCATCCTCGTCCTCGACTCGCAGCCGCACCGGCTGGGTCGGCGACCAGCCAACGCGCGCCCAGCCGCTCAAGCGGCGGCCACGGCCCTCGGCGCGACCGTCGAGCGCGAAGTCCGAGGGTACTCGGCCACCGCTGCCCAACAGGGAGATGCCGCGACTGCTCACGGCAAGCGGCGCGTCGAGGCTTCGTAGCGGGCACTTGAAGTGGAACGCACGAGGGCCTTCGCGCGGGGTGTCGCGGAGCAGTTGGGTAAAGGCGGCCTGCCCATCGAGTCGGATATCCAGTACGCTGGACGGCTCGCGGGGCGCGAGCTCGCCCACGAGCTCAAGCGTGGGACCCAGTCCAATCCACCCCGGCGCATCGACGGCCGGATGCTGCATGATTTCCGCCGCAGCGAGGCCGAGCAGGCCACCGGGTACGACGCAGTAGGCCGCTAGGGTGGCCTCCAGCTGCCGCCGGGCCTCCTCGATGCGCTCAAGGCGCAGCAGTGCCACGGCGATCAGCGCCGCCACATCAGGATCAGGTGCGAACTCGATGGCCCGCTGCAGCAGACGCAGTGCCGCGTAGAAGTCGCGCGCCTCCAGCATGAGCAGGCGGCCGTAGATCGGCGCCAGCGTCGCGGCGTGCTCGGGCAGCCCACGCCAAGCGCAATCCAGATTGCGCAACGCTACGCCGAGTGCCTCGGCGTCCGGCGCAGCGGCGCCCGGCGCATTGGTGTGCAGCACATCGCAAACGGATTGGAGGCTGCGCGCCGCGCTAGAATTCGCGGGGCCGCGCAGGCTCTCGTGCAAGACCTGGCACAGCGAAACACGCAGCTGAGAGGGAAGCGACGTGTTGCTCTGCGACTCGTCAAGCGCGGTCAGCGTCTTAAGCAGGGTCACGGCTGGTCCGTATGCCCTGCCCGTCGCCTCAAGACTTGAGTCTAATCAGACCTCAGGGAGGCTTGGTCTTGGTGAAGTCCGACGCGGTTAGACTGGTCACTCCGTCGAGCGTGACCTTCGTCCCGTCACCGAGTGTGATGACCGTGTTGCCGCCTACGACCTGGATGTCGTGCGCCGTGTTCAGTTGGGCAAGCGTATTGCCTTCCAGGTACAGCTTATCCTGGCCAGTGCCGGAGACGAAATTCGTGATGACGTGGGTACCGCCGCCCTCGAACGCGAACACATTTTGCGCGGAACCGCCCGTCATCGTGTCCGTGCCTGTGCCGCCGATGAAGGTATCCTTACCCGAGCCGCCCACCATGGAGACCGAACCGCTGCCGCCGACGAATTCAGTGACTGCGGCGCCGCCCAGGAGCGTCGCGGTGCCGGTGGAGGCGATGTCCTTGGTAACGCCGCCTTTATGGGTGATCTCAAGCGTGCCGCCCTGGATCGTGGCGTTGCCAAAAGCGCCGTACACCGTGGCACTGCCTGCCTCGTGAATGGTGTCATTGCCCGAACCGAGGCTGATTGTGTCGTTGCCATCGGCCGATATGGTGCCCTTGCCGTGCAGGCTAATGAAGTCGTTGCCGGAGCCCAGCGTGATCCCGCCGTTGCCGCCGATGTCGACCGAATCGTTGCCGTTCCCAAGGAGGATCTGGCCATTTCCGGTGATGGTGACGGTATCGTTACCGCTTCCGCCGATCACAGTGCCATTGCCGTAAACGGTAACGTCTGCGCTGCCGCTGCCGACAATACTTGTAGTGCTGCCCATGAGTCTCCTCCCTAATATCTAAACCCAGACTGCTGCAGCCGTGTCTTAAGACCGAGTGGTCGCCGACGGAGCTAACGCGGTTGCTATGGACAGCGCTGCAAAGACTCTAGCAATATTGGGACGTACAACACAATATAATTCGCCAAAAGAAAACCGAATTCACAGCATTTTTATGTCGCCGTATTGCGACATTGAATCAGCACTTTTTACATGCACCTTATTGGCCCCTGCGAGCGCTGCACAGTATCTTCGTGGGGCAACGTTATGTTCAATGGTAATCAGCATTTGGATCGGAGTGTAAACGTACTGTATGACCACGCAATGAATGGATCTTTGCGGCCGAAGACGAATGATTCGCGGGTATCGTCGATGCGAATTTCGGACGCGCCGTGGACTGCAGTATTCTTGCAGGCGCGATTACAGATCGCCCACTGATTGATTGAACAACGTTCCGCAGGGATAGCGCCGGGGTGGCAATGGTATTCGGAGAGTACGAACTGCTGGCGAACTCGGGCCTGTTCGACGCTGAGTACTATGCCAGAGCCAATCCCGATATCGCCGCACTCAACATCGATCCGTTGATGCATTATCTCGAACGGGGCTGCCACGAGCGACGCAACCCGAGCGAGAGCTTCGACACACCGCATTACTTGAGCCAATGCGAGGCATTGGGGGAAACCCCGGCCAATGCGCTCGTGCACTACCTCACCGTTGGCGTCAATCGCGGTCTGACGCCAAAGCCCGGCGCCGAGCCGAACGGTCTGCAAAGCAGGATCGTCCGGGCAGCGCGCAGAGCCCGAAGTGCGGACCCGGAGCCGGCTGATGCGTCGGGCAAAGAAGCGCAGGACCCGGCCGCAATCATGAAGCCTTTAAAGGATCTATCCAAAGGCGCGGCGGCCGCAACTTCAACAGTCAACGGTGCAAGGGAAAAGTTCGCCGCCAACGGCGGATCAAACGTCACTGTGGCGCCCTTTCCGGGCTACGTCGACATCTTCGGTTATTCGAGTGCTGCTGGCGGGTGGCTATTCACCGGATGGGTGGCACGGCCGTACCGAACTGATCAGTCTGAGCCGGTTGAGTTCATCGCCAAGTATGAACAAAGCGAAAACAAGGGCAGGGCGACCCTGGCGTTCTATCAGCGCGGTGATCTGGATCAAAAATCGATCGGCGTGATTGCATACTTGCCGAGCAGCAGTCGCGTGCTGGGCAATCTGCAGCACATCACCTTCTCTCTGGATGGCGTCCAGTACCAGGCACAATCGGGCCATAGCACTGTGCGGCTGATCGATCAGGAGTTGGTCGACCGCGTGCGGCCGAATCTGGTCGACCTGGCCTTCGCGAACCGGAATCGACTGCATCTGCTGTCGATCACCTCGCGCCGTGGATTCACCGGTCAGGACACGCTGTCCGCCCTGAGTGAGGCGGTGTTGCTGGAAATTGACGAGGCGATTGCCTGTCCGCCATCGGGTGTATTGCTCAAGGGCTGGCATCTCTCGTCGCCGGAGACCATTCGCAGCATACGCGTGCGATCCGGACCGCTGTCCGGCGAGCTGGTGCTGTCGGATTCGATCCGCATCGACCGACCCGATGTCATCGCCGCGGTGGGTCCGAAATTTGGATTCTCGGAGGTCCACTGCGGATTCATTGCCTATGTATCCGGGGCTATATCCAGTGGCGATGTGACTTACATCGACGTGGAGCTCCAAAACGGCGAAGTCGGCTTCAAGAACTTCAAAATCTCAAAGCGCTCGGGGATCGATGCCATCCGGCGCATCCTGGAAGGCATCGAAGTGCGCTACGGCGATATCGATCCGGCCTTCGACAAGGTGCTCGGGCCCGCGATCGCCTCGATCAACGTGGCCCGGCTGCAAGAGCCGGCTGCGGCGGCAGAGATTGCGTTCGGCCAAGCCCCCGGCCGCCCGACATGTACTCTGGTTATCCCGCTCTATGGTCGGGTCGACTTCGTCGAGTATCAGATGGCCTTTTTTTCTCGCCACGGCGGTTTCAAAGAGCTCGATATCATTTACGTGCTCGATGATCCCACCAAGCGGCGCGAGCTCGAATTGTTGGCGGAGTCCGTGTTTGAGCGCTTCCGAATCCCCTTCCGGTTGCTGCTGTTGCCGACGAATCGCGGATTCGGGCCGGCCAACAACGTGGGGCTGCGAGCCGCGCGCGGGCAATATATCTGCTTCCTGAATTCAGACATATTTCCGATCACCGAAGATTGGGTAGAACGCTTGGTAGACAGGCTCGACCAGAATCCGGAGATCGGCATCGTCGGTGCACAGCTGCTGTTCGAGGACGGTTCGATTCAGCACGAGGGGTGCTTCTATCGCCCCATTCCGCAATTTGGCAACTGGACCTTTATCGAGCACCTCAACAAGGGACGCCGTCCGTCCGATACACGAGGGCTGCAACGCTGTGATGCGATTACCGGCGCGTGCATGATGATGTCGCGCGCATTGGCTTTGGCGCTCAATGGATTCGACGAGGCATTCATCGTCGGGGATTTCGAGGATTCCGATCTGTGCCTGAGGGCGAAGGAGCGCGGCTTATCCTGCGCCGTCGATCATGACGTTCAGCTCTATCACCTGGAGCGAAAATCGCAGGCGGCGCCCGGTCAGAGCTGGCGTATGAATCTGACGCTCTACAACGCCTGGGTGCATCAGCGGCGTTGGTTCGATGTCTCGACACCGCGCCCTGTTCTGCTTTCCGAATCGGCGTAGAGGGAACAGCCCGTGGCTGAAGCTGCGCCCAACACAGCGCTGAAGGTTCTGATCGCCGCCCATAGCCACCCGCAGCTTTCCAAGGGCGGCGCCGAGATCGCGGCCTTCGAGCTGTTCAGCGCATTGCGCGTGCGCCCGGACTATGAGCCGTGGTTTCTGGGCTGCGTGCGCGATGAGATGAATCAGAAATTGGGGGCGACGATCTGTCAGCCGTTTTCAGAACGAGAATACCTTTATGCCGGCGCCGCCTTCGACTGGTTCAGGTTTTCCAACGCCGACCCCAAGTTCCCGCGCGAATTCCGCGCCCTGCTGCAAACGCTGCAGCCGCGGATTCTGCATTTTCATCATTACCTCAACTTTGGCGTCGAAGCGTTTCTGCACGTACGCGAGACGCTGCCAGATTGCCGGATCATTCTGACATTGCACGAGTATCTGGCGCTGTGTCATCACTATGGACAGATGGTGACCAGGCAAAACAGCACGCTCTGCTACGAGGCCAATCCAACGCGTTGCACGCGATGCTTCAAGGACATCACGCCGTCGGATTTCTTTCTCAGGAAGCTCTATATTCAGCGGTTCTTTGAGCTGGTCGACCGCTTCATCGCGCCCAGCGCGTTTCTGGCGGAGCGCTACGCGGCATGGGGAGTCCCTAAGGAGCGCATTTCGGTCATTGAGAACGTCACGGCACCGTCCCTGCACGAGCGGGCTGCCGCGGAGGCGGGCAACGGCCACGATCTGCTGCGTGTCGGATTCTTCGGGCAAATCTCGTACCTGAAGGGAATCAACATACTGCTCGAGGCGGCCGAGATCCTGGAAGACCGAGAAGCGCACAACGTCGTGTTTGAAATCTACGGCGACTACAGCGGGCAGCCACCCGATTTTCAGGCCGATTTCCTGGCGCGCCTGGCGAAGGCAGGCCGTAACGTCAAGTTCTATGGCGCCTACGACCAACACCGGGTGGATCGGCTCATGCAGTCCGTCGACCTCATCGTGGTTCCGAGCATCTGGTGGGAAAACTCCCCGGTCGTGATTCAGGAAGCGCTGCGCAATGGGCGACCGATTGTCTGTTCCGACATCGGCGGTATGGCGGAGAAGGTGCGCGACTGCCTCGATGGGTTTCATTTCCCCGTGGGCAATTCCGTTGCACTGGCTTCTCTGCTGCTGGAATTAGCTGCGACACCAAAACAGTTGGCGGACATTGCCGGCACCATCCAGTCGCCGGCGACGGTCGCTGAAATCACCGACCGTTATGCGCAGCTCTATGCTTCGCTGCTGCAGTCGGCGCCCGCCTCGAAGGAGTTTGCGGGCACGCTGTGATAGGTGCGGAATGTGGAACACCCAAGGCCATGGCGCCGCCGTCTGGCGACGCCACCTCTGCTGAAGGTAAGGCCGTTAGGTCATCTACGTCGCACAGGTACAGGTCACTTTGCGCCGCGATTTGGTGCAAGTGGGGCAATCCGGTCCTCCGAGCTCGCCAACACGCGCTATGATCCTCTGCAGCGACCACGCGTTGGTCGAGCGTGCAGCCCTCCCTAGGCGGCGCTGCTTGTGGAGAGCTCTCCCGCCTGCCCAGGTACGAAGCGCCGAACGAGTTGGCACAGCCTATGCTGTTCCTGGTCTTGCGTGACGAAACCGTCCGGAAATAAGCTTTGCCCTACAATGGTCCGAGCGAGTAGCCCAAACAGTCTGAGGAAGGTCGATATGATTCGCGGCTCGGTAGACACCATTACCAATAAGCGCGTGACCGGTTGGATCTACTCGGATGGTCAAAAGGAGCCGCTTTCGGTAGAGGCCGTGATCAACAACGAGGTCGTGGGTAAGGCCGTAGCCAATCTGCTGCGGCCCGATCTTGCGGCGGCCAGGCTCGGTGATGGTAAGTGCGGATTCGAGATCCGATTCAATAACGAGGTCGATTCGTTGTACCTGCCCTTTGTCCAGGTGGTGCTCGGGGGCACCGATCTGGAACTGCGTCGCTGGGCGGGCGCTGGGTTTCGTGACTACTTCCGTGCGCTGTATCAGCGCTATCCGCGCGCTGGTCGATCAGCGAGCGTCTATGGCGGCCTATGGACCGATCGCACCGACGCATCCGCATTGCTCAAAGGCCGCACGGACATCGGAGTGGTGGCGCCAACCGAGGCCAATTGCGTCGCTCGCTTCATCCAGGACGGTGTCGTGGTTTTGATCCGTCATATGAAGGGAACAGCGCCCCGTGTCGGGAAGCCGATGAATGGCGAATTGACGTCAACGGTTGCGGACACGGTGTTTGATGAAGATGTCCTTAAACTAATGCGTGCGGTCTTCGATGACAATCCGGTCGCCGTGCGTGCGGACGTCGTGGATTCTGACGAGGACGAATTCGTCCAAATGAGCACGATCGAGGAACTGCCGTCTCCAGCCGAATGCCTGGGCGTTATATTCCCAGCCACCGAAAAGCCGATTGCGGTGGAGATCGTACGAGGAGGCCATCGTTTCCCGGAGTTTCTGCCAGACGGTCTGTCACGCTGGAGCCACGCGGCGGCGCTGCGCACTGCCAGCGCGACACTTTCCCCGGACTTACCCGTCGATCGTCACCAGGTACCATGGGGTAGCGCGATTCTGATCAGTCCCGGCGCACTGTGCCGCATCCGCGCCGCGGCCGGCAGCGCCGTTAGGGTCCTCGCGCTGCCTTCACGGTTGTCTCTGCTGCGCTTTCACCAGAAAGCACCCAGTGGTGAACTTACACATGAGTCTGGTGCTCGGATTTGGATCTAGAGATATCCTGAGCGTGAACAGAGGTTTCCAGCTCAGGCGACGGGAGTGCATTCCCGCCGCTGGTCTAGTGCACAGCGACCAGCACTAGTCGAGTAATGTGCCTGCCCGGATCAAGACATCTCGATGTGACTGAATGGGACGTCGCGTTGGGCAACCTGACTTTGCACAACCGGTAGGTGCCCCTTGCACATGCGAATGTGCGAAACAGGGAGTAGGGCCCCAAACGATATAGTGCTGCGAAGTCTAAGGATGCATGCTTCAAATTGAATTGATGACGGGATGCCTGACCCCTAAACAGATTCGACGGCAATGTACAGAGAAGTCTATTTTCACGTGGAAGATTTTACGGTGCCAAGAGGCCGAGCCTGAACCGCATGATTAAGGGATTTATCGAATCCGTTGATCAGTTCCAAGTGAGAGGTTGGGCCTATGAAGCGGAATCCCCAGACGCATTTCTTGAGATTGAAATATTTTGCAATGGAAGCCGCTTAGGCATAACGACGGCGAATTTATATCGCGATGACCTGGAGCGGGCGGGTGTCGGGCGGGGAAACCACGCCTTTATCCTGAACCTCGAGAGACCGTTGTCTGAGACGGACTTGTCGCGGATTAGTGCCATTGCAGTCGGGCCCGTGGGGGCGAGAAGTGAGCTAAGCCCGGTTTCACGACCTGCTGCCGAGCCGGAGACCGACCGACCGACGCTCGCGTTTGCAGGAAGCACCTCTGATGATAGAAAGTTTCCTGTTTTTATCCTTGGGGCCGCGCGATCAGGGACAAGTGCCGTGACGCAGGCGTTACTTCGATTACCTCGATTTGAGGGCGAGGAAGAAGGTCACGCGCTAGACCTGTTGGCACATTTCTCTGTCTGCTTAGAAAAATTCTACCGCAGGAAGGCGGATGAACTTGGTCGTCGCACCATGGTGGCTAGGGTTCCTCGGCAATACTTCGACGACGCCATTGACCACCTTTTCCGCGACCTGGCAGCGGATTGTTACCGGCAGGAATATTGGGTTGAGAAAACGCCGAATTCCGACGCGGTCTATCTCGCCCCGAGATTTCGCAAAATCTGGCCGAGGGCCAGGTTTATATTCATGAAGAGAAGAGGCATTGAAAACGTTAAGTCGCGACAGACAAAGTTTCCCGGCGTTGACTTCGCGTTGCACTGCAAGGATTGGGCCTCGGCAATGACAGCTTGGCGTCTCGTACGGGAGCAACTACGCGGCTGCGCAATCGAGGTCGATCTGCTGCACCTGGCGCAGCAACCGCGAGCTGCTGGCGCACAACTTGGGCGGTTCCTGGGACTCGATGAATCCGAAATTGACAGCGTCGGTCAGTTCTTCAGTTCAGAACGGCCGCAACGGACAGGAGCCTCTCTCTCTTGCGTCGTTGATCCAGCGGAGATCGACTGGGACGCAGCAATGTGGAATACGTTTAAGGAGAACTGTGCGGAGTCCATGCACGCGTTTAAATACGGATTCGGCTCGGACTACTTCCAAGACGGGGCATCTGATGAAATGGTCAAATTTACCTAGATCGGAGCGCGGCTATTGCACGGGCGCCGCTACAGTTGGGTGACAGATTGTGCGCTTAAGAGAGCGACATGGATCAGTACTGCGCGCCATTCGGTCTGGTGGTGGCGCGCGCATCCAATGTCTTTATCAATTTTCTCTGCCGCGCCACGGATGCTCTTTATGGATCTAACTAGACTACGGAAGTCGACCAGCTTAGCTAATTGCCGAGTCCGACTCCGTGCAATTTACACGCTTCGATACGGCGTTGGACCGCCGCCAGGCCTTGAAACACGCGTTCATGACGTCGGACACCGCCGTGAGCGTAGCGCAGCACCGGCTGTGTCTCGGCGGCGCGGCGTGAACTTCCGGACCCCGTAGATCGAGGCGCGCTGCTACTGCACCGCGGCGGACACAGCAATGACATCACGCACAGGTGTTCGCGGAGGAACCAAGCCAATTTGGGCCTGACGTGATCGGAGTTTGTCCGAAACGACGACTGGCGCTCTGTAGTTGAGCGGGCTTGATGGGAAATGAACACAAAAAAGCGGACCGCATAATGCATCCTGGGGAAGACCGTCTCAGTTCGACAGATACACCTGTTTATGCTCCTAGCGGACATCGGCTGGCCGCCGTGCAGATGGATTCGGATTTTTCTATTCAAGGAAGAACTGTTGCCTGTGGGGAAACCGCAGTGTCCACAGATAGCGATCTGCAGTAAGATTTCTCAGCAGTTTTATTTATAGCAGCAATGCCACCCACCCTGGAAGCGGCGCATGAGCAAAAAACCCGATGCACGTTGCGTAACGGCATCATCTATCAGCACGATTTTCACTGATATAGCGAGTTGGTTCACAGCTATTGGTGATAGATCGGTGACAGTGACATCGTTGAAGTCCGATCCTTCGTGTCGAATTGCGATTAACAGCATAAAGCGTTTCCAGCAGAAGACGGCGGTAGATTTTCCGCCCATATATCGGCAGTTCTTCGCGCAGGACGAATACATATCAAGTGATTTGTTGATCACCTTCCTCTCGGAATGTACGTTGCTAGCCTCTGGTGTGGCTTTTGCTTCAATTGATGACCTCAATTATTGCATTGCTGAAACTGTAGGTCATTCAAGTCGTGACGGAATATCATATTCAAGTGAATTTCAGAAGATCGAGAAACTGCCCGGCGCTGACAACGTGCTTGTTGAGTATCGGGAGGACTCTATCGAGGAACTTGAGTCCTCCGAATGCCTTAACGTTATCCTTTCTAGTGTGAACAACTATGGGCATTGGCACGTCCACAACATTACATTCATTCTTTGGCTCAATTTGCATTTAATGGAAATATTGAGGACTACGGGAACCTCCTGGCTAAGGGTGTTTTGTCCCCATGGGTTAGATCACATGGGCTCCGGGATGAAGAACGTTGCGCTGAATGTGATTCAGCAAAAATGTCGCGTCGAAATTATCAATCCTGTGGCTATAAAGCACCCGTTGTTGTTGAAGAATCTCCTGGTAAGCTCAACTTTCAGTCTCGATAGTGGGCCGCTATGGCCTGCGGCCTTCAGACAGTTGTTCAAAGTGCTACGCCTACCATGCGATTCGTCAGCGCCGAGGCTCATATATTGCAATCGGTCTCACGCGGGTCGTCGAGGCATAGACAATGAAGAAGCGTTGCAAGTCGCATTAATTCGCCTTGGATTTGCGGTGATTGAAGCTGGAAAAATGACGTATGATGAACAACGTCGCGCATTTTCTAATGCTCGAGTAATTGTCGGCTCACACGGCGCGGCGTTGACCAACATGATTTACTCAGGTTTTTATCCAAGAATTATCGAGCTTTCCCATCCCTTCTACGGTGCAGTCCAATACGGCTGGTTCCAAAATTTGGCATCTGTTATGGGCTCAGATTATGGAGCGCTAATTAGTCCCGTTTTAAATGAATACCAGGGCAAGGAATATAATCAGACATACTTCCACATCGATATTGACTGGCTTGTCGCGGCGCTCGAAACCCTTGAGCAAGTGCCCGAAAGCCTCGCGCCTTCGAGTATGCAGAACTAACTGTTGGACTCGCTTCCTCTGAACCGAGCAATCTTGGGCACAAGTCTATTTTTCGACCGCTTTCATCGTCGCACGAATTGCCTGATGCATATCAAGGTATCGATACGTTCCTAGTCTGCCGCCAAAGAGAACTCGTTCTTTCGCGGCAGCAAGTGCGCTGTACAGCTTGTAAGTTGCTTTGTCGCTCGCGGTGCCAATAGGACTAAAGTGTTTGAATAAAAGCGATTAATCGTCATCAAGTTTATGGGCATCGTGAAATGTCATTTCTGTGCTTGGTAAAGACACGGTGGCGGTAATTGTTGAACGCCGAAAATTGCCTCACGTAGTTCCAAAGCTCGTCATTGGCGGTGTGGAAGATATGAGAGCCGTAGGCATGAACCTCAATCACCGTTTCAGAATCACATCTGGAATAGGAATTGCCGCCGACATGACCTTCTCCGCAATGCGACAAGAGCGCAACTGGGTGATGTGAAAGATGGCACTGGCATCCGATCTCTTCTCAATTCAGCAAGCGTACGAGCATGAAATTAAGAAGCTAAGAAAACCGCTCGGGCGGTATATCGCAGAAGGGGTCAATGTGTCAGTTTCGACAGTTATCTTATGCGTCACACTTGTAGACCGGACACATACTAACCTGCTCAGCACGATACGACTTCCGGGGGGTGACTTTGAGTATGGAATACCTCGGTAATCTTGGGGGTGCATCTCTATCAAAGTTGACTCCTTCGCCGTCAGCTCGCCCGCGGCCGCGACAAGCTGTATACGAATGGCCAGCGATCAGGAGCGAGTGCTTTGACAGGTCTGCCGGGTTGAGTAGCCGAACTGCGTAGGACGTAATAACGGGGAACATCGCGGAGGCGGCTATCGTCTACCCACTCCAGATGACTAAGGCTCAGATCAAGGCGCTCTACAGCAATGAGCAGCGGTGCATTCTGATACGCGGTTGATGGGGAAAAAATGGAGCAAGTTCTAAAGCTGCAATATTTGCGAGAGAGGTAATATTGGGCCAAAATCTGGCGGATGGGAAACTTCGAGGAGCAGCACTGGGACATCCTTTCAGGAAGGGTTGGGACCGAGGCTGCTAAGTCGGTAAGAAGGCGTTTACAGGACGGCTTCTACGGAAAATTCCTCTCCGGAACAGCGGTATTGGACATTGGATACCGCGGTGGCAACGAAGAGAATGTACCCATAACAAAATCAGCCATCGGCGTTGATCTTGACTATCCCGGATATGATGGTCGCAGGTTACCTTTCCCAGATAGCAGCCAGGATGCTGTGTTTTCGAGCCACTGCCTCGAACATATCGCTGATTATGCAACCGCCTTGCGCGACTGGTATCGGGTACTCAAGTCGCATCACCCGCACGCCGGGCGTACGCAATCGCACGCAATCGCCATGAGTGCCGATGAATCCATCGTGCGCCAAAGCCTTGCGCCAGCGGCATTTCGATCCCAAGTGCAACTTGAGTGCAACTTACTGAGGGGGTCGGCCGTAGGCCCCTTCCCGCCTCAGCTGCCAACCTGAGGGCACCAGACGCCCCAGGCGCCGCCTCGGCAGCCTACACCCGCTGGCCCCTCCTGTACGGTGACCTTCCAGGCCAGCCGGAGGCAACAGAAGACTGACACGGCCTTACTCTTGACCTAGACTCGGTGGGGGCAGACCCTCGGCACATGACCAAGCTCAGTGACGACGACCTGAAGGGGCTGGTTGCCTTGCGTACGGCGCGAGTCCGTTCGGCCTCCGCCCCACCGATACCCATGCTGCCACTCGGCCGCCTCGGCGAGCTGGGCCTCGCACCCACGCAGGCGCTGGCTGGCGTCCTGATGAGCGACGACTATGAGATCACCGACCACGGCATGGGCGAGCTTGAGATCCGCTACCTGTTTGCCGACCGGTGGCCGACGACGCGATTCTCCAGGACTGGCGGGCGCTCGCATACGGTGAGTCGACACTCAGCCTATTTCTGCCACGCCTTACGGTAAAGCGCGCATTGGCCAGCGTGTCGGCTAGATCAACATCGGCATAGTCCCTGATCTTGAGCTCGCCAGCCGCATTCTTGCCAAAGTTGTTGTGCCATACATCACCGACCCATATCGGAAGAGTTGGCGTATTCGGATCCTCCGCGGCGGCAATGTTGTCGAGTTCTCCATAATAGGGTAGCGACCGCTTTCGCTGTTCGCAAAGCACTCTCCAAATGAGCTGTTGAGGGGCGTGTGCTTTATGGAATTCCAGATAAACCACTCCATCATGTTCGCGCCAAAGAACGGAAGATGCGTTTCCTTGATAACTACTATTGAGACTTGCATAAATGCTTTGCAACTTGTTTGATGTCGCGTGGTCCAACATGATAGTCAATGTTGGCGAGGCGAGGCATGGACAAGGCAGAACGGGAAGCGAAGGCGTTGCAGCGAAGGCGCCTGCGAGCCGGACGGCTACTGCAGCGTGGAGTGGCGCAGGCCGAGGTGGCGCGGCGCGTGGAGGTGACGCGCACGACCGTGTCGCTGTGGAACGCGCAGCTGCAGGCCGGTGGGTTGGAAGCACTCAAGAGACGCCCGCGCGGTCGGCCCTCTGGGCTCGAGCAGGCGCAGCGGCGCGAGTTGATGCAAGCGTTGAAGGCCGGAGCACTGGCGGAAGGCTTTCCCACCGATCTGTGGACGCTGCCTCGGGTCGGGCAGCTCATCGAGCGGCGCTTTGGGCGCGCGTACAGCGAGAGCCAAGTGTGGCGCATTCTCGTCTCGCTCGGCTTCTCCTGCCAGCGACCCTCGGGCCGAGCGCTCGAGCGCGACGAGAGGGCGATCAAGCGCTGGAAGCAGATACGCTGGCCGGCGCTAAAAAAAACGCCGCAAAACAAGGTCGAATCATCGTCTTCGTAGACGAGTCGGGACTGAGTGAGCGGCCGACCCGGGTGCGCACCTGGGCACCGCGGGGACAGACCCCTGTTCTGCAGTACCACTTCAATTGGCATCAGCTCTCGGTCATCGCCGGCATTACTTTCCGGCGCTTCTACTTCCGTCTCTTTCCCGGAGCCATCAAGGGCCCGCAGATCATCGAGTTCCTGCACGCGCTCGGCCGACAGATCCGCAAGCCCTTGCTCGTGATCTGGGACGGCCTGCCCGCGCATCGCTGCACGCTGGTGCGCGAGTACCTCGAAGCCCTCAAGGGCGCCATACAGATCGAGCAGCTCCCGGGCTATGCCCCGGAGCTCAACCCCACCGAGTACATCTGGGGGCATCTCAAGCACCACGAGCTCGCCAACCGCTGCGCCGGCGACTTCTCGGATCTGAAAACCGGTGCTCGCAACCGCCTGCGCTCCATGCAGCGTCGCCCGACCTTGATCCGTGCCTTCTGGACTCAAGCCGAACTGCCGCTCTGAAT
>Ga0208044_1000721_pt1 | contig 21707 bp, 23 predicted proteins | sample Sb_taG_8_FD_187712 | JGI IMG/M metagenome (GOLD analysis project Ga0208044, IMG submission 187712) | Peat soil microbial communities from Weissenstadt, Germany - Sb_50d_c_BC metaG (SPAdes) (version 2) | ecosystem: Environmental > Terrestrial > Soil > Wetlands > Peat | place: Germany... | reverse complement strand
GGACCCGTGGCTCCTTGCGGACCTGTCGGACCCGCCACACCGGTCACGCCGTCTGCGCCCGTCGCGCCTTGCGGACCCGTGGCTCCTTGTGGACCCGTAGCTCCTTGCGGACCGGTCGGACCCGCCACACCGGTCACGCCGTCTGCGCCCGTCGCGCCTTGCGGACCCGTGGCTCCTTGTGGACCCGTCGGACCTGCCACACCGGTCACGCCGTTCGCACCCGTCACGCCTTGCGCGCCGGTCGTGCCTTGCGATCCAGTTGCGCCGGCGGGACCCGTGGGACCCATGGCGCCCGTCGTGCCTTGCGGACCGGTCGCTCCTTGCGTACCGGTTGCCCCCTGGGGTCCAGTCACACCGGCGGGGCCTGTCGCGCCGAGAGGCCCCGTGGGACCTGCTGGACCCGTCCCGCCTTGCGCCCCGGTGACGCCTTGAGAACCGGTCGGACCTTGTGAACCCGTTGGACCCTGTATCCCGGTCGATCCTCCAGCAGGACCTGTCGGACCTTGCGACCCAGTCGGACCTTGCGAACCAGCAGGACCTGTTGGTCCTTGCGGTCCCGTCGCGCCTTGGGGTCCAGTCGCTCCTCCACCAGGACCTGTAGCCCCCATAGGTCCAGTCGGTCCCGGAGGACCAGGAGGTCCTGGTGGCCCGAATCCGCCGTGTCGGGAGGGTTGGGGAGGCCAGACGTCCTGGGCGGGGACGGTCCCTTGCTCGAGGATGGGCGGGGTGGGGAAGATCTTATTAGCCATGGGTCGAACGCCCTCGCTGATTCATGGGTACCGAGGCACCACACACGACGCGGACGTCCGATCGGGACCTGGCGAAGATCGCGTCGAAGACCCTTGGTGTCGTGGTTCTCATGGTGCGCTGTGCTCTCGATTAGCTAATCGCGGGGTGTGACCCGCCAAACACTAAAAGGAGGCTCCGGCACCTATTCCGAATCCCACTTCGTCGCCGACGTTCGTTCTCTGGTTATTTTCTGATCTCGACGAGTGTATCACCGGCCCCAGCCGATTGGAAATTCCTCCACAAACATGTGACGCGCGCGGCACATTCGTGCCAGCGGCGCGAACGGATTCACGGCGCGTCCTCCGCGGGCACGACGGCCATGGTCTCGCCCTCGAAGCACAGGAACGCCCAGATGCGGCCGAAGTCGTCGAGCGCCCAGAGGTGCACGTGGAGGGTGCCACACTCGTCGGGGTTGTCGTTCAAGAGGATCTGGACGTAGGGGCGATCAAACATCAGGTGCGCTTGACTTGCCGTAATTGTTTCTTCAAGCGCGCCGCCTCGACTCCCGACATGGATCGCACGTCAGGACCTCGGTAGCGGTAACCTCGATACGGGTAATGCCCCGGAGGAAGAGGATCGCCAGTGTCGAACTCGTACCCGAGCGCGTCCTCGATCCATCCGGGTGATCCATAAATCTCGCGAGCGTGGGCGTCGATGGGGACGACCCGCACGATGGAGAGCTTACTGAACGACGAGGCGGGAACGAACATCTCCCCGCCCCATCTCCCGCGAACGCCAGGATCTTTCGCGACGGACGGATCGACTTCCAATTCGACGACGAATGGGCGCCAGTATCCGTAACCATTAACCCACCGTTCCACGCTGGACCCGAGGTACAATCCAGCTCGACCCGAGCGATCCTCGATGGAGATGGCGTTGTCTGCTGGCGTGAACTTGGGATCTAATTTGAATTTCGCCCGATCCGTCAAGTGATACCAAAGCGATTGGCTCACGACCGATCCATCGTCTCCGTCATCATTACTGGCAACGTCACGGCAGACATCGGATTAGTAATTGGAATCCATCGTGTACCGCACCGTCGAGAAGGTGTTGGGGTTCGGGGTAGCCGAGCCATTCGCTACAACGTCCATTCCAGCTTGCCATGCAAGAGCCAACGTGTTCGCTGGCAGTGTCGCCGCGATGACTCCAGACGTCGATGTTGCCGCTGTCAGATCGTTGATCGTCCACGCGATGGTGGCCGCGTTCGGGAGAGCCACGAGAATCAGTTCTACGAGATTCCCGACCACGATCGGTACACCGCTATCTGTAGCTGTCACGACTGCTCCGTTACAGCTCACGATTTGCCAATTTCCAAACCCACTGACAGCCAAGTTTTGTGTGAAAGCTATGCCGACCACTTGGAGTGTAGTCTGCGTAATGAAGTTGGGAGCGGTCTGCGGAAGGCCACCGCCGCCTCCAGATGCATCGATCAAACCCACAAAGCCTTGCAGTGTTGGCGGTGTTGGTCCCGCCGAGACCGTCTCGATGCCGAACCTGGTTGTGTGCGTGAATCCTCCGATGCCTGGAGCCGCACCTCGAAGCACGAAGCTGTTCTTGTAACTTCCAGTATTGGCGGATGCATCGGAGCTGCCGACCCACCCAGTCGCACTGCTGTTGCTCGCGGTACCCCTCGAACAACTTTGCAATAGATTCGTGGCGCTCTGATAGACCCCAAGGTTCGTGCTACCGATAAGAAGAGCGCAGTTCGACCCAAATGTCTCGCCGCCAAGCGAGATCGGAACGCCTGACCAATACTGGAACCTCGTTTGCGAAAGAGCTTGAGGGACGTTCACACTCGGAGGATGGGCTTGGAAGTACTCGAGTGTGACGAAGTCGTTCGGATTCACCGGATCGGCGCCGCGCATGATCGCGAACACGGCGTTCGTCGAGTCTTTCGCCTCGAGCACGCCAGCGTTGTCGTTGATGCCCGGCCCGCTCGGTCCCCCGAACTGGAAGAACGTCGCGACAGCACCGGCAATGCGCGAGAAGAAGCTCATGGTGTTTCCTGCTTATGGGTTCTGCTTATGGATTCGGGGTCGCGACGTACTCGACCGTCACCGTGGAGGTACCCGCGGCAGGCCCGCCCGTGATCGTGAGAGCTAACGAGTGTACTTGGTTGGTTCGATACGTTTTGACATCGCACGAGTCTGGGCGCGAGAGAAAGGAGATTTTGTTAGAGCGCGTTTCTTGCTCGTAGGTTTCACCGCCTTGCGCAGAGCCGCACCCGTGCCCTTTCGGGTCAACTTACGAAGACGCTTGGGCGGGTCTACGCGAAGTTCGTAGTAGAGCGTTCCAGCACCTTGTGTCGAAGCGCCTGGATTGATGGTCAACTGGAGAATGTCAGTGGCAGGAAAAGTAACCATAGTCGACACGTCGTAAGCATTGACGATGTGCGGATCTGAATCAGCCGCGCTCATGACCAAACTAGGATTAGCCGCTGTACCAAGCAAGAGAGAGGCGATCGGGTCGTCGAACAATGTCGTGATCTGGATCTGCGCACGCGCGATGACTCCGCCTGGAGAGACCGGCACCAAGATAAGAGGTGATGGCGTGTTGAACGCGAAAGGCGTCGAGAGAAGTTGTGGCGCGGTGCTGTTACGGAAGAGGGAATACGGTCCGTTGTAACCGTTGATGGTTCCCGCGAGAGCGGGGAGCGCGGGCGGTACGCCGTCGGGAAAGAAGAATGCGCTCGATGAATCGTCATATTCGAGCAGCACATCGCCTGCTCCTTCGGCGAAGTTTTCGGAGATCTCCGAGTTGTTGTTCGCCTCGATCTGGAACTCACCAGTCGCGGCGACCGTCGCGAGCGGCACGGTGAACGTCGTGAAATCCTGGCCGTAAATGATCCCGTTGTTATCGGCTTGGATAAGGACCGTCTGGCCTGCGATGACCGAGATACCCGGCTGCGTCGCCGTCGTCGCCATCGATAGGTAACCGAATTGCCAGAGGATGAGGAAGCCGCCGTTGGGCGTACCAGTCCACGTGAGCGATTTCGTCGCGCTTTGACAGTTCAAGCGTAGCTCGAGGTCCGTCACCTGGTAGAGGTTCGATAGCGTCGCGCCGTCCTCGATCTCGAGGACCGAGAAGATGATCGAGTCGACCTTAAACGGACGCAGCTCAACCCGACCGAAACACTCGGTCACACCTGCCGTCGCGGGCACGAGTGCTGGCGACGTGATCGAGTCATCCACATAGATGATGCACGCGCCGCTCTTGAGCGCGATGAACGCCTTGACCTCTTCCCAGGTCGCAACGACGGGACCGTTCGAGGTACCGCCAGGCTGGTAAATGACGTTATTGTTTGTGTAGTCCGAGAACGTGAGGGCGGTCGCGGCGGGTTGCTGGAACGGATCGAAAGAGGCGGACGACGACGAGATGGTGACGTTGATCGCGCCCGCGCCCGAGAGCGAATTACTGTCGATGAACGAGTAGTCGGCCAGGATGACGCCCGCATCGGTCACGCCTACTGCGACGTCGATGACCGACGCTCCCGCATTCTGGATGTAGCTGCCCTCGTCGAGCCACATCTGGAACGTGCCGCCTGCCGGGACCGAGAACACGGGCGCCGTGCCGGTGTTCTGGAAGAGGCTTCCCTGGTAGAGAAAGATGTTGACGTTCGTGTCGGTGACGACGGGCGAGTTCGAATTGCACTGGATAAAGAGATAGCCCGAGACCTCGGTGAGGTTCTGGAAGATGGTCCCGTCGGGGAGGAGCATCGCGACGCCGCCGCGAGTGACGCCTTCGGCTGGGTTCGACGTGAGCGTTGCGTTGACGAGGTTTGTCGCGCCCACGAGCGTCGGATCGGTCGCCGGTGATACGACCGAGTCGTCGATCACGATTATGGTCGGCGCGCCGTTTCGCGACACGAGGAAGGCTCTCACTGCGGCCCAAGTCGCAACGTATGGGCCCGTGACCGCACCGCCTGGGCGATAAATGATCGCCCCGACTGACTCGAGGGAAGCGGGGACTGGCCCCGTGGTCCATTCGGGACCTACGTAGATCGGAACGTCACCAGGATTAGGCATGATTCAATTCCTCTTCATGGCCTGAATGACGAAGTGATTTGTCCGGAACCGCCGTTACCGCCCGAACTACCATTCCCGTTCACGGGCCCACCCGCGCCGCCGCCACCGCCACCACCGGATTGGGCCGCCGCCGCCGTGCCGTTCGTGGTCGCGCCGCCGACGCAATTGCCGCCAGCTCCTCCGCTCCCGAATGGTCCTTGACCGCCGCCTCCGCCGCCGCCTCCTTGGGTCGCGTCGCCGCTCGTGCCGCCGGCGCCGGGAAGCCAAACGGGCGAAAAGTCCGGGGGACCCATCAATGCTCCAATCGAATTCGCATTCGCGACTCCTGAAAAACCGTTTGTTCCGAACAGGCCGCCACCACCGCCGGCCCCAACGAAACCAGTGCCATCTGCGAACTGCGCCCCGGAGATGTTCGATCCACCTTGGCTGATCGCGGACGGCCCGCCGCCCGAGGTCTGCCCTCCCGTTCCGCCGCTCGCGCCAAGGAAAGCGCAGAGCACGATGTTGGTCGTCGTGTCGAGGACGTACGTCGGTCCGCCGTCGGCGCCGTTCGCCCCTGCTCCGCCCGTGCCTCCCGTGCCTCCGGCGCCGCCTGGTCCACCAGCATCGACGACAACGTTGATCGAGTGAGAGAAGTCCACGTCGACGGTGATCTCTTGGTACGACGCCGCACCGCCGGCCGCGCCACCTGAGCCAGGATCCGTCGCGTTGCCGCCGGAACCGCCGCCGCCGCCCCCGGCCCCGCCAATACCCCTGAAGGTGACGGGTCTCACGCCTGTCAGCGGTCCCGACTGAAAGATGTTGTTGTTGATCGTCGACGTGGTGAACACCTGCTCGACGATGATGTCGTCGAGGTTTTTCGTCGAATAAAGGCTCCCGATCGTCACCACTGGAGGTGTGCCCGGCACGAAGAAGTTCGAGGCCGTCGACATGTCGTAGAACAAAGTGACGGCGCCGTTGCCGTTCGCGTAGCCGTTCTCGATCGTGGAACCGTCGAACGCCTGCACCGAGAGCAGGCCACCGTCGGCGATGTTGAAGGGAGGATGATCGCCGTTGCCGACGATGAGGGACGCGGTCTCGAGCAGAAGCGCCACGACTTGGCCGTCGGCGATATTCGCGATCGCTCCACCGGTCTCGGGAGTGTTCGAGAGAATCGCGTTCCCCGTAAGGAGAAGCGACCCGCCATCCGGGTTGATTGTCCAGGCGAGACTCGCTGGGCTCCCGGACGGAACGCACTGAAGCTCGAGGCGCCCGCGCACGGCGTAGAGATCGAGGAGCGTGGCCCCGGCCTGGATCTGGAGGACGGTCTGCGTCTCCGGGTCGTTGCTGTACGGACGAAGCTCGACGCGACCGAAGCACTCCGTCGTCCCGGTCGTCCCCGGAACGGGAGCTGGCGTCGTGACCGAATCGTCGACGTACACGATCGCTTTGCCATGCGCCGCCGTGATGAACGCCTGCACCTCAGGCCACGTCGCGACCGTGTCGCCTGCGGAGGCGATGCCCGGTTTGTAGATGATCGCGCCAAAATCGTCCGAACCCAGCGGCACCGGGCCGGTGGTCCACTCGGGTCCTACGTAGATCGGAACGTCACCGGGATTGGGCATGGTTCAGGCTCCTGCCTGGTTCGTGTAAGCGGCGCCGCCGGGATTGATCGCGGTCCCGCCGAACCCGCCGCCGGAAATAGGCGTGTCGAGGTTCGCAGCCGTGATCGGGATGAGAATGGTCCAGAGACCCGTCGTCCCGTCATACGCGGTCGCGCTCGCCTGACTATTCAACTGCAACCCACCGGTCTGCGTGAACGTCGCCGTGGCACCGCCCGCGCCGGGATTGTAATAGATGCGGGCCGCGCCTACGACATCCATCGAGCCGGGTCCCCAGACGAGCGACGTGCCGGAGAAGGAACCTGGATTCCTGAACCCAATGTCGCCGCCGAGGCGGATGACACCGGCGACGTAGAACGTGCCCTGCTCGTTGTTGTCGTTTGACGAGTAGGTGAGCGGCGCTTCGATGTTGATTCGCGCCGGGCCCGCGTCGAGGATCGCGTCGAAGTCGAACTCCCAGGTCACAACAGCGCCGTCGTCTGCGGCGAGGAGCGCGCCGCCCCAGAAGACGCTCCCGAGAGCCCCGACGCTCTTCGTGATCGCGCCGGTGGAGACGAAAGCGTTCCAATAGCCGAAGACCTCGTCCGTCGCCCCGGAGGTATCGTTGAGGAGCGGATCGATGGAGCACTCGGACGTGAAGACATCGCTCCCGAGGAAGACCTCCGAGTTGAACGGTCCGTTGGCCGACGTGAGGTGCACATGGTTGATCTGCACCGGCGCGGTGAAGTTCGGAGCGTTGTACTCCGCGACGGTCGGGCAAACCTCGACGACGTTCACCTCGATTGGCGCGAAGATGACGATGCTATCTCCGGGGGCCCACGTGTCGACCTCGACTGGCAGGACGGCGTTGAGGACGGGCAGCGCTGCCGGCGCGAGCGGCTGCGTGAGCGCGAAGACCGTGCCCGCGACGTTCAGGTAAACCCACGCGTAGGACGATTTTCCCGCCGTCGTGTTCTGCACGAGCGATCCGATCGGTGCCGCGAACCCGAGGTCGGCTTCTAGGAGCTGCTGCGTGGCGCGGTTCTTGGGCATGACTGCCCCGAGCGCGCCCGCGAAGATCTGTTGCGCGGCGCCGAGCGGCGCCGTGATCGTCGCGGTGACCCCGACCATGATCGGGGTGAAGATAACCGGGTCGCCATTTCCAGCGGGTTGGTTCGATAGCCAAGTGAGTGTCGTGTTCTGCCGGAGCATCGGCGAGTACGTCGTCCACTTCTGCGCGACGCCGAAGTTGTACGTGAGGACCGGGTGCGTGATGTCGGCGCCGCTGTTGAGATCGTTCGCGAGGCCCGTCGAGTTTTGCGGGTCGATGAACCACGTGGCCTGCGACCAGGGTCCGGGGTTCGGGAAGATGTCGTCGACGTTCTCGAACGTGTACGTGCCCGTGATCCCAGGAAGCGCCGGGACGACGCCCGTTGGCGAGAAGGAGGTCGCCGTCACGTTGTCGTATACAAGCTCGACGCTCCCAGGCCCTGACGCGAAATCTGGCGGGACCACACTGTGGTAGGAGTTGAACTCGAGCGTGGAGCCAGCGCTCGGGATGCTGAAGAACGGGACCGCGGGGTTATGCATCGACAGGAAGCTGTCGTACATGTCGAGGAAGAGGTCTTTGCCCGCCGGGATCACGACGGAGGGTTGGGTCGCGGTGGACGCGTTCGAGAGTTTCGCGATGCCCGTGACCCGCAGGTACCCACCGTTCGGGGTAGCGTTCCACGAGAGGCTCGGCGTCCCCGACTGGGTGTTGCACCGGAGTTCGAGGACGTTGAGCAGACTGAGGTTCGAGATCGTCGCGCCGTCCTCGATCTGGAGGACCGAAAACGCGTCCGAGTCTCCCGCGTAGACGTCGAGGATGAGGCGCCCGAATCCTTCGGTGATGCCCGTCGTGCCTGGGACGAGCGCGGGTGACACGATGCTGTCGTCGACGTACACGGTGCACGCCCCTTGGCGCGCCGCGATGAACTTCTGGACCTGCGGCCACGACGTCACGATCAAGCCAGAGGCCGTGCCGCCGGGCCGGTAGATGATGTACGGGGAGCGCGCGAGGATCGCGTCGTAGCTCATCGCGCGTCTCCGGCGTTATCAGCGGCTGCTTGTTTCATCTTCATGCGCTTCATGTTCAGGGGTTCGTGCTGATGCTCGCGCCGCCCGCGGTAGCGGCGAGCCCGCCGAACCCGCCGGACGTCTTCGCGAGGTCGAGGTTCGCGGCCGTGATCGGGATGAGCGTCGACCAGAGACCCGTCGTCGGATCGAACGTAACGGCGCTCGTCTGGAAATTGAGGGCGAGCGGTGCTCCCACTGGTTCCGTCGCCGTCGTTCCCGTCTGGAGGAACGTCGCGACGGCCGTGTTGTTGTAGAAGGTGTGCGATGAACCGAGGCCAGAGAGTCCGCCCGGTCCCCACACCACATTCCCGTCGATAATGGTGAGACGACAAGAAGATGCGACAAAAATAGAACCCGTGATGTATGCGCCACCGCCCGTGCCGAGTAGCAACTCATCACCACCAGTCGACGCCGTAAGCTCGATGTCGCCACCGCCTGTTGCGTCGATGATGACGTCCCAGCCGAGGTTCTCGATAAGCGTGCCACCCGTGAACGGTGAGAGGATGAACCCGCCAGCCCATACACCGTCGAAGTTCTGCGAGCCGTCGTAGACGCCTCCCAGAGCGCTGACGCCTATGTAGAAGTTACCGACGTCATTCGGTTGCGCGGTGATGCACAAGGCCGTGTCGCACGTGACGTTGACCATGGCGATGTTCGTGCCGACGGTCGTGTTCCCTTCGCCGACGGGCGTGCCCGCACTCGACCTGATGTTCTGGATCTGGAGCTGGTCCGGGAAGTTCGGCGGCAGGAACGTCGCGATGAGACTCGCGTCCACCTTGAGCAGGTCGACGAAGACGGGTTGGTACAGGACGAACGTGTCGCCGTTCGCCCACGTGTCGACTTCGACCGGCGGGAACGCGGCAGGTGTAGTCTGCGGCGCGAGGGGCTGTGCGAGCGCGAAGACCGTGCCCGAGATGTTCTTGTAGACGGACGCGAACGAAGTCTTTCCTCCCGTCGTGTTCTGGACGATCGATCCGATGGGCGCCGCGAAGCCGAGGTCTGCCTGGAGGAGCTGCGCCGCCGCACGGTTCTTCGGTGTCACGCTCGCGAGCGAACCTGCGAAAAGCTGCTGCGCCGGGCCGAGCGTGCCCTCTACGAGCACAAACGCGCCTGGCCCGTTCGGGGCGGTCGCACCGATGATGGGCGTGAAAATGACCGGATCGCCCGCAGGATTTCCGGCAGGCTGGCTCGAGAGCCACGTGAGCGTCGTGTTTTGGTTCAAGACGGGCGAGTACGTGTTCCACTTCTTCGCGACGCCACTCTGGTACGTGAGGACCGGATGCGCCGCGTCGATCCCAGAGTTGAAGTCGCTCGCGTTGCCCGTCGAGTTCGACGGATCGATGAACCACGTCGCCTGCAATTGCGATCCGGGGCTCGGGAAGAGGCTGTCGAGGTTCGTCGGGAGGTACTGACCGGTAAACGCCGGCTGCGTGGGCGGCACTTGGGGCGTCGGGAAGAGCGCGCTCGATGCGTTGTCGTAGACGAGCGAGAAGCTCCCCGCGCCCGAGACGAGGCCGCTCGGGACACCCGTCCCGTCCATCACTTCCAAATTGAAGACCGCAGTAGCGGGGATGGCGACGAGCGGAACGGCCGGCGCGTGGAGGATGATGAAGCTCGTCGTAGAGAGGAGAAAGAACTGCTTGCCCGCGGGGATGCTGATCGCCGGATTCGTGGCGGTCGCCGAGTTCGTCAAACTCGCGAAGTCGAAGAGGTTCAGGTCGCCGCCGGTCGGCGCGATCGTCCACGTGAGGCTCGGCGTCGCGGACTGACAGTTGCACCGAAGCTCCATCGCGCGCACCGCGTAGAGATCCTGGAGCGTCGCGCCGTCCTCGATCTCGAGGACCACGAAAGTCGTCCCATCGACCGCGTAGGGACGAAACTCGACGCGACCATCGCAGGCCGTGATTCCGGTCACGCCGGGCACCGGCGCGGGCGACGTGATGCTGTCGTCGACGTAGACGATCACCGACCCTTGGCGCGCAACGATGAATTTCTGGACTTGAGCCCAGGACGTCACGATCAGGCCTGACGCCGTGCCGCCGGGCTGGTAGATGATCGAGGGGGATCTCGCGAGGATCGCGTCGTAGCTCACGACTGTCCCTCGCTTCGCTCAGTCGGTCGCGTCGTTCGCCCTCGCCAGAGACTCGGCCTCGGATTCATGACGCGCCACCGCCACTGCCAACGATCTTCGCTGATTTTGTGATTGCCATGGTGCGTTCCGCTCTCGATTTAGCAAATTGCGAGCGACTGCCCGCCAACCACTAAAGAGGGGGATCGGCACCTATTCCGACATCCTTCTTCTTATGTACCTGTGACCGTCTTCTGCTTCGTGCTCCACATCTTACCGCGCCTCGGCGCGGCTGTCGTCGATCGCGAAAATGTTCTAGCTCTCGCGTCCCATCATCCTCGCGTTGCCCTCATCTCCCGTTATTCTCGTCTTGGCCAAGGGAAATACCCCGCAAGCCTGTCACCGAACTGATTCATTGCTGCCTGGCGCGCCTCGCACGGCGTGCACGGCTGGATCCCGACGGCCTTCGTCATACGCGCAACGGCGTCCCCGAACGGCAGGCGGCTTTGGAACTGCGCTTGGTACTGCCTTGTGAGCAGTGCCCGATGCTGGGGCGAAAGCTCGAGGCGCTGGCCGTCTTCGCCGACGGCGTAGGCGGGAGCAGTCTGCATCCCGTAGCCATCATCGTGAATCTGCTGATCGGGTCCAACGTAGAACATCACGCTGCCGCTCCGGAGGCTTCCCGCCTCCTCTTCAAAAGCCTGTATCCGAGAAAGCCGAGGACCACGACGACCGAGGCACCGACCGCAATCTTCCCGACCTGCGCCACGCGGCTCCTCGGCTTGAAGAGTTCTTTGATCACACCCTCACCCGTGTCGAGCATCCCCTTACCGACGGGGAAGATCTTGTTCGCGTAGTACTGGAGGCTCGCGGCTGAAACATTCGCACAAATGGTGCAGCCCCACGGGGACTTCGCGATGGCGCGGAGCGTCTCGTCGGCCGAAGCGTTTCGTGCGAGGGCCGCCGTGATGGCGCCCATGTTCTTCTGAGCGAGCGTCTTCGCCGTTGCCTCGATCCCTTGATCCCAGTCGACGTACGCACGCACGCCGATCTTCGTGACCGAACGCGACCCAGGAAGATCGAGCGTCGTGTTCATCGGATTGTAGGCGGCGGCGTTCGCCATGTGGCCACCCTCGTTCGCCTGGAAAGCGACGAGCGCGGCGACGTTGTTGGGCGACGCGGGGAGGCCGAGCCTCCGGAGAACCGCTTGGGCGAAGTCTGCCGGCGTCATATCTTCATCACCTCGTAGACGAATTGGTCAGCGCGCGGAGCCTTCACATACACGACGTCAAGCACGCCGGCGCCGGCAGCTATGATCTCGTCAGCGGGCCTTTCTATCCAAGGACGATCGGTTGGATTGGGTGCGTATACCGTTATTCGATTTCCAGGTTGCCATTTCCTGTGTCGATCGATCTCCCATCCCTTGCCCACGAGTTCTACCCAGTCGCGCCAGCATTCGAAGAGCGAAACGATCTCCCGCAAGCGCATAGTTTTACGCGCCGGAAGCGACTCGATGGTGTCAGCGACGGCGTCGCCGAGCGAATCGCCGTGCTTGAGATCGTCCATCACGAGACGGGATGCGTCGTCCTTGCCGTCCTCGATGAACGGCAGAACCCACTCCCTGAACTCGGATTCATAACTCATCGATTACTCCACAAGGCCCGCCATCATCGCGGCCTGGTGCGTGATGGGGCCCCGGTGGTGCGCCGCCGGGATCGCTTCGAGAGCCTTGTTGTACTGGTGGTTCGTCAGCGCTGGCCCGAACGGCGAGGCACGACGCGACTGAACCGCGCGCATCGCGGTCTTGCCGTCACAACCGGTCATGCGTGCGAACGTGAGCGCCGCGATGAACCCCGAGCGGTTCCGCCCCTGCATGCAGGTGACGAGGACTCCCCGGCCACGCCTACACGCAGCCGCGAGGTGCCCCGAGAGCCAGAGGGCTTCCTCGAGCTGCACGCGCGACGGGGGCGTGCCGTCGTCGACGAGCGACGCGCGGACGACAGCGACACCGGGGAACGAGTCGTAAGACGGCTGGTGCTCTTTCGCGCAGAGCGCGAGCACGTTGAAGCCGACGCGGGCGAGCGTGCGCCCGACGGGCGGAGCGCTGCCCACCCAGAGCCCGCTTGTGATCTCGCTGGCATCGATCTTCTGCATCACTTCATTCTCCTCAACGATTTTGCGCGTGACTAGCACGCCGTTTCCTGAGAAAGCGGCGACGCGTCACAGTCAAGATACGCTTCGCTTCCGGCGTACCGGTCAGGATTTTCCGACCTGTGCGCGAGTCCACGTCTTATGAATCTGGGCCGGAGTCCGCTTCCTGCGACGAAGATGAGCCGACTCCTGCGCTTAATCATCAGCGACCCCTCGAGTGCGTAGCTTTGCGTCTCCGCATTTCTTTGTACTCGTTCAAGGCTGCGAACTTGAGTGAGCTGACGTCACGCACGGTGCGCGGAAAATACCCGTGCTTACGTGCGTAACGCTGAATGGCTTTCGCCCTGTCCGAACGCGTCAGACGCGCCCATGCGGGAACGCCTGGCCCGTAACGAACGGGCATGTTCAGCGGCCCTTCTTCTTGTGCTTGGCCTTCCGACGCGTGATCGTGTAGCCGGGGACGTGGCCGCCGCGGTGGTGGATGATGCCGATCGCCCTCGCGACGCGCGACTCGATGAGCTTGAGCGGCATCTTGCGCTTACTGCCCTTGCGGTGAGACTTGTGACCCTTCTTTGCCATGATCTTCTTCTCCTCTACCTAGAACCGCGGGATGCGGCTCACGACGTTGCGTTCTTCGTGACTCCGTTTGGTTGCGGTGCAGGCACGCTCACGACCGGCTGCTGCGGCAACGACTGCTGCATGACCTGCGTCGCCGTCTCCGGCACGCCCTGCATGACCGGCACTTGCGATTGCGGTGGGACGTACGCTCCGGGCGGCACGCCGTACGCTGCTTGGGCCTGCGGGACGCCGTACGCGCCGGGCGGGACAAACGCGGCGCCCTGCTGCGGCTGCGTCGATCCGGGGCCGAGCGGCATGGACTGCGCGCGAAGGAGCGCCGCGGCGGCTTGCTTCGGATCACGTAGATCGTACTGACCGCCGGGAGGGATCTCCGGCATCTGCATCTGCGGAAATCCCTGCTGGGCCGTCTGCTGCGGCGGCATCTGTTGCTGAGGCATTTGCTGCGGCCCCATCTGCTGCGGCATCTGCTGCGGCGGCGGTCCGTTTTGAACGAGCTGCGGCGGCACCGGCGGGCGCCGCACGAGCGCGCTCGGGGGCCTTCCCATCAAGAAGCGCTTCAGCTCGCCCTGCAAATGAAGCTCGTACTTCATCTTGTACTCGAGGTCCTGCTTGCCGAGATCGCCGAGCGCTGCGAGGTTGTCGAGCCACTCGCGCACGGTCGGATCGAGCGGCTCACCCTCGAACACCATCTCGAGTTCACCGAAGCCGGCGTCCATCTTCATCGCAGCCTCGCGGAGAAACATGTAGCGCTTCTCGCTCTGCCCGATCAGGGCCATGAGCACGCGCGCAGGCATGTAGGCGTTCATGTCGGGCCGCGGGCGGCGGAACGGTTGGGGAGGGGGCGGAAAGTTTCGGTTCATGGGGAGTGGTCTCTTTTCTCGGTCGGGCTCAGTCGCGATCCTTGGGGTCCTTCGGGTCGTCCCTGACCAGCGTGAGCGGGTTCTTCCTCTTGTCGCTCTTCATCTTCGACTGCTTCGGCTCGGGCGGAACGATGACGAAGCCCTCGAACAGATCGAACGCCTCTTCAAGGGACGAGACGGGGTAGTATCGCTCGCTGAGGTTCATCTCGTCATCCGAATTAGAGAGCGCGGCGACGATGTCCGTCGTCTCGAACGACGCCTGACGCGGGCCGACGATCATCTCGAACCCCATGAGCATCGCCGTCTTAATGCGCGCCTCGACGTACGTCACGGGCCTCACCTCGCCGGCGAGGCCGATCTCGCCGAACGCGATGAGCGATTTCGGCAGCGCCGTGCCGAGCGCGAACGACGTGAGGGCTAGCGCGAAGGACAAGTCGAGCGCGGGGTCCTTGACCTCGTCGAGCCCGCCGGGCACGTTCGCAAAGATCTCGCGGTTCAAGTCGAGGCCCATCCTCCGCTGGAGGACGGCGATGACCTGCGTCGCGCGCGAGCTGGAGAGGCCCGTCAGGATCCGCTTCTGCTGCCCCATGCTCGAGCCGTTCGCGGAGGACGGCCCGAGGAGCGTCTGGAATTCGACCGCGAACGGACGAGGTCCCGAGGCGACGAGGCCGATACACACACCGGGTTTGCCGTCCTTGTGGTTCTGGAGGAGCAGCTCGCTCGGGTTCTCGATCGAGTGCAGCCCGTCCTTCGTCATGCGGAAGAGCGCCATCTCGTTCGTGTCGCCGAAGCGGTTCTTGTTCGCCCGTATCGAGCGGAGGTCGCCGAGGCCCTCCTTGTGGAACTCGAGCGTCGCGTCGACGAGGTGCTCGAGGGTCTTCGGGCCGGCGACGACGCCCTCCTTGTTGATGTGCGCGACGAGGAAGCAACCGATGCCGCGCTTCCTGCACAAGTCGACGAGGAAAAGCGCGCACTCGCGCACCTGCGTAACCGAACCCGCGGCGCCGTCGACGCCGGGCATGACCATCGTCTGGATCGAGTCGATGACGAGGATGTCGGGATCGATCTCGACCACCTGCTTGGCGATCTCGTGAACGTCGCACTCGTTGTGGAGGTAGAGCCTCTTGGATTCCTTCGCGAGGCGGACCGCGCGACCTTTGATTTGACTGTTGGTCTCTTCCGCCGAGACATAGAGGATGACAAGGTCATCGGTCGTCTCGCCCGTGACCGCGTCCGTCATGGGACACACCGAGAGATCGATGCAGACCTGGAGGAGCAGCGTCGACTTGCCGATGCCGGGATCACCCGAGATGAGCACGGTGGAGCCCGTGACGACGCCGCCGCCGAGCACGCGATCGAACTCGCGCGTCCCCGTGGAGATGCGCTCGTAGTCCGCGATCGGGACCTCCGACAGGAGCTGCGGCTTCTGCCCGGAGCCGATCCAACGATTGCCGGATCCGCTGAGGGGTTTGCCTGCCGCGATCTCGCCGAAGGCCTTGCAGTCCTCGTAGGGACAGCGCTGCACCCAGCGCGGACCGACGCCGCGGTTGCAGATTTTACAGTAGTGGTCGGTGATCCTCTCGTCGCTCATTTCGTCACCGCATAGACGAGCGCCGCGCCGCCGAGCACCGCGATCCCGATCATCACGTATTTCACCACCCTCACCGTCTCCTCATGCTCCTTCGCAGTCTTGTCTATCTGGTCGAGCGTCGCGTCCGCTCTCCTCGTCACGTGCGCAATCGACCGGCGGGCCTCCTCCGCGGCGAGCGTGGTCGAGTCCGCGGCCGTGGAGGCTTTTTGAGCCGCGTTCTCCACAGGCGCAAGAGGTCTCCAGCTCGGTGTCGCGCCGCTGACTCCTTTGGCGGCGTTCTTCAGTGCCTCTCCGGCGGCCGACCCGAATTGGCTGACCTGCTCACCGATCTCGCGTCCCCACTTCATGGCCGTGTCCGGGATCGTGGAGACGTCGAACCCCGTGTACGAATCTCCGTAGTAACCGTAATCGCTGTAATCGCCGTATGAATCCGCCATTTCCCATTGCGCATAAGGATATTCCCAAGAGTACGGATATCCACCTTCACCGCTCCATTGAAGAGGCGGTCCGTGATGAAGCAAGTAGTGGGGATGTCCTTCGTACATTTGGTTCTCGGGTCACGCCGCAATGGCGCTGCACTGAGGGAGACGACCGAATCGCTCGCCACCCTCCTTGAAGCTCATCGCGATCGGAACCGATCGGCCTACCAGCGGTGGAAGTGCTCGTGACCGACGGGGCGGTGGTGATGATCGTGCTGATCGTCCCAACCCGTGAAGTCGCCCGCGGTCGCGAGCATCTTGATGGGTCGGCCCGTCTCGGCCATCACATACCCTGCAGCCATGAGCGTGCCAGCACCGCCGGCCGCGTACTTGGCGATCTTACCGTAATCGATCCCGCGCGACTTCTTGCCCATGAGGAAGCTGAGGACCGTGCCTGCGATTGCGCCAGCGATGGCGGCTTTCTTGTAATCGACCATGACTGAGTCTCCTTGTTGATGGTTTCCGGTTGCGATGAAGAACGAAGTTTGATTACCAGTAATCCTGTTTCAGTTCAAAAACCTGGCCCGAAGTCATAATTGGCGGGAGCCGTGCCGGGCATGTAAGTCGGCGCGTACGTCACGGGTGACGGCTGCGGCATGTAGGCCGGCGTGTACGTCACGGGAGTCCTCGGAGGGGGCGGCGGCAAGACCGTCACGCCCTTGTCGCCAGCGGCGTAATACTCGTCCCAGCCCGTCGCAACGGGTGACGAGATCGACGCTGCAGACACGAACTTCGTCTTGTAGGAAATGACGTACCACTCGACACCGAGGGCACCGAGCACTGTCCAACCGAAGGCCTCGTTATCTGCCACGCCTAAACCACGCAATCCTTCGTTCGCGATCAAGCCCCAGAGAAGCTTTGCTGGCCCCCTCACAATAGCTTCCGCCTTCGAACCGAAGAATCCTTCGAGGGGACCTTTGAATGGCTTGTGAGCTTCGCGCGCCGCCAAGTAATAAAGAAGCGCGCCTCCGCCAACCTTCAAAAGATTTTTGGTTTTCTCTTCCATGGTGTCCCTCATCACCAGAACCGTTCGTACGGCTCACGCTCGCGTTCACGTTCGCGGTGTTCCCACCTACGGCGCTCCCACGGATCCCATCCGGTCCGCGTCGGGGCGGCGATGGCGGGCGCACCTCCCCACCTATCCATCATCGTCAAGGTCCGCTCGGCGTTGTCGCCCGTCGTCTTGACCGTGAGCGCGAGCCAGCCGAGGCCCGCCACCGCGCCCCAGAACGGGTTCTTTTTGTAGATGCCGTACACGATCAGGCCTGCCCCGACGTCGGCCGAGAGCGCGCCGCCGATCGTCCACGCCTGGAACTCCGCTTTGTGGGCCTCGTTCGGGGTGCTCGCCACCGCGCGTGCGGCATTCCTCTCGATCATGCCGCCCGCGAGGTGCATCGCGATGCCTGTCTTGATGAACGGAAAATCACTGTTTGTCATGATGCGTGTCTCCTCACCGCATGGTTCCGTGGCGCGCACGGCGTCGCGCGTGGGCGCGGCGCTTCGCTAGCGACGCGGCCGAGAGCGGGCCGTGGTGATGCTTGAACGGCTTGTGCTTGCCGTAGTAGCCGCGCGCGACGAGCGCGTAGCGGACGCGCTGGCCAAGCAGACCCGGCTTATGCTGGAGGCGGGCAAGCCTCGAAGTCGCGATAGGTTTACCCTCGGGGATTCCGAGCATCTGGTGAAGCGCGCCTTTGTGCTCCGAGATGTGCGTCTTCGCCTGCCACTTGTTCGGTCTCTTCTTCGCCATTTTCATGCTCCTGTTTGTCCCGCCGCCGCTTGCGCGATCGCGGCGCTGAGGTGTGCGCGGTCCTGCGAATTGATGCACCCGACCGCGTAGCGGATCGCAACGGCCGTGCCGCTGTCCATGACGCCCGTCTCGGGCTGGCCGAAGCGCGCTTGGAACGCTTTCAGTGCCCCGCGGGTTTCGGCGCTCGGGACCCCGTCCTCGCGGAGAGGCGGCGTCGCACCGAGGACGTTGAGATCTTTTTGCGCGAAAAGTACGTCTAGCGGGGCGCTGAGAACATGAAAAGCCTCGACGACTTCGGGCGACGCCTGCATGAGCCTCGCGACGTCCGCGGCAAGCGCCTGCGGTTTGATGAGATCGAGGATCTGCGCGGCGACCGTCGCCTCGTGCAGGTGCTGGAGGTAGTCCGCCGTCGTCACGACCCGCGCGCTCGCGGGCGATCGCAGGTACGCACGCGGCCTGAGCGGTCCGCGGTGCTCGGAGATGAAGCCTGCGCCATCGGGCGGACGCGGGAACGGGTAATAGGCTCCCGTCACCGGCATCGCTCCTGAGCTTAAACCGGGTCCCAGCACCGGACGACGCGCGTCCGTCTCGCGTTCGCGAGCGAGCCGAGCTTCGGTGTGACGCTGCGAGAGGAGCCAGATGATGAACCCGCCGGGGAGGAGCCAGAGGAGCAGCGGCATCAACTACCCCCCGTCAGCGCGCGAAGCATCCGAAAGGTGTCTTCGCCGAGGATGCCATCGATGTTGAGATCATGAAGCGACTGGAATCGCTCGACAGCCTCACGAGTGCGTGAATCGTAAACGCCGCTGAGCGGCACGTCGTAGCCGAGCTTCTGGAGCATGCTCTGCGCCCACCTGATGTTCGTGCCCGCCTGACCCACGACGTAGCCAGAGATGCGGGAGGTACCGTTCCCGCGCGCAACTTCGCCGGCCCTCTTGCTCACCACACTCGCGGTCTTGTCGTGCCCGGCCGCGCCGAGCTTGGTTGCGAGGACGCGGAGCACCTCGGGATCGTGCTCGTGCGCGAGGGCGACGAGGACGACGCGCCTCGTGTCGGAGTCGAGATCGGGATCGAGCACGATCGGCGCGCCGTTGTGCTCGCGATAACGCCTGCGCGACGAGACGACGAGCAGACCCACACCGATGACTGCGCAAGCAGCCACGGTCTTCTTCGCTGGGGTCCACTCGATCATCACTTCATCACCTGGGATGAACGTGTAGCGCTCGCCTCGCCCTACGTTGACGTGCGAGACGAGCACGCTTGTCATAAGTGAGAATGTTCTTCATGGATGAACCTACCGTTACGACATTTCCGTTCACGACAGCATGCTCACCATCGCGCCGCCGCCTTTGAGCGAACGCCTTCGCTTGGGCAACCGTGTTCAAGTGATATCGAGCAGAGTGGCGACGAGATTTCATTATCTTCCCTTGCTCAGAGCTGCGGTGGTGCCTGGGGAGGTTGCGCGTTGTTCGGAAACATCGCCACGACCGTGGCTTTCATTCCGCCACCGCCGCCACCACCTCCGGCTTGCTGGGGACCTGCGTAGTTCGGATACTGTTGCACCATCCCGCCACCACCTCCGCTGGGCTGTCCCTGGCCGGGCTGGTTCGGGTACTGCTGCACCATCGAACCTTGGTTCGACGGCTGGTGCTGGACAGGGGCCTGCACGCCCATCGCGACTTGGTTCTGCGGCGGTAGTGCGAGTGGCGTACCGTCGTTGCACATGAACGTCGCGCGCAGGGTGCCCATCACGGCGCACTGCCCGAGGCACTCACGAATGATGAGGAACGCCGTCGGGTTCGTCGAGCGCGTGTCGGCCCGACTGGAAAGACCCCCGAGGACCGTGGGAAGAAGGCTGAAGAAGACTTGCAGATCCGTCGGACGCGGGTCCTGGAACCTCACGCCGGGGAGCACGTCGGAGGCCATCGCTTGCGTAGAATCTTTCTCTTCCATGTTCATGACTCCTGCTGTTCAACTTCTATATCGAACGACGATCACCAGTACTCGTCGTAATACTCTTCCGGGTAATCGCTATAAGCCGCCTGGGCTTGCATCTGCTGAGCTTGCATGTATTCCTGCGCCTCGCGATCCTCGAAAGAGGGTTGTCCTTGTTCGCCTTGCGGCGGCGCCGACTGGCCCGGAAGGCTCCGGTAAAACTTCACGAGCCATTGCGCCTCTTGGAGCGAGAATGAAGAAGGGCTGGTCATGATGCTGCTCAGAGGCCGTGGCCCCAGCCTCCAAAACTTCCCCAGCTACCGTACCCACCGAGACCGCCGAGACCGCCTTCACCGATGTAGCCGTAGCCACCGAAGTCCCCGACGGGGGTGAGCGGGTAGTACGCGGCACCGCCGGACGGCTCGTGCGGCGGGTAATACGCCGCTTCTCCCCTCGGTGTGAGCTGAAGTCCTTGCTGCGGGAAGTACGAATACTCGTCGCCCGCTTGGGGCCACCAACCTTGAGTCGTCGTCGCGGCGTCGTCGGCTTCGATCGCTGGCGCCGCGCTCGCTGAGGCTCCTCCGCCCCCGCCCGTCGGCATCCCGGCAGGCAGCGCGGCCTCGTGTTCTTCACCCTGGGGTTGCATCTGCTGCTGCATCTCTTGGGGGAAACGCTGGTGGTGGTGGTACAGGTGCTCCCGCTCGCGCTCTTGACGTTCGATGATCTGCTCGCGCGTCAGGTGGCGACGATGGTGATGGTGCATGGGCATCATCTCCTCGCCGAACTGCTGTTGCGGCATGAACTCGTGCCGACCGAATTGCTCATGCCCGCGACCGAACCCGCCCTCGTGCCCGCGACCGAACCCGCCCTCGTGCCCGTGATCGAATCGCTCATGCCCGTGGCCGAATCGTTCGTGCTCCTGGGCCTCGTGCTCACGACCATGCTCGAACTCACGGCCACGTTGACCCACGAAACCGTGCCACGGCCAACCTGCCCATCCATAGGACTGGAATCCGTGGAATCCGTGCTGCCAAGGTTGCGACCAACCGTAGTAATCGTGACTTTGTGCCCAAGGATGCGTCCACCCGTGGCCGTAGAATCCCGTGGCGACTGGCCCGCCTGAACCCGCGGCTACGGGCCCCCAGCCTGCTGCCACTTGCGCAGCCAGGTGGGGCGTCTGCGGGCTGAGCGCCTCGATCCGGAGCGCCTTCGCCGTCTCGGCGTCGAGCGTTCCCGTCGGGGGCAAGTGGGCCTCGGCCTGGAAGATCCGGATCATGTGCGACGTGTCCGCGTCGAACGCGTTCGTGATCGCGAGCGGCACCGGGACGCCCTCGACGTCGATGTGTCCCTGCCTCGCGGTGAGCACGTTGAGGAGCACCTGCGCCTCGCACGCCGTCATCGGCGCGTCCACCGGCACGGGGACGTGCTCGAACGGTGCCGCGCCCGCGGCCTCGATCTGCTTCATGTGGATGTCGACGTCATGCGCGCCCGTGGCCTTCGCCTCGCCGACGGCGTTGGCCTTCGCCGCGAGCGCCATGGCGCTGTTGTCGTGGCCGGCGGCGCCGAGGGCGATCGCGTGCGCCGCGATCTTCTTCGGATCCGTCTCGGAGGTGAGCGTCTGGTTCACCTGCTTCACCTGGTCGGTCGTCATGTGCGGGTCGAGCGCCACCGTGGGGCTCGGCGTCGGCACGCTCGTGACCTTCACCTTCTCGAGCGCGATGACCTTGTCGACCGGCGTCGCAAGGAGGCGCGTGAACGGGGACCACGCGGGGTTTTTCTCTTTTT